>Ga0187868_1002109_pt1 | contig 13337 bp, 10 predicted proteins | sample June2016WEW_13_4_FD_133014 | JGI IMG/M metagenome (GOLD analysis project Ga0187868, IMG submission 133014) | Peatland microbial communities from SPRUCE experiment site at the Marcell Experimental Forest, Minnesota, USA - June2016WEW_13_40 | ecosystem: Environmental > Terrestrial > Soil >... | reverse complement strand
GCTCAACCAATTCCCACTGTTCGTCTGACAATTCCCAACGACCGGCCATCGCAATCCGCAGAGACGCCTTGAGCAACTCCAGTCTCGCAGATTTTGACCACCGAAATGTTTATGAGATGGGTTCTAACATCATTCCCGCCAATGTCAGGGCCTTCGCACAGTCCGCTGCGGATGACTGTCAAGCAACCGCCCCGGCCCCGGCCAGCAATAGTAGTGACGAGCAAGTTCGATACGGGTGGCCGCATTTGTGGCGATACTGCAAAGAGAACGCTCAACTCGGTCAGCCGGCAGCTGGCGAATCGCGGGTCGTCTTTTTCGGAGATTCCATTACCGAGGCTTGGAATCTGCCAACCTTTTTTCCCGGAAGACCTTACGTCAATCGCGGAGTTTCGGGAGAGACCACATCACAGATGCTCTTGCGCTTCTGTCAGGACGTTGTCGATCTTTCACCCAAAGTTGTAGTAATTCTCGCCGGAACCAACGATATCGCGGGGAACACCGGGCCCATTACACTCAGGGCAATTGAAGGGAACCTCGCTTCCATGGCCGAGATTGCGCAAGCAAACGGAGTGCGCGTCGTTCTTTCCTCCGTCCTTCCGGCATTCGACTATCCCTGGCGTCACGGCCAACAGCCGGTGGAGAAGATCGCCGCGCTCAATAGCTGGCTGAAAGATTATGCTACAACCCATCGTCTGGTGTATCTGGACTACTACACGGCAATGCAAGATGCTAAGCACGGTCTGCCGCCAGAGTTGAGCGGGGACGGGGTGCATCCCAGCGCGGCTGGTTACGCAGTCATGCAACCTCTGGCCGAGAGAGCTATCGCTCAAGCACAGCGTTGAACTTTCTGGTCAACTCAGTGACGCCGCATGTGCAACATGGCCTCCCTCTCCTCGGGCGAGGCCATCGTGGGATTGATCAAAGCCTCAACCTCCGACTTCCGCCGGGGGATCTTGTTGACCCGCCGCAATTCCCATGAGCGCGGAGTCCTGCTTGCTACTGAAGCCCATACGCATGTTTTCGACGTGAATGGTCGGACAACGCTATCTTCTTGCCGATCTTCAATGAGTATCGAGCAAACCGCGAGCGCGCAGCCAGTTCGCGAGTAGCCCGGTCCAGGATGAAAGAACGGGATCCAACGGGGCAAGACCAAATCCATGGTCTCCGTCCTGGTAGATATGCAACTCTGCCGGTACACCGGCACGCCGCAAGGCGAGATAGAAATTGACGCTATTCTCCGGCCATACCCACCCGTCGTCGTTGGCATGAACGAGAAACGCAGGAGGAGTATCTGGTGTGACATGCTTTTCATTCATCAGATCTTCGACTACCGTTGGATCGGGATGATCACCGAGGAGATTTGTAAACGAGCCCTCCGATGCTTTCCCTAGGCGGTCTATAACGGGATAAGTCAGGATCATAAAATCGGGCCGGCTGCTGACTCGATCAATCGCGTCTGGGGCCGCGGGATTGCCGCGGTCGAAATGCGTTCCCAGAGTGGATGCCAAATGCCCACCGGCGGAGAAGCCCCATACGCCGACGCGATGCGGATCAATGCCGTTCTCTGCGGCATGGCTCCGAATCCAGCGCAGCGCCCGCGCGGCGTCCCATAATTCGACGGGGTAATGGTAACGAGTTCCCACCCGATATTCGAGCATAAACGCGGAGACCCCAAGCTTGTTGAGCCATTTAGCCGCTGGTAGCCCCTCTTGTTCCAAAGATAATCCCCCATAACCGCCGCCCGGGAGCACAAGAATAGCCGTGTGAGTCTCGCGTCCGGCATTTCCGGGAGCAGGAAACAAGGTGAGGCGAGGCTGATCGCTTGCGGTGTTGCCCAGTGCCCCCGGAGCACCTTCTGGCCACAGAAGCACAGTTCTTGGCGGCGAAGATGACTGCGCATAAACGGCTTCCGCGCAAGGAGATAAGAGCAGAGCGACAAGTGCGAGTCGGATCAACTTCATTCTGTTCGTTCTCACAATTCCTGGGCAGAGAAAAGGCAATCGGCTCTTGCGTGAAGACTCGATGCAAGCGGCCGCGGGTTCGATCATCTCCATTGGCCCATTTGCTAGGATCGTAACCGGTACGGGAGAGTGGTTGACCGTATCAATTCACACCTGTACACCATCCGACTGCACCTTGTCGCGGCAGTCGCAAAACACAGTGGAGAACATTATCCAAGTTGGAGGAAAATATACAGCATCGTGGAGATGGGAGTCAACCTGTCCTGTGAGCGATGCGTCCGCAAGGTTGTGGCAACCATGGCTATGGCCTTTTTCTCGCCATCATCCGTTGAGTGCCTGGAGCGTACTTAGAAAACCAACTTTGTGTCAGGGCCGCTTTTACTCCTAGAGATCTCACGCCCCAAAGGGGGAGCAAAGGTTAATGGTGATGGTCATGCGCCAATCGACATAACCTTCATTCTGGACGCCTCCGTCATCGTAGCGATTGGTCTCGCATCCCCTACTCTGGTGCGTTTGATGCTGTTTCGCCGGGCGTCGTCCCATCGCATGCGGTGTTCCTCTATTCTCCTCGGCTGGTGCAATTATGGAATGCTATCGCGCCATCAACCTGCGTCCACGTTCATGCAGAAAGCCACCTGTTGCGCCACAGGCTGTTAAACTTCATTGGTGTTATGTAGCTGCCAAGAAACAGCAAAGCACGCGCTGCTGATTTGTGACTGGCGGAAGGGGAAGGAAATGCATTTGCCCAGCAACAAGATAATGACGAACCGATTCGCCGTTCGCGGGATTCTGGGATTGCTGGTGGCTTGTGGAGCGGGTTTACCTGTTCTCCTCTACGGCCAGGCCGGCAGACCAGATTCTGCGGAGATCGAGAATTACTTTCGGGAAGCCGTGCAGGCGCTGCAGGCAAACGAGCCGGCAGTTGCAGTTCGGGCATATCAGGCCATTCTCAAGATCGACCCCAAAAATGTGGATGCGCTCGCCAATCTGGGTTCTGTCGCCTTTGTACAAAAGGACTGGGAAGGGGCAGCGCAGCAATTCCATAAGGCGCTCGAACTCCAACCCTCTCTATGGAAAGCCCAGGCGTTGCTCGGGTTGTGCGAAATGCATCTCGGCCACAACCCAGAGGCTATGAAGCTTCTATCGGAGTCCTTTCCACATCTCGATGAACCGAAGCTGCGTTTGGAGGCGGGAATCCAACTCACCGAAATCCTGTATCAAGACGGCGAGTTGGGGAAGGCAAGTGCGATTGTAGGCGAACTCCGAAATCTCTACCCAGAGAACGTCGCGGTCCTGTACGCGGCATATCGAATCTACTCGGATCAGACGTTTCAGGTGATCAATTCGATGGCCTTGGTTGGGTCCGACCCGGCACAACTGCATTTGGCCTTGGCCGAACACTTGGTGAATGAAGGGCATCTGGAGGACGCAATTGCCGAGTATAGAAAGGCCATAGAGCGCAATCCTGACATGGCGGGGCCGCATTACGAACTGGGTGAAGCTCTTTTGCAGGAATCTCATATGGAAGCTGGGCTGACGAGCGCGCAGCAGGAATTTGAGCGCGCTCTGGCGTTGAATCCCACCGAGGCGAGGGCAGAGTGCCAGTTGGGAAAGATCGATCTCTGGCGCGCAAATCCAAGTTCGGCCTACGACCACTATGTTCGCGCTCAGAAACTGAACCCGTCGAGCTCTTGCGCCAATCTTGGGTTGGCCGAGCTATTGACGGACGCGGGCAAGACTCAGCAGGCACTGAGTCTTCTTCAGGCCGCTGCCCAGTCCGATCCGTACGACCCGGATGTCAGGCACCTGCTCGCGAATGCGTATCGCGAGCTAGGACTTAAGGTGGACGCGGACAGGGAGATGAAAGCGTTCCAGGAACTGAGAACGGTGCATGACAGTCTGAGGAAAGTTTATGAAGAAGCGCTTCCCTCGAAGTAGCAATTAATCGGACTTCATGCGCCCGCCGATCAATGACGGGTCGCGAAGTGAAGGGCGAAATCTTCGATGAGGCATCGTCGATCAGCTCGGAAAATCTGTATCAATTACGAGGTTAGGAATCGCCTTGTTTAGGTTTCAGGCAGACCGCCTTCACCGCGATCTGGCTGGCGAATTCCTTGGATGTCCTGTTTGCCTGAGCGCTGTGAGGACGACTCTAAGTGCAGTGGACGCGCCAGAGGTCAGCGAACACGCGCACTCCCTTCGTCGAGCAGATAGTCTCTCCGTTTTGGAACTCATCCCACAGCTGTGCGATGACGCTCTCGAAGTAGCCGTTCTCCCAGTATGAGCCGGGTTCGGCATACAGCGTTTTCGCTTCTGCTGCAGCACGTTTTCGGAACGAAAATGAACCGGAACTCCCTTCACTACCATCACACCGGACAACGCGCCAATCAGGCGGTTGCTTCGGCGGCGCGGGCAGAAGGACCGCGCCATCTGGAAGCGCGTGGTGCTTCTCGCTGATGTCGGAGTGGCCGCGCAGAACCTTCGAGATAGTGACCGTGGACAGACCTATATTCCGCGCAATGTCCTTCATCCGTACCAGTGCATCTCTCCGAACCTTCCGCTCCTCTTCTTCGCAGACTCGTAAATTCTTCATTGCACCCGCACCTGTATGAAGCTCTGGACAGGATGTTGCCAGATGTCCTGTTTATACGAATATCGGCCCGACCGAGCGTAATCGATGACTGTTTGCTCCTGTGGAAAATATCAATATTGACACACATCATGCACGTGGGTATCCTTATCCATTTGTAGTCACAGATAACTTTTTGTTGGCAAGGAGACAGGGTGAGTATCAATAATCAGCCGGTGTTCGATGCCGTTGACCCAACTGCCATTCCTCAAAGAAGACTTTACACCGGCGCCACGATGCCGGCAGTCGGTCTAGGCACATTCGGATCGGATAAGGTCTCCCCAACTCGGGTCGCAGAGGCCGTGAAGGGGGCGGCCGCGGTTGGCTATCGGCACTTCGACTGCGCGTCGGTGTATGGCAATGAAGCCGAGGTTGGCACCTCGCTCGATGCGATTCAGCGCGGCGGGCTAAAGCGCGAGGAACTCTGGGTTACCTCTAAGCTGTGGAACGATAAACACGGTGAGGCGGACGTGATCGCATCGTGCCGCCAGTCGCTCGCGGACCTTCACCTTCAGTACCTCGATCTCTACCTGGTCCATTGGCCTTTTCCGAACTTCCATCCGCGGGGGTGCGACGTGACTTCTCGCAGTGCGGACGCCAAGCCCTACATTCACGCCGAATACATGAAAACGTGGCGCAAGATGGAAGAGTTGGTGGACATGGGCTTGGTGCGGCATATTGGCACGTCGAACATGACCATCCACAAGCTCAATCTGGTGTTGCGAGACGCCCGCATCAAGCCCGCGGTGAATGAGATGGAGCTGCACCCGCATTTTCAGCAGCCCGAACTTTTCCGGTTTGTCGTTGAGAAAGGCATACAGCCTATCGGTTATTGCCCCATCGGCTCGCCGGGACGTCCGGAGCGTGATCGCACTCCTGAGGACACCGCGCCGACGGAAGACCCTGTCATCATCGAGATCGCCAAACGGCACAGGGTTCATCCCGCGGTGGTTTGCATCAAGTGGGCTGTGCAGCGCGGTCAGACGCCGATTCCGTTTTCAGTGAACCCGCGCAACTACCTCGCCAATCTGCAGGGTGCTGCTGGCGATCCGCTCACTGTAGAAGAGATGGAGAAGATCGCCATGCTCGACCGCAACTGCCGCTTGATCAAAGGTCAGGTCTTTTTATGGAAAGATGGTCAGACCTGGGAGGACCTCTGGGACATCGACGGAAGGATTACACCGGCGTAGCATTCCGCCACCGCAACTTGGGGAAGCAACGGCACATGCCAGTTCAATTAATGGAGACAAAACAGATGAAAGCAACCATGACCGCCGCGTTCTTGCCCGGCAACTCGACGGTTGAGTTGCGCACTGTGCCTGTGCCGACACCGGGGCATGGCGAGGTTCTGCTGAGGATCAAGGCATCGACGATCTGCGGCTCAGATATTCGCAGTATCTATCACGAGCATCTGGGCAAGGGTCCTGAGGGGTACCAGGGCGTAATTGTAGGGCATGAACCATGCGGCCAGATTGTCCAAACCGGCGAGGGATGCCGCCGTTTCAAGACCGGTGATCGCGTCATTGTGTACCACATCTCCGGTTGTGGAGTTTGCAACGATTGCCGGCGCGGCTTCATGATCTCCTGCACCAGCGAGAAGTATCGTCGTGCTTACGGATGGCAGCGGGACGGCGGAATGGCCGAATACATGATGGCCGAGGAGAAAGACCTCATTGCTCTGCCGGATGAGCTCACTTATGCCGATGGAGCGCAAGTTGCCTGCGGGTTTGGCACGGTCTATGAGGGGCTTGAAAAGATCGGCATCGACGGCAATCACGACGTGTTGATAACTGGCCTCGGGCCGATCGGCCTGGCCACGGGTGCGCTCTGCCGCAAGCTCGGCGCCAACAAAATCATCGGCATCGACGTGGTTGAAGAGCGGATGAAAATAGCGCTCGACCTGGGTCTCTGCGACACGGTTCTGGCCTCGGGCCCAGACCATGTTGTTCAAGTGAAGGCGTTAACCGGCGGTTTCGGAGTGGAGCGCGCCGTGGATTGCTCGGCTCACTATGCAGCACGGACAACCGCAATCCGCGCCACCCGCAAGTGGGGCAGGATCGTCTTCATCGGCGAAGGCGGGACGGTCGAAATCAATCCTTCTCCTGACATGATTCACGATCAGAAGACAGTTTATGGATCCTGGGTCACCTCGACCTGGCTGATGGAAGAATTGGTGGAGCGGCTGGTCCGCTGGAACCTTCATCCGGCCGATATTATTACGCACAGATTTCCGCTGGAGCGCGCCGCCGACGCCTATGCGCTGATGGCCTCCGGCAAATGCGGCAAGGTTGCCGTCTGCGCGGATGAAGAGCTGGCTTAAAGCCGCTGGGAGGAAGGAAAACGATGACCGCAGTCACATCATCCACTCAGCCCGATTGGGAGCGCCAACCCTGTGTCCTCCTTCCGCTGTTTGCGCATCGCAACTGGATCGTGGCAGCTTATGCGGCTAATCCGGCCCAATCCAGGTCCGGAGTCGAAACGATCGTCGCTGATGCGGACCAGATTCATGTGGTGAGGACGGGTTATCGATGCAATAAACGCCTCCAGGCACATTTGGACAAGTGCCTATGTGGACACAGAGCTTGGCTTTTTCGAAGAGAACGACGCACCAGACATCGCGAAATACAGACAACAACTGGATGAGGTGGTGTATGGCTCCCGCGTAAACCGGATTCGACACGAGTAGATTATTCATAAACTCGACCAATCCGCCCAGGCCTTCCGCATTTTGGTGATCAAGGCGGATATCAGGATTCCTTACACCTTGGTTTTCTTCGAGTTCGATTGCGGCTATTTTAACGCCGAAGCGGAAGAGCGGCTTGGCCGTGCGATGCAGGCTTCGGAATCAAGATAGACCGGTAATTCTGGCGTAAGCAGGAAAAACAACAACCGTTCTCCGGCAACATTTTGAAAGGCAAGATACTCGAATGGCATTGAGCAGGCGCGAGTTACTCCAATGGATGGGCGGCACATGTTCCGCCCTTGCACTTTCCAGATTTGCAGCCAGCCAGGTGCGGGACGCGACCTTCCATGGAACCCGGCAGTCTCTCGATGGCTACCGGATTCCGGACTGGTTTCGCGATGCAAAGTTCGGCATATGGTCTCATTGGGGGCCGCAATCGGCCATCGAATACGGGGACTGGTACGCCCGCAACATGTACGTGCAGGGATCGGACCAATATCTGTACCACGTGGAAACCTATGGCCATCCCTCCAAGGTTGGCTACAAGGATCTGGTCAATGACTGGAAAGCCGCAAAGTGGGACCCGGAGCACCTGATGGGCCTGTACAAGAAGGCGGGTGCAAAGTACTTCGTCAGCATGGGCGTTCACCACGACAACTTCGACCTTTGGGACTCGAAGTACACCCGCTGGAATGCGGTCAACATGGGGCCGAAGAGAGATGTTGTGGGAATCTGGCAGAAAGCTGCGCAGAAACACGGGTTGCGGTTCGGAGTCAGCGAGCACCTTTGGATCAGTTACAAGTGGTGGGCTGCAAGCCACGGCGCCGACAAGACTGGCCCGCTGGCTGGTATTCCGTACGATGGCGTCGATCCCAAGTTTGAAGATTTGTATCACAGTGCCGATTGCGCCCGGTTTGTAGACAAGCTAGATTGGAACGACGACGGCATCCCTGAATCATGGCAACGTCATTACCTGGACCGCATGACCGACCTGATCGATAAGTATCAGCCCGACCTGCTTTACACCGACGGTCACCTCCCCTTCGAAGATTACGGGCTAAAGATGGTCGCGCATCTGTACAACGTCAGCGCGCAATTACACGGCGGCCGGACGGAAGCGATTTACACCAGCAAGGAAGATACAGACTGCGTCATCGGCACCTGCCTGCTTGATCACGAGCGCGGCGTCTCCGACGGCATCGCCAAAAATCCGTGGCAAACCGACACCTGCATTGGTCAGTGGCATTACAAGCGCGGCCAACAATACAAGACGGCCAAGAAGGTGATCGACCTGCTCACAGATATCGTCAGCAAGAACGGCAACCTGCTGCTGAACTTCCCGCTGCCCAACTCGGGCGAACTGGACTTTGAGGAGATCAATGTCCTCGAAGGCATCACCTCGTGGATGGCCGTGAACAGCGAAGGCATCTATGCCTCGCGCCCGTGGAAAATCTACGGCGAAGGCCCCTCCACGAAAACCAAGATCGAATCCGGCGGCTTCAACGAGGACAAACAGAAGAACCTCACAGCCGAGGATGTTCGCTTCACTACCAAGGGCGGCGTGCTCTACGCATTTGTGATGGGCTGGCCGGAGAAGGAGGCGTTTGTGCAGGCTCTTGGCCTGGCCAGCCCGCAGGCTCCAGGCAAGATCCGCAAGGTGGAGATGCTTGGGTATAATGGCACGCTCAACTGGAGGCAGGACGAAAACGGATTGAAAGTCGAGATGCCTGCGAAGAAGATCTCCGACATGGGCATTACGCTGAAAGTTGAATCGGCCTGAAAGGAAGCATTGCCGGTTGGTTTATGCAAGATAATCGAGTGCTTGTGGATGCGACAAGGTGGGCCAGGAGATCGTAGCCCTGTTCGTCGAAGATAACCCGAGATCATCGGACGATAGGGTTCTGACCATTCTCCTTGCCTCAAACCGGATGTGCCGCAAATGTAACGCTGGAACCAAGTGAATGAGTTTGGCAGAAAGAGTCCAGAAGGTCTGGGGCCGCCTCGCCGTTTCATCTAAATGCAATGGGATGGCCAGTGTCAGAAACCCTTTGACTCCGGCCGAGGGAAAGAAGCAATGGCAGTTATGAGTGCAAGTCTTCCGTGTAAGACGTCGCACAAGGACGGGATCTTTCCCGCCGGGCATATGTTGCCGTTCTCCCTGGTCACGTCTTTGTTCTTCATGTGGGGCGTACCGAACAACCTGAACGATGTATTGATCCGGCAATTCATGAAGTCGTTTGCGCTGACTCGCTTTGAAGCAGGCCTGGTGCAGTCCGCGTTTTACCTGGGCTACTTCTTGCTGGCCATTCCTGCGGCTCTGCTTATGCGCCGCTTTGGCTACAAGGTGGGGATTCTAATCGGCCTGGCTCTCTTCAGCACGGGCACATTCCTTTTTTGGCCAGCCGCGAATGAAGGCAAGTATCTTAGCTTCCTCGGCGCGCTGTTTGTCATCGCCAGCGGCTTGTCTTTTCTCGAGACGGCGTCGAATCCGTTCATTGCACAGTTGGGCGAGCAGCACAGTTCAGAGCGGCGGCTCAACTTTTCCCAGGCGTTCAACCCCCTGGGCGCCATCAGCGGTGTGCTGATCGGCACGGTCTTCATCTTTTCCGGAATCGAGCTGACCCCGGCACAGATCAACACGATGCGGGCGCAGCATCTCTATCAGGCATACCTCCGTTCCGAGACACTCCGAGTTGTAAAACCGTATCTGGCGCTCGGTACGGTTGCCTTTGTGCTGGCTCTTATCATCCTGCACACGAAGTTTCCCGCGATCCAGAGCGAGCACGAGGCAGCCAAGGGCGACCATGGACATTTTCGAGAGCTTCTTCGGTACCCGCACTTTCTCCTCGCCATTCTGGCGCAGTTTATGTATGTTGGCGCGCAAGTGGGCACCTGGAGCTATTTCATCCAATATGTGCAGGAGGCCACGCATCTGCCTGAGAAAGTGGCCGGCTTCTTTCTAACGGGCACACTGGTGGCTTTCGCAGTGGGCCGCTTTACATCCGCTTACCTTATGCGCTTCTTTGCGCCGAACAGGATGCTCGGTGCGTTTGCGGCGGTCAACGTCCTTCTGGTGACGATTGGGGTGTTGTGGCCCGGCTGGATCGGGCTATGGGCAGTCTTTCTCACCAGTTTCTTCATGTCGCTCATGTTCCCCACGATCTTTGCGCTGGGCATCAAGCAGTTGGGACCAAACACCAAGCTGGGTTGTTCTCTTCTGATCATGTCGATTATCGGCGGCGCAGTGCTGACTCCGGCTATGGGCTTGATTGCGGAGGCCGGTCACAGGACTGCGCTCGCGTATCTGGTCCCTCTTGCAGGGTATGTGTGCGTCGCCGCGTACGCATTTATGGGGGCCACCAGGGGCCTGAAAACGGATGCGGCCTTGCCCAATTCTGTCATGGTCGGCGCAGAAGTGAGCCAATGAGATTCCGTTGCCAACTCCCGTCTGTACGACGCGCTGTCCTCGACATGTGGAGCCAAGCTTCCGGCTTGCCCACAGAACCACCCGCTCCATCTCGTCGAGAAACACTTCCCGACGAGATTTCCGACCGCACTTTGCATAACTCGCCTGCGACGCCAGGCGCTCCTGCTCGGCCTGGCTTTCAACCTATATCACCTCTGGATGCCCGCTAGCCAATCGCCATCAGAGAAGATGTAAACAGAGCCAGACACGCTCTACTCTCACAACAATATCAGGGTTCCGTCATAAGAATAGCTCGGTCAATGTTTCCACATGTGTTGGATCTCTTCCAGCGAACGGCCCTTGGTTTCAGGCAGCCATCGCCACACGAAGAGGAAAGCCACGAAGCATACCGACGCGAATAGCCAGAAGGTCCCTCCTGGCGATAAGAGTTTCATGAGACTGAGGAAGGTGAGGGACACCAACAGACAGGCCGCCCAAAGCGCGACAGTCGCCGCCGACATCGCGCGTCCGCGAATTGCGGTTGGAAACAATTCTGCGATGCACACCCAGGTGACAGGAGCAAAGCTGATCGCAAATAAACCCACATAGAAGAGCACGGCTGTGAGGATGAGGTTGGCGGGAGGCGGGGAGACGCGAAGAGCGAATCCCAGCAGAGACAGGGTAACCGCCATTCCCGCTGAACCAACAAGCAACAGCGCTTTGCGGCCGACACGGTCGATGACCGAAAGGGCCAGGATGGTGCCTGCGAGGTTTGCGAGTCCGACAATTACATTCGCGCCAAGAGCAGACGAGGCCGTGCCTTGACCCGCGTGGTCCCGGAACAGGATCGCCCCATAGTAATTCACGGAGTTGATCCCGGTGGCCTGCGAAAGTACCGCGAGAGCTATGGCAATGAACAAGGGCCGGCGCAAATGTGGAGTTAGCATCTCGCGAAAATTGCCTGACTCTTCCGCCAAACTCTGCTGGATTTCCTCGGCCTCCGTCGCCGCCTGGTCGCCCCTGATCCTTTGGAGTACCTCCATCGCCAGGTCTGCGTATCCGGCCCGTATGAGCCACCGGGGACTCTCGGGAACAAAGAACAGAGCCAACAGGAAGGCTAGCGACGGCAGCACAGCGGTCGCGAACATGAGCCGCCAGGACGATTCACCCCGGCCAGACAACATCCAACTCACGGAGAATGCGGAAAGTATCCCAAGGACAATCGCCATCTGATTGAGCGACACGAGGCGACCACGTATTTGAGGAGGCGAGATCTCGGCGATATACATCGGCGCAATGACCGACGCCACACCAATGGCTACTCCCGCAAATAACCTTGCCACAACGAATTCATACAGGTTGCGTGGCAGAGCCGTGCCAATGGAGGACAATCCAAACAACACTGCCGCGGCGAGCAATAGGCACCTTCGTCCGAAGCGGTCGCTCAGCGTGCCGGCCCCACCAGCGCCGAATAGGCAACCGATGAGGAGGCTTCCCGCGGCGAACTCCGTTTGCAACTCATTCAAGTGGAAGTCCTGGCGCACGAAGATGAGCGCGCCATTGATGATCGCGGTGTCAAAGCCAAATAGAAAACCCGCAGAGGCGGCGGCCGTGGCAATCCGGTATACATAGAAGTCGCGGGCCGAGGCGACGGCTCTCTCGATTGCGCTCTTGGTTTGGACCGCCTCCGTTGTCATATTCGTTTTCAATTGACTGAATCTCCCCCCGTCACGATTGATGAAAGCATCTTTGTCCGTTCCGTTCCGCCGAGCCATGGAAGGCGGACTTCCGGCGGCCGCGTTTGCCAATCACGAGTGGATCGGCCCCTGAGACAGAAATGAGAGGTCTAACTCCATCAAGAGAGTTTTACCAGACTTGGATCCGATTAACACCGACTTCCCGTCGACAGACGGCAGGATGCTTTCAACGATATCGAATCCTTTCGGTATTTCCGCTACAGCCATGATGTAATTTACGGCGAGTGGCTTCAGTGCGTTGAGTTTGACGCAAGTCACAACTCCGGCGCGATTCAACGAATTCCGCTTCGTCGATTCCGCCAATCCAAAATGAAAATTGCCAACAATTTCTTCCAGTCCAATGGTGCGCCGATGCCTGCCATTCCATGGCGCGTAGTGCCGTCCTCCGTTGGACATCCATAGCACCGTTGCTGGAAGCACACGAGGATCCTTCAACGAAAACCACACGTAATGCTCTTCCGGCAAAGTCAGGGCCGTCCAGGCAAATTGGAGATCTGGGTCCGAGGACAAGAGAACCAGATCCTCATAGCCTTCGCGGGCTGGGTAGACGGATAGGTCAGTCCATTTGCCATCGATTTGAGGCACGCGTTCAAGAGAAGAGAAGCGCGCCTTCGCTTCTAACAAGGAGTATCCCCCCTTTGCAGGATTCTCAAGCATGCCGGGGAACACCTGGCCGAAGCGGAAGGGACTCATGCTCACGCGCCCGGTAACGCCCTCAGGCACTCTCAAGATCGGATGATGGCCCAGCGACATCTGGCCCTTCATCCCGGAGATAACATCACTGCTGTCCAAATTAGGTGTGGTGGAGGTACGGGAGTGCTGAAAAACACGGCATATTCAGTCCTTCAGTCGTGATTCTGTGGTTGAGGTTGTCGTTCTGCTGTCCAGATTACCGGACCAG
>Ga0187868_1002105_pt1 | contig 13346 bp, 9 predicted proteins | sample June2016WEW_13_4_FD_133014 | JGI IMG/M metagenome (GOLD analysis project Ga0187868, IMG submission 133014) | Peatland microbial communities from SPRUCE experiment site at the Marcell Experimental Forest, Minnesota, USA - June2016WEW_13_40 | ecosystem: Environmental > Terrestrial > Soil > Wetlands... | reverse complement strand
GGATGAATCCGTAAATCTTTCCCCGCGCGAACGGGAAGTGCTGGAATTGCTGGCGTGTGGTTATTTATACAAGGAAATCGCCGACAACCTCGGCATCACGGTGGCGACCGTGGTCACCTACATCCGGCGCATTTACGAGAAGCTGCATGTGCGCTCCCGCGCCCAGGCCGTGGCCAAGTATGGGCATTTTGCCACCCCGCGATGAAAGCGGACGCCGCGCGGCTTCCAAGCAAGATTTTTCAGGTTGCCAGGTTGTTGCGTCCGATCCCGTGTCCTTTCCAACCGTAGAAGGCCACATAGGCGTAGGCCACCAGCGGAACGATGAAGGACACTTGCAGCCGAAGGTGGTCGGCCACGAAGCCCTGAATTGGCGGCAGGATGGCGCCGCCGAGAATCGCCATGACCAACAATGATGAGGCCTGGCTTTTGCAGTTGCCGACGCCTTCGATCGCCAGCGAAAAGGTGTTCGACCAGCCGATGGAGGTAAACAACCCCACCGCCACGACGCACCACATGGCCAGCCGGCCGCCGGTGAGGATTGCGGCGGCCAGCAAAACGACCACCATCAGTGAAAACAACATCAACGTGCGCCCGGCCAGCGATTTGCCAAACCGGAACAGCACCCAGCAAAGCGCCAAAAAAGGAAGATACATCTGCACCACCGCCCAGCCGCGCAACGCCCAAAGCACCAGGAATCCGGTGATGGGAATGGCGGCCAGCAACAGTTGCTGGTTGCGCCGGGTCATCTCGCTCAACCCGACGGCGCCCATGAAACGACCGATGAGCATGCCCCCCCCAGTAAAGCGACACATATTTGCTGGCGTCCAGCGGGGTCAGTCCCGCGATGCCGGGCTGGCCGAGAAAATTGATGATCGCGCTGCCGACGGAGACTTCGCCGCCGACATACATGAAAATGGCGATGATTCCCAGCCGGACGTGGGGAAACTTCAACGCTCCGACCTCGCGTTCGATCTTTCCCCCGCCGATGTGCGGCAGGTGAATGAAGAAAAAAATTGCGGCCAGGATTACGAAGACCCCGCTGAATGCCAGATAAGGCACCTTGACCGAATCCGCCCCGTGCGCTCCGGTCCGGGCAAAGTATTGGAAGATCAAATATCCCCCGATCAACGGCCCGATGGTGGTGCCGACCGAATTAAATCCCTGCGCCAGATTCAACCGGCTGGACGCGGTCCGCTCCGGTCCCAGGATGGTCACATAAGGGTTGGCGGCAATTTGCAGCATGGCAAACCCGAGACCCACCACAAACAGCGCGACCAGAAACAAGGGATAGGAAATGATGGTGGCCGCCGGCCAGAACAGGACACTGCCCAGCGCGGAAATCAGGAGACCGAGGACAACGCCATTCTTGTAGCCAATGCGCGCAATGGGGTCGCCCGTCGCCACCGAAATCACGAAATACAACAACGACCCGACAAAGTAGGCCCCGAAGAAGGCCAACTGCACCAGCATCGCCTGGAAATAATCCAGCGTGAACGCCTCCTTGAACCGCGGAATCAGGATGTCATTGAACACCGTCATGAACCCCCACAGGAAAAAGAGGACCGTCATGATCGCGAACGGCCCGCGATAAGATTGACTGTTGCCAGATTGTGAAGATGAAGAAACGGTCATCGGTTCATCCCAAACTCGAAAGTTGAATTATTGCGTTGGCGGAGTGCGCCCGTCCCGCCACCACCGGCAACTTCGGAATTCGAGTTCATATCAATTGACCAGACCGCGCTTCATTTCATGCTGGCATGGAGGAATGAGCAGCCTCCACAGCCATTACCGGGGCGTCAACAGCGGCCCGAGCACTTTGGCAAAGATGTCGGCCTGGCGCATGAAGCCGAGGTCGCTCGGATGCGAACCGTCCACGCTGCCCTCGCCATCGTCGCCAAACAGATGTTCGCCCGGAATGTAGTAAAGGTTTTTGACGCCGGATTTTTTCAACCGCTCGCAAGCGGCTTTCAACTCGGCGCGGTCTTTGAGGTGGTAATATTCCATGCGTCCGGCAATCAGGAAGGAATCCTGCATGGTGCGATCTTCCACCAGCACGATGGGCGTGTCCGGGTGCGCCGCGCGGAGTTTGCGGACACAAGGCTCGACGCGCTCCTTGATTTCGTCGGCGACCAGGTTGGGCAGACAATCGAGGACATAGACGGACGGATCGAGTTCGGCGAGCAGGTCGGCCATCTCGGGTTCCATTTTGCCCTGGCCGGAAAAGCCGAGATTGATGGTCGGCCAGTTGAAACGGCGACCGAGAATTGCGCTGTGGACCATGCCGGGGCGTGACGCGGAAAGCCCCTGCAAAATCGAAGTGCCATAAAAAACAACTGGCTTGCGGACGCCCGGCCCCCACGGCCCGGCTTTTTCCATGGTCGCGCCCGGTGGAATTCCGAGTTCGACAAATTTCGTTCCGTTGTAGAGCGGCAGGTAAAGCAGATACTCGCGTTTGCCGGGCACAAGATTTTCCGCGAGGGTCACGTCGTTGGTCTGCGCCGTGGGCTGACCCACAGCGAGCCAATGCCAGCCTTTGTCGGTCTTCACGTACAAATCGAGTCCGCTTTTGCCGATGGCTGTCATGTTGGGCAGGTAAAGCCAGGACTCGGTCAATGCCCAGCGTGCGCGGATGGTCGTCGCGTCGGTGACGAAGCGGACGCACATGCCGGCGGAGTTGCAGCTCAACTCCCAGACGGGTTTGCGCACCAGGGTTTCGGCCCGGGCGGGCAGGCGATCATAAAAATCCCGGGTGTCGTTCCAGCCGCGGCCTTCGACCCCGAACTGCCGGATGTCATACCAGGGCGGGGTGTCGTTGGGACCGGCCGGGCCGGGTGCGGGCTGCGCGGCAGCAAACCACACGGGGAACATGGTGAAGGCGGCGGCAAGCATTGGGAGCAAAAACTTGAGTTGCATGGCAATTATTGGTTGGTTGTGCGGAGCAATCTATGGAAATTGGCGGAAACCGCTTGTCCCCTATTTAAGCGACTTTGCCTTTTGGGGGGGCATGGGTTAATCTTTTTCATATAGTTCAAACCACTTTGATATGAAAACGGGTTCCGTGCGGATTGTGTGGCACCAGTTGATGCACCAGGAAGCATTGTATCTGGCGCTCATTTGGGGAGTTGCAATGTTTGCCACCGGCTGCGGGAAGAAAGAAAGCGCCGCGCCTTCGGCCACCACGGTTGCGCCGGAGCAAACCGCCACCCAGGAGACAGCGGCGGCAACCGCACCCAGCCACCCGGTGTATACACCACCCATGCCGACGGCAGCGGCGGCGAATGCCGACAACGGACTGACCGTCTTGCAGCAATTGAACCGCTCCGTGATCCAATATAGAATCCAAAATCACCGTAACCCCACCAGTGTTGAGGAAGTGGCCGCCTTCGCCGGTGTCCAGGTCCCGCCCCCGCCGCCAGGAAAGAAATATGTCTTTAACGGCAAGGGATTCGTTGTTCTGGTGGACGATTCAACAAAATAAGGTATGGTTACAATGATGGTTTCCATCTCCAATTCCAAAAAATGGTTTGCCGGACGCAAGACCGCGCAACCGGCTCCCCAACGTGGATTCACCTTGATCGAACTCCTGGTGGTCATTGCCATCATTGCCATTCTCGCGGCAATTCTGCTTCCGGCGCTGGCCAGGGCCAAGTCCCGGGCGTTACGGATGCAGTGCATGAACCAAATGAGGCAACTTGACTTGGGCATTAATTTGTTCGTTGGCGACAACTCGGAAACGTTCCCGGCAGCAGGTTATCAAGCCTCAGCGGGCGTGCTTACTTGGGACAGTTGGGTTTACCCCTACGTCGGCGGCAGCAGTGGTTTGTCTCTGATACAGGCGGAAACGGGCTACTATGCGGTAGATCCGTCAGATGCTCAGGCGTTGAACTGCGGCATCGGCCTCAAGATTATGGCCTGTCCTGCCGACAATTTTCAAAAAGTCTCTTGGATGAATGCGAGTGGCAATCCTCAGTTTTCTACCAGAACCTATGCCATGAACAGCGCGGGTTTCACTTATGGGACGGATATACAAGTTAACCCCGATCTCCCCAAAAAAGGGAGCTATCAATTGCCGGACTTGTATCAGCCGAACCGCCACGGTGTCGGAATTTACTGGGACGCGAGTAGTGAAACGACCCCCGATTGGGGGGCAAGGGGTTATCCAGTTTCGGTGGTTCGCGATCCATCCGGAACCATTCTGTTGTGCGAACAGGCCAGCAGCCAGGGCTGTATGGGGAACATCTGGCCTTGTACTTGTTGCGGCCCGCAAACCACGGATGGGTCGGACGGTGGCTGGGGCAACATGTACCAAATTGACACGGCGACGGCCAACTTCACCTCGACGCAATTTGGTTCCGGCGGCTACAATCAAGGCAACCAATTGTACGCGGCTCAGAATTACCGGTTTGACTACGCTTTTCATGATGGCCACGTGGAAACGCTAAAAATCCAAAGCACCGTCGGCTCCGCGCCGGGCAAACCGTATATGCAACTCCTAAGCCCGCTTGGAATGTGGACGGTCATCCCGGGCGATTAATCCCGCGATTCTGCCGGATTGGGTCATGCGCTTGTCCCCTCTTTTGGTGACATGCAAGTCTTTGCGGATGTTGGTAGGATTTGACATTAAATCAGACAACAGCCTTTTGAACAGCAGACCACATATGAATGATTGGTTGGTTGACTTGTCGACCAAGGTGAGAAGTTCTACGAGCAACCAAACGAGCAACCAAACGAGCAACCAATAAATAAATTGAAAAAAACTATGAAAACAAACTTGATAAAACGAATGGCCTGCCTCGCTGTAGTCAGCGCAGTGTTGGTGTGGGCAGGAGGAGTCAATCGTGCCATTGCAGTGGATTACCCTGTGTTTACGTTTGACTCCGGTAGTGCAGATACTCCCCCGGCGGGATGGCTCATGAACCCTTGGGGCAGCCCTAATAATCAAGGCGAGTACAGCGTGTGGGCTAGTACTCCTGACGCTACCGGCAATGGCGGCGGATCCCTGCAAATCGTCGACGATTGGGGTGCGGGCAGTTCATTTTTCATTGATGGATGGTTTTCAGGCAATACTTATGACTCGGGGGCCACGACCAACCTGCTTCTGTTCACGAACATCACTTTCCAGGTCCAGTGGGATAACGTTGATTCCACCATTTCCATTGACCAGTTTAATGACAACGAAGGTGCCGGAGGTGACCAGGGGGTTCAGCTTTGGGCCATTCCGACAGACAATGGAAATGCGAACGATTGGATAACTCTGGGCAGTTTTAACATACCTGACAGCGCCAGCACCGGCTGGCAGACAATCAATGTGCCGGTCAACAAAGCCATTCCGGGGATCAGTACGATTCGAGGCTTGGGATTCAAGAAATATACCGGCTCGGGCCTTACCGGCTGGGCCTACTTCTATGTGGACAACATCACTCTCCAGGGTACAGGAACCCTGCCAGCCGGGCCAACTTTGAGTCTGGTAACTTCGAGCCCCCAAGGGTTGAACATATACGATGATCTCAATGCCTATGACCGCCAAAGTATCGCCACCGTCGTGACCAACGCGGGGCCGGACTATGATTATTCCTTTGCCGACAGTACAACCCCGACGACTTATTCCTTCACCGTCGCGCAATTCCCGGCTACCAACTATGCCAACTATTGGATCTACATTTTCATTATGCCGGGTGATAATATTCCAATAACGGAGACCTCGCCGGATTATAATGAAGCCAATGTGATAGCTTTTTCGATTGAAAGCTTGGCTGACAGCACCAACGTGCTCGGCACGCTGAACTACAAGGTCGATGAGCCGTCGGGCAATACCTATATGTATCAAAACCCGGCAGTGGCTGGCGAAGGCGGGCGGGTGGGCACTGTGACCAATGCCAACGGCGCGATCGGCACGTGGCGCATGACGATCGACAATGAAGGCAACATTACGCTTCAGAGTCCCGATGGCCACCACTCCACCATGGCGCTGGCAGCTGGTGACGTGTCGGACTTTACCGGCCCCGTGACGGTCTACTGGGGTACGCAGCCTAATACAGCAGGGTGGGGACAGGACGTTGTGTTAAACAACGTTTCCATCACCGGCGACTCGATCAACACGTTGAATGTGAACCTGACCCAGCCACTTAACCCCGCCCAGATGGTGGCCGCCGCCAGTAGTCCTAGCTTGTTGTTCACCACGCCGACCAATGCCGCGTATTGGCTCCAATGGACCCTGCCGGATGTCGGCTACGCGCTGCAAGGCGCTTCGAGCCTGACGGGTCCTTGGACGTCGATTGTAGGAGCACCGGTTATAACGGGCGTTTTCACAAACACGTTCGATTCTAGCGCTTCGTTTGATAATGGTCGCAATTATAACCCGCCGCCCATGGGGGTGGCCTATGATTATGGCAATGCCACCGCTAACTCGGTTGCTTGGGCATCGGGCCCGACCTACGATGCGGGCGGCAGCCCTACTTCCGGCTCTCTAGAACTCAATTGGACATGGAATTATACCGCCAATGGAGCTGGCAGTGCGGATTTCACGATGGATCTTTTCCCTTCCGCAATAGATTGTTCAGGCGGAACATTGTCATTTGATATTATGGTAGACCCCTCCTCGACAGCAGGTGGTTATAGCGATTACGGTTATTTTCAAGTATTCACCCGCGATGAAAGCTACAATACAACCGGCACCAGTTTGGGCGAGGGACTGATAACCGCCGCAGGCGGCACTACAGGTGGGTGGGGACATGTTAGTATCGTTCTTGGCGCTGATACTTTAGTTCGCGGGTTGACATTCCAAGACTACAACGACTCGGGTCGGGCCATCAACGGGTCTGAGACCATTTATATTGATAATCTTAAATTAACTCAATCGACGGCAACGGGTCCGACAACGTACACCGTCAACGGCAAGCACTCGGTGTTCATCACCACCCCCATGCTGCCGTCCAGCGGCACGGGCTTCTTCCAGTTGGTGAACCCGATGGAATAATTGTGAAGTTTGATGGGTTTCACGGTGCCGGCCTCGTTTGAGGCCGGCACTTTTTTAACAGGGGTTTGGTGCTTCCAAACATCTTTGCAAAGTTTGGGTGGCGGGTCAGTTTGCTGGTAGGGACGACCGACCGGTCGTCCGAGGCCGCGCAGCCGCGCGGCCCTGCCATTCAAATTGTGAATCAGAAATTCAAAGCAGCCCGCTGCCGGAGGCTTGGTTAATTTGCAGGCTTGTAGTACGTTATGATATGAACCGGATTTTTTTACCTTTGGATTCCGGCACGTGATATGCTGAAAGCGGACTCGTCGTGGGTGCAACCGCAAATCAACTTTTTGCAGAAGGTCTGCCATGGGTTTTATGAAGGAATGATCGTTAAAAGTTCCCCAACCTTTACAGTCTTGTATGCGTAATTGTCTTGTTACCGTTCTCGTGTTTTTCACAGCAATTCTCACCACTGTTTCAATGGGTTTTGCGCAGGCCAATCTGCCCATTTATACCGACAACCTGGTCAACGGATTTCAGGACTGGAGTTGGGGCACGCGCAACCTGGCCAATGCCAGTCCGGTCCATTCCGGCGCCGACTCAATCAGTGCGAGCATGGTGGCTTGGGAAGCGCTTTCATTCGGGAATTCAGATTTCAACACGATCCCTTACACGAACCTCACCTTTTGGGCGCATGGCGGCACCAGCGGCGGGCAACGGCTCGAGGTTTACGCGCAATATGGCCCCGGCGGCAACAACTATGGACCGGCGTATTCGCTGCCGAGCGCGTTGACGGCGGGCACATGGACGCAGTACACGGTTTCCCTGAGCACGCCTGGCGTGGCCAACCGATCCGAGGTCAACCGGATCAACATCGTGCTGACGAGTTACGGCACGACCAACACATTTTATTTTACAACTCCCACTGATACGTAATGGCTGGAATTTTATTGCAAGTAATGAGAATCATTAAATGTTCATGGCGTCCCTTGATTGTCGCGGCGGCGGTGGTGCTTGGGGGACATGGTTTTCCCGCCACGGCCCAAAACAACCTGTTCCTTTACACGAACAACCTTGTTAACGGTTTCCAGGATTGGAGCTTTGGCGCGACTCGCAGTTTTACCAACACTTCGACGGTGTATCCCGGAGATAATTATTCGATCAGTGTCCAGTTCACCAATAGTGGCGCCTTGGCGCTTCAATTTCCGCCGGGGTTTAACGCGACGCTCTACAACAACCTCACCTTCTGGATCAATGGCGGGACGAGTGGTGGCCAGCAGTTGCAAGTCGCCGGCACCGTTGTCACCAACACCAGGGTGGCTGCTTCGGTACTGCCTTCCTTGAAGACCAACACCTGGCAGCAGTTCACCATTCCACTTTCAACCTTGGGCGTCGCCAACACAACCAATTGCTCTGGCATCTGGATTCAGAGCACCCTCAGCAGTGCCCAGCCGGTTTTTTACGTGGATGACATTCAACTCATCGCGGCGCCGGCGCCCGCCATCGTTCACCTGGGGTTGAACGCGGCGCAGGTTGTGCGTTCGGTTGACCCGCGCCAATCCGGCGCAAACACCGCCACTTGGGATGGTAATCTTGACACGGCCCAGACCATCAGCCTGCTTCAAGAGGCCGGTGTCCTGGCGCTGCGTTTTCCAGGCGGGTCAACCGCCGACACGTATCATTGGGCGTCAAACAAAGCCGGCAATTCCACCCAAGCCACACCCTATGCCGAATTTGCCAATGTCGCCACCAACCTCGGGGCGCAGGTTTTCATCACGGTCAATTATGGCAGCGGAACGAGCAACGAGGCCGCCGCCTGGGTGCTTGCCGCCAATGTGACCAATAAATATGGTTTCCAATACTGGGAGGTCGGCAACGAAAATTATGGTTCCTGGGAAACGGACAGCAATACCACCTCGCCTTACAAGGCACATGATCCGTGGACCTATGCCCAGCGTTTCGCGAATTATTACCAGTTGATGAAGGCCGCCGACCCCGGCATCAAAGTCGGAGCAGTCGCAGTTGCCGGCGAAGACAGCTACGTGAACAATAAAAACCATGCGGCCACCAACCTGATCACGGGCAGCATCCATTATGGCTGGACCCCCGTGATGTTGAGCACGCTTCAAAGTCTCGGGGTCACGCCGGATTTTTTGATTTATCACTATTATTTTGCCTCCAGCAGCGCCAATTCCAGCAATTGCGCGGACAGCGATCCGCTTTTGATGCAATCCGCGGATCCGGCGGCAAGCCCGACGACGTTCGGCGGCTGGGCACTGGCCGCCACCAGCCTGCAAATGATGATTGACGATTATTTCGGCTCCGGAGGCTCGAACATCGAGTTGTGCGTGACTGAAAACAACAGCGATTCCGGCGCGATGGGCAGGCAATCCACCAGCATCGTCAACGCGCTCTATCTCGCAGACAGCACGTGCGAGCTGATGCAGACCCCCTTTAATTCCTATCTTTGGTGGGATGTGCATAACGGTGCCGATACCACTGGCAGTTTTAACCCCACGCTCTACGGCTGGCGGAGCAATGGCGATTTTGGCTTGCTAAGCCCCTCGGACAGCACCTACCCCACATTTTACGCCGAGAAATTGTTGCAATACTTCGCGCGCCCTGGTGATTCCGTGCTGGCCGCTTCCAGCGATTACCTGTTGCTTTCCGCTTACGCCGTCCGCCGCACCAATGGCGCGCTGACGCTGCTCGTCATCAACAAGAACAGCATCAGCAATTTCAACGCGCAGATCAGCCTGACCAATTTTGTTCCCGGGGCAACGGCCACCGTTCGTTCCTTCGGCATTCCGCAGGACGAGGCCACACGCACCAATTCCATCGTTCCCGGGGCACAGGACATCGCCACCAATTCCCTTGCCGTTGGCGCCGTGTTTACCAATTCCTTCCCGCCTTATTCGTTGACGTTGTTCACGTTTGCCCCCGCCGCCGCAAATCTCCTGCCCTTGTCGGCTTCCGGCAGCCAATTTGTTTTCCAGCTCCAGGGCCAGCTGGGCACGCCCTATATCATCCAGCGTTCGCCCGATTTGTCCACTTGGATCCCGGCCTCGACCAACCTGCTGGCCGGAAATCTTTTGAACATCACCAATGCGATTTCATCCGGTGTCACCCAGCAATTCTGGCGCGCCGTCTGGCAACCGTGATAAGGGGTGCCCCACTGGGCGTGTTGCCCAAAAGTTGGAGCGCGGGTGTCCCACCCGCAGCAGCCGGGAAGGCATAATTCCGCATAAAATTCTTCGGCTTTTTGGTGATTGAACCTGCTGTGGCTGAGATAGTTGCGCTCCGCTTTGAATCCGGCTGCTGGGCAAAAAGCCAACCAACTGTCCCTCATTTATGTGACATGACAACCCCACATTATAGACTATAAACTTTTTTATGCCGTGCTCCTTGTAAACAGGAGCAAGCGTTATGTATTGAAAAAGCGGTCAGAAGTGAAATTGCAGGCTTAACATTTAAAGGCAACCCGGCGGATGAGTTGTGTAATTTGTCTCATCGAGTGCCATAAACAAAAAAATCAGAGGAAAAAAATATGAAAATAAATAAAAACATGGGACGACTTCTTTTAATGGCGGCTGTTGCCGCCATGCTGGGAGCCGTAACAGCAAAAGCTCAATACCTGAACACGTTCGATGATAGTGGTTCGTTTACTACTACTCGTACTTATAACCCGCCACCCACATGGGTGGGCTATGATTATGGCAATGCCACCGCTGATTCGGTTGCGTGGTCATCATTGGATGCCGCAGGCAATCCCAGTTCCGGTTCAGTAGAGCTTAACTGGACTTGGGATTATGCTGACGATGGAGCTGGCTCTGCAGGTTTCACCTTTGATGTCTATCCTTATCCAGGGGTATCCTATGTAGGGGGCACTTTATCATTTGACCTCTATTTGGCTCCATCTTCGACATCAGGTGGTTATAATGATTATGGCTATTTTCAAGTGTTCACTCGCGACACGAGTTACGATGATAACGCCACCAGTTTAGCCGAGTCACTGTCAACCGCCGCCGGCGGTGTAGGAGTATGGACACTTGTTACCATCCCATTGGACGCCACCTCCGGAAATTCGATACGGGCGATAACATTCCAAGACTACAACGACTCGGGTCGGAGTATCAATGGTTCCGAGACCATTTACATTGATAATCTTCAGTTGACGCCGGTGCCGGAGCCTTCGAGCATCGCCTTGGTTGGCCTCGGTCTTGCCGGATTGCTCTTCGTTCGTCGCAATCGGACAGCCAGGAGCTAGATTAATTCTTTTCAGCTGCGATTTATCACAACGGCATCGGTAAAAACCGATGCCGTTTTTGTTTTTGTGCCGGAAGCCTTTCCGGGCGATGCTGCCGGAAACACGTTGAACGTCACTGCCCTATCACACCAAGCGACACGCAACCATTCCGGCGCGCCAGGTTCGGCGTCCATGACGTGAATCAATTTTGCGCGGGCCGGGATGCGGACGGCAATGGCAATGGCGCCAGGCCGGAGGCGGCGCGAATCGGGGCTATGCCCTTGACGTATTCCGGGTCGTTCAAACTCAACGAACGGGGATCGTTCACCAGGGTATGCATGGCCTTGCTGGCGTCCGGTCCGTTCCCGACCCTGCCGGCCCAGAGCATCCACCAGGTCCACTTCGGCTGTTTTTCCAGCACGTCCAGCGTCGGCGGCGGTCCGGCTTCAGCCAGCGCAACCGGTTTTCCCCCGGCCAGTTTCAGGAGGCCACGGTAATAAGATTGCTGAAAATCGCCACGGTAAACATCCAGCGCCGCGATGTCGAAATAGTTCCGGCCGGGAAAGTAATCGGCGAACTGCCTCTCGGGAGTACTGGGCCGGTCCACGCTCCAGATCCAGACCAGATTGTTCAGGTGGTGATGATTCACCAGCCGGTCGAACAACTGGCGGTAAAGCACGGTGGTGCCGCGTTTTCCCCGCCGCCCGCCCCACCAGAACCAATCGCCGTTCATTTCGTGGTATGGTCGCCACAACACCGGAATGTGTGCCGCCTGAAGCTGTTTGAGGTATTCGGCAATGACGTCCACCTGGGCACACCAGTGATTGTACAATTCGGTTCCGGGCGTGATCACGTCGTTCCACTGTTCATCCGTGAGCTGGCCCAACACGCTGGCAAGCTTGTTCGTCACCCCGCCGCCCTGGATTGGCCGGAAAGTCACCGGTTCATCCGCGACGGGTGGCACGGCATGCCAGCACAGGGTGATGATCGAACCTTTCTCGTATTGCCGCTTGACCTCCGCGATGATGTCCGGTCTGGCGGCCACTGCGTCTTTGTCGCCGGGCTTGGCAAAGCCGAAATCCTGCCCGAAAATGGCCGGGGTCTTGCCCCAAGCCTCGGCGGCCCGCCGGGTGGAAGTGTCCTGCGTGTTCGGGAAATTGTGCTGGCCGGTGAGTGTGTGCTGGCCGGAAAGGCTGTGAATGTATTTCAACAATGCCACCGCCTCCGGCGAGGCTTGGGTCGTCACCGGCTTGATGGAACTGCACCCGCCACACAACAAGCCGACCAAAGGCACGAGAATGGTTCGTTTTTTCATGACTGAAAACTCTCTTTGTTAAAAAGAAATTCATTGCCTGCGGCTTTTCAACTTTTCAACGGGCCGGCCGCAGGTTCTTTTCGATCAGCCGACGTTGTTGTTCCACCCAGACCTTTTGATCGTCCAACCGGGTGAAGGAACTGTGCCCGAGGCTGCCAGGCTGGCAAGCGAAACAACCCGGCGATTCACACCCACCCCTGCTATTCCATGATTTGATCCGGCGTTTTCCCGGGCCGGGCCGCCTTGCCGCTGAATTGCTCCAACTGCAATCCTTCAATGTGGCGCACTTCCAGCGCCGCACCATAATAATCTTCCAACGGTCCGCTCCAGATCACCTGCGTGTTGCGCAGCGTCAGTCCGCGCACAAACTCGCCGTGGATGCCGGTGATGGAATTCGTGTAAATACCCTTGAATTCCCCGCCGGGCAAAAGGCCATTGGGCCGGTCATCGTAAAAACCTCCGGGCTGGTCGCTGGTCTTGGCGACTTCCACGCGCACGTTGTCAAACACGATGTCCTCGATCAGTTGAACCTCACAGCCGCGGAGATAAACGCCGCTCTCGCCCTGGCACAGGATGTTGCTGAAGCGGATCTGGCGGACGTGCCCCAGCTTCGTATCCTGGTTGCGCGGAAGGCTGCTGATATGAATTGGCTCACCCGCGCCCCACCACTTGCCCGGTTGCAGCCGGGTTTCAATCGTGATGTTTGAGAAGAGAATGTTTTCAATGTCGCCCTCGTCGCGGCTTTGAATGCAAAGTCCGCGATTGCTGCGGTGGATGACGCAGGCGTCGAAGACCACGTTGCGAATTCCCGGCGGCGCGTAGGCTTC
>Ga0187868_1002102_pt1 | contig 13358 bp, 12 predicted proteins | sample June2016WEW_13_4_FD_133014 | JGI IMG/M metagenome (GOLD analysis project Ga0187868, IMG submission 133014) | Peatland microbial communities from SPRUCE experiment site at the Marcell Experimental Forest, Minnesota, USA - June2016WEW_13_40 | ecosystem: Environmental > Terrestrial > Soil >... | reverse complement strand
GAATCCTTTAAGCTCCAGAAATAGTGACCATCGATCTCCCATACTTCCATTTGCGAATCCCCGACATCGGCGTAGTGATGGTTGTAAAGTTTGTCGTTCTCCATCGCTATCGTTTGCCTTTCTCACAAAATTGAAGCCAAAGCAAGAAGAAGCGATCCTTGCGCTACTGACGAACCGAAGCGTGGAAGACGCCGCCCGCGTCGTCAAAGTCGCACCCAGGACGCTGTATCGATGGCTGAACGAGACATTTCCTGTCATTCTTGCCACCCCCCGGGCCGTCGCCCTAACCCTACAAAACCAACGTCAATGCCGGGATATCGCTTAATCGTGACCTGGCCCCATGGGTCTTGATCAGCATTTCGCCCTGGATGATCATGACTTTTCTACTCGCCGGGGCCGCCATCGCCAGCCCTTCGCCATCGCCGATTTACCGCACAATTGCCTTGCTTTTCAAGCACTTCAGAGTGATCCATGTCATGACCGCGCAGAGCGTGGCACCAAGGAGAACGATTATGACGACTTTCACCATCGATGAACAGAACAACATCACAGCGTTTGGCTCCGCAGAGGAAGCCGCCGCTGCCACCGCCACCCCTTTCGATAGCTTCGCCAGCCAGAAGGATCTGGCGGAACTGGTCGCCGCCTGGCCGGCCGAGCGTTTGGTGGCTATCTGGAACAGCCTGCCGGGCGTTGAGCCGGTAAAAGGGTTCAAAAGCCCAAAGGCCGCCGCCAATCGCATTTGGGAACGCATCCAGGGCCTGGGCGAGCCTGCCAAACCCCAGGCTGAGTCCGCGAAGCCGAAAGCCGACAAGAAGCGCAAAGCTGGTGCACATGCGCCAAAGGGCTCGCCCGCAAAGTGTAAGCCAACCAAGCGGGTCCGCTCCGCCAAGAATGCTCCGAAAGTCAAGAAGTCCGCCAAGGCACAGGAAGCGGCTGGCCCGCGCGAGGGCAGCAAGACCGCTCAGGTAGTCGCCATGCTCCAGCGGAAGAACGGTGCCAGCCTTTCCGAGATCATGGACAAGATGGGCTGGCAGAAACATACCGTCCGCGGATTTATGGCCGGCGCCATGAAAAAGGCCGGGTACACCGTCGAATCCTTCAAGTCCGACAAGGGCGAGCGCACCTACCGAATCAACGCCTAACACCGAACCCTCCCTTCTGGCCCGCCCGGCAATTGCCGCGGCGGGCTTCTCTGCTTCTGGCCGCGATTCCTGCCCACCCCGCCCAAGACACGACAACCTTGGCCCACACACCAAGCCGTCGCCCCAGGAGCGAACGTGGGCCAAGCGTGGCGCAACAGTGGCCAACCTCAGCGTCGTTGCAACAGCCGCAACTCCGCTGACCAGTCTGCCAGAGCCAGGCAGAGCCCCTCCAGATCCGGATGCCCGGCCCGGATCTTTGTCTCGATGTCTGCGATCTCCCGCCGGCAACGAGCGACAAGCCGGTGAATAACTGCTGATCCGGTTCTGTCTGCGTCGTCGAATCGTCGAAGAAATAACGTCCGAAGTCTAGCGCCGTGAGAGGGCCGGCGGAGGCGTCGCGGCCTGATTTGAGGATCGTCTCCAGAACCTGCTGGCGTCGTTCGAGCGGCATAGTGGGAAAGGTGCTGAGATCCACCCACTGAGAATCAGACTGTTTCTGGTTGTCGAAGCCCCGGACGTAGAACTTTGAATCGCCGCAACCGACAAGCAAATCTTCATCATGGGTCGGTTGGATGAACGTCTTGGATGTGTCGCCCTTGGAGTGTGCAACGATCCAGCTTTCGAGATCGTCGAAAGGCGAGGACGCCATGGATGAACAGCCTCCTGAGTCGCTACGAATCATCGGGACACGGTGACCTGCTGGTATACTGGTCATGGTATTTTAAACCTCCATTCTCTTAGTCTGTCGGTGTCCCGTCGTCCCCTGTCGCCTGCCCGGTCTGTGCCGGGCTGGGCGAGTCTCTAGCGCCCCCGCGATAGATTCCGCCGTCATGGCCGCCCTTGCAATTGCGGTAAGCCCTTGATCCTCGCCGCAAAGTCAGCGATGCAGTCGAACTCCACCTCCTGCACGGCCACCTGCCTGTTCCATATCTCGAAATCGATCAGCCCCTTGATGGCCGTCTCCCACCCGCCGCCGCAGCTCGGCGGCAGGCAGCGCGTCCAGCTCCACCGTCGCCGCATCGGGACCGAACCGCCGCTAAAAGCCGGCCGCCCGGCTGTCGCTGGGCTTGATCCGTTGGGGTGGCAGGTTGTAGAGCTCGATGTCGGCCTGGTGAATCGCCAGCCGCTCCATGTAGAAGTGCCGGCCGCTCGCCGTCTCCACCCGCTCGTGGATATCCTTCTCGATAACGTGGCCGCTGGGGTCATGGTCGCCCAGGTAGAAGACGGTGACGCGCTTATCCAACGCCGCGAACTCTGCGCCGATCTGTTGCTCCATGCCGGTACTCCCGAACCCAGTACCGCCGAAAGCGTTTTTTGCAGATCTCAATCGTGGAACCCCCACCGGCGAACGGGTCCACAACTACCTGGAACGGCTCGGTATACAGGTAGAGCAGATTATCAAGCCAGCGTACCTCCGAGTTTCCGAAATGACCAGCTCCGGCTGTCTTCTCCTGCTGCTTCCAGACGTTGTAGATCGGAGGGTCGAAATCGGTCAAGTGAGAAGCAGCGGGTTTCAAACTTTCTGGCAACTCTGCCATTTCGTTTAAAGTCCTACTGACCTCCATTTGCGACACGCCTTCTCGTTCTGCGATGTCGTCCTGGGTGTAGCAGGCCAGCCAAAGTTCAAAGATTCGCTTGTCCCGCGCTTCCTTCGAGTCTTTATCGATGCGAGAAAGCCAGTCCCGGACCGTTCGCTCGCTAACGGATAACGTCCTGGCCAGATTCTCAAGACCCTCAAACGCTGGCTGCGGATGCCGGAGTTCATTGAGGAGTACCGTCGAGTTCGCTGGGAAGTCGTGGAGCAGGGCCTACGCCCGCGTCCAGCAGAATACCCCCGCTGCAGCTTCGGTTCTCTTGAAGCTGATGGTGGATTCCGCCACGCCCGCGTCCGGTCGCATACGCGCCGCGTTGGGCACTTTTGGTCTCGCGCGTGAAGCGTTGGATCTGGATATCGAGACACGCGTGGCGGCATTGGAGCGCGCCGCGGAAGAAACAAACCGAGGCGGACGGGGATGAAGGTCCTTGAAAGGCGACTGCGCAGGCTTGAGGACCGGTTCGGACCCGCGGTGGAAACCGAACACGACCGGTGGCTGATGGCGCGGCTTGACGCGGCCGAGCGCCGCCGGAAAGAGAGGGGAGACTATCGGCCACCGGAGCGCGGACACGGGTTTGAACTTCACCGCCAAATGATGAGGGAAGCACTGGGGCGGAGGGCTTGGTGATGTACAACCGTGCCAGACGGATCGCCAAGCTCGAAAAGCAGTTTGGGACCGTAGAGCGCGAGCCACCGCTTCTATTAGTGGTGTCCAGCCTGACCGGAGCGTGGTGTGTCGAAATGCTACTGAAACAAGTCTGGATTGCCGCTCATCGCGGCGGGGGCGTTTGTATCCACGCGCAGGATACGAATTCCTGTTGTGGTGTGGTGCCACCAGACTATGGCAAATGGCTGCCGGTCCTGATCCAAACAGAGTTCCTGGCGGTAGCGCCGCCAGGCAGCTCTGGCCACCGCCCGCTCTGCCGGTCGTTTATCCGGCGGCAGAGGACTTTCATCGTAGCCGAAGACCTGCAAATCACTGCCGACGCCGTTGACAAGTTTGACAGTCATGGTGAAAGGAGCCCGCGCCGGCAACCCCGGACTCTGATCCACAACAGTGACCACTTCGCGGATGGATGCGGTTGCGGACTTGTGGCCACCGATTCTGGTTACTGTAAATCTGACAGTTGCCACCGCCCCGACGAAGCTCTCGATACACCCGGAAGTGCCAATCTCGGCGGAAAGACAATCCCCCTTTTCGGGAGAGGCGGATCGATACACCATCAGCCGCTTCCCCTCGTAAGGCGGCGGAAAACTTACTTCCATCAGGACGGAGTACTTCGCGGTGGAAAGCCTGTAAACCGAGCCAGCCTGCGTTCCCGCCGGCGCGCCCGACTCACCCAGCGTCCAATCCGGTTTCCCAGCACTTACAGCGGAAATCATCAGGAATCCCGAAGCCAAGAGCTTGGCTGCCGCATGTGCCACGGATGTCCCCTCCCCCTTTTCGGTTCTGCTGCACGCGATGCGCGTGGGAAGAAGTCTGGGGCTTCCGGCCCGCTGGCTCAATGCGCCTGGAAGTTAAACCCGTATTAAACGGATATTACGGGGTATCTGGCTGAAACAATGGAGGCTGTGTTACACTGCGAAACGCTTCCGCGTCGTCGGAGCGCCAAGGAGGCAAGTATGGCTGGCGGGCGGACCATTCCGCCGACTCGCATTATCCGGTTCCCGCCTTTCGAACTCGACGTCCGCGCGGGTGAACTGCGAAAGCATGGCACCAAGGTCCGACTGCACGATCAGCCCTTCCGGATCCTTCTCACGCTGCTGAACCATCCGGGCGAAGTGGTGCTGCGCGAGGAAATCCGCAAGGTTCTCTGGCCGAACGACACCGTCGTGGAATTCGATCGCAGCATCAACGTGGCGATCCAGAGGCTGCGCGACGCATTGGGCGATGCGGCGGGCAATCCCCGCTACATCGAGACCCTGGCGCGCCGGGGTTACCGCTTCATCGGCGCCGTGGAGGCGGACGAGGTCCTGCCGGATGAGGCGCCGGCAGCTCCTGCGCCGGCCGCCACGCGGGATCCCAACGATCTCAGCGGCCAAACCTTCTCCCACTTTCGCTTGATCGGGAAGGTGGGCTCCGGCGGCATGGGCGTGGTATACCGCGCCGAAGATCTGAAACTGGGCCGCCAGGTGGCGCTCAAGTTTCTGCCTGTCCCCGCGTCGGAAGCGCCGCAAGAATTGCTTGATCGCTTCCGGCGGGAAGCACGGGCGGCCTCTGCTTTGAATCATCCCAATATCTGCACCATTCACGGAGTCGAGGAATTTGCCGGCCAGCCGGCGATCGTGATGGAACTGGCAGAGGGCGAAACACTGGCGCAGAGACTCGCCAAGGCCCCCCTGGCATGGAAGGAGGCACTGCCGCTGGCTATTCAGATCGCGGGCGCGCTGGATGCGGCGCATCGCAAAGGGATCGTGCATCGCGATCTGAAGCCCGCGAACATCATGCTCACGAAGTCGGGTGTGAAGGTGCTCGACTTCGGCCTGGCAAAGATGGAGCCACCCGGCCCAAAGGGCACCCCAGCAGGAGAGGCAGGCGTCGCGGAAGTCTCGCAACCGGGCATGGTGATGGGCACTTTTCAGTACATGTCGCCAGAGCAGGTCCAGGGGAAGGACGCGGATGCGCGCAGCGACATCTTCTCTTTCGGCCTGGTGCTGTACGAGTTGCTGGCCGGCGAGCGGGCATTCACTGGCGATTCACCGGCGAGCGTGATGGCGGCGATCCTGGACCGGCCGGCGCCCTCTCTCCCATCGGCAGCGCCGCCTGAGTTGGAATGGCTGCTGCATCGCTGCCTGGTGAAAGATCCAGACGATCGCTGGCAGAGCGCGCGCGATTTGAGAGCGGAGATGGAGCGGATCGCGGCTGCGCCCGCCGGGACAACGCTGCAGGCGCGAAGCCGGCGCAGTTATTGGCCGGCCGTGGCCGGGTTCTGCATTCTTCTCGCGGCGGCGTTCGCGTTTCTCTGGCGCTCTCGTCCGGCGCCGCCAACGCGAGCGGTGGAGTTCGAGATCGGTCCGCCCCAAGACGGCGGGTTCGCGAATCCAGACTCCGCCACGGCAATATCGCCGGACGGCCGGTGGATCGTCTTCCGCGCGCAGCCGGCCAACACGCCCGCCACCCTGTGGTTGCGTCCGCTGGATTCACCCGTGGCCCGCTCGCTGGCGGGGACCGAAGGCGGAGATTCTCCGTTCTGGTCGCCGGATAGCAAGTCACTAGCGTTCTTCGCCAATCGGAAGTTGAAGCGGATCGAAATTGCCGGCGGACCTCCGTTGATGCTGTGCGATGCGGTGCGGGCAACCGGTGGTTCATGGAGCCGGGAAGGCGTGCTTCTCTTCACATCGGGCGAACGAAACCTGCTGCGCATCCCGGCTTCGGGAGGGGAGCCGGTGAAGGTGACCGAAACCGACACGGCGCGCAACGAGATCAAGCACATGTGTCCGCAGTTTCTGCCGGACGGAAGGCATTTTCTGTACCTGATCAAGGGCTCGAACCCGAACACAAATGGGATCTATGTCGGCTCGCTGGACCATCCGCGGGAACGCCGGCGCCTGCTGGCGGCGAGTTATAAGGGAATCTATACGGCGCCTGCGGACAGCCACCCCGGGTGGTTGTTATGGCTGCGGCAGCAGACCCTCATGGCGCAGAGTTTCGACCCCCGCGGCCCGCGGCTGATCGGCGAGCCGGTCCCGATCGCGGACAAGGTGATGGTTGACCGGTTCGACGAGGCGGCGTTCTGGGCGTCGGACGCGGGGATCCTGATCTACCACACCGGCACCATTGACTCGGCCTTGGGCTGGGTCACCCGGGAAGGCAAAATACTGGAGAAGGTGGAACCGGGCGGCCGGTACGACGCCCTGGCGCTCTCCCCGGACGGCAAGCGGGTGGCGCTCTGCCGCGCCGACGCCGACAACATCAGCGACATCTGGATCTACGAATTCGGCCGGAACGTCATGACCCGGCTCACCTTTGATTCCGCTCCCGTGGATTCGCCCGTCTGGTCTCCGGATGGCCGGCAACTCGCTTTCGCTTCGAGCCGCAACGGGAGCTTTCAAATCTACCGCAAGAACGTCGACGGGAGTGGCCAGGAGGAACAGCTTACCGAAGGGCCGGGCGAAAACTATCCGGACGACTGGAGCCGGGATGGCAAATACCTGCTCTATCAGCACAAGGTCCCGCAAAAGTCATTTGAGGTCTGGCTGTTGCCTCTGGAGGGCGGCCGCAAGCCGGTCCCGCTGTTGCAGGCGCCGTTCCTGCAGACACTGGCGGTCTTCTCCCCCGACGGAAAGTGGATTGCGTACGAGTCGCAAGAATCGGGCAGCATTGAAGTTTACGCGCGGGCGTTTTCCGTTCCGTCCCCTGTTCTCGGCGCCAAGGTGCAGATCTCGGCCGGCTATGGGGGATGGCCGCGCTGGCGGAGCGACGGGAAGGAGATCTTCTACCACTTTTTCAGGAACCCTTCAGCGTTGATGTCGGCACGCCTTCGGACCGGGAACCGCGAAATCGAAGCGGCGGCCCCCGTGCAGGTGTTCCCATTAGGGGGCTTCGCTTCCGCCACTGCTCGCGCGTGGGACGTGACGGCCGACGGCCAGCGTTTTCTGCTCTCAGGTCTGGTTGGGCCGTACACCCTCAACCGGTTGAACGTAGTGGTGAACTGGCAGGCGCGGGTGAATCGGTAACCCGTAACGCGTCGCTCGGAAGAGACAGGAGTCGTTGCTCCATCGTAGTGGGGGAGGTCGCGTCGCCTGCTTTGGGCGGATGGTTAACGGAAAGTGGTCGGCAACCTATCCGCGCGGCCGGATTCCGAGCAGATCGTCGGCAAACCGGAAGTTGGCCCACCCCTTCGCAGATCACTCCCGGCTTGTAGGCCATCGTTCAGGATTGGCCCGCACGCGGTCCCGCCACTGGCCGTGAAACCGTCTTTCCGGAAACTGCGTTACCCAGCTTCCCAGGGCTCGATGTCCCCAGCGACAACCCGTAACATAGGGTGAGGTCTGAGCCTGGCTGCGCTCAGCACGCTGGCCCTTCTTTGATCGCGCAATCGGAGCTTCTTCCTCAGGTGCTCGCGCTCAAATTCAAGTTGACCCCGGGTGATCGTAATTAGAATCACCCGCCTCCTCATTGCGATCTTTGAAGCGTCGAAGGTGTAGCCTCGCACTCGGGCCTCATCAACAACGGCCCACAGATATGTGCTGATCGCAGCAACAGGATTCTGGCTTTCTTGAAATCGCTTTAGTTGAGGGTGAAACCGGTAGCCAGTCGTCTTCCCGAGAAGCACTTTCTGGGCGAGCAGACCTTCCCGCCAGAGGGCGAGTAGCCCCATACGGTCGAGTAGCGATGGGTGCAAGGACCATAGTCTCATCGTTTGCATGGAGCCTATCACAGTTTTGGTTGTGCAATCATGTCCGGTTCGTCCGGTTCGTCCATCCGGAATGTCCCAAAGTAGCTCCCGCCTGGGCGCCAAGCGCCTACCAACACTGGCCAGACTGGGCTGCCAACGCGATTCGGGAGTGATAAACCGCCATCTCGGAAAGTGGCCCGAGACCGGCCCGAAGCGGCTTCTGGGAGATGAAACTTAGCCCCCTCGCAGGCTAACAAACGCGACTGCGGCTAGCTACCGATATTCACTCTTAACGCTGTCCACGCACCGCGCTTGATGTGGGAGCCATTCTCCGAATACCCATGGATCCGACCGGGCATTCTGAAAGTGAGACGGACAGTCACCTGATTCTGGTAACACGCCCCAACGCACGGCCAGTGCCGAGTGGCAAATCCAGTGTGTGCTTTAAGTAGACCCCGAATCGTTACGGCACGACGTTGAACCCTTCGGGTGGGATCATGATGCGTAGGATCTGCTTCAACTGTTTGTAGTGGGCATCATCGGCGCGGAACCTGATTTGGACCGTCTCCGGCGGTCGGCGCACGATTTCCAGTCGTAACAACTCTCTGCTGAGCTCTGCCCGTCTGATCTTAAAATGCCCGCACAGAGATTCTTGCGAGCTTTCGACGTAAAAGTATCCACCATCGTAATCTTCGAATTGTCGCTGGATCAAAAGGTACGCCTCTTCGCTGTCCTCGTCGGCCCCAAAACAGACCTGGAAGTATTCACCGCCCGAACTGGACACCGAAACGCAAGGAAAGGTGAATTCCGTCATGCACGCCGCCAGTACGGATTGTACGCCCGCGCCGGTCGTTGGGCTACGTCCAGTCGAGACAGCAGGGTCGGGTACCCGACTCGGGCACCTTCAAGAAATGTCCAAGAGAGCTGCAAGGGTGAACTTCTGCTGGCTCTACCAGCTATTGCGGGGAGCATCCCATGGGCTTGTACTACGATGGGACCTTGGGATGCTTGGGCCAATGTACGATAAGCCCTCGTACAGTGGCTCGGCGTGGTGCCCGGTCCCCAGCCCAATGGACGAGATGCCCACTTTTCTCTCACTATCCATTCCTTCCGAGATGGAGTGGCCGACTTATCGAGAGTTAGCCCCGCTGCCAGGGCCGATCAATGCTTTCCAACATCTATTCGGCTGAGAACCACGCGGGGCTCGGGTTCTGACGGTTACTGAAGCTTCGCGTACTCCGCCCTGGCTTCCTTCAGGATCGGTATGCCGGCGTCGGCGTCTTTCCAGAGGGTGAGGAAATCCCGATACGCGGCTCGGGCTTTGGCCGTGTCGCCCTGCAGGGCGTAAGCGCGCGCCAGTCCCAGCCGGGCCAGCGCGCCCCAGGAGAAGGTCGCCACCAGTCCTCGATGGTCGATGAACTTCTGAAATTCCACTGCCGCCCGGTTGCCGTCGTGCAGCATGAGATAGGCCTCTCCGCGCACATAAGCGGGGCTCATGTATGCGGCGAGCATTGGTTGTCCGCCAAGCTCGACCGGGCTCACCACCTTCAATAATTCGATGGCCCGGTCCGGGTCTTTGCTTTGCAGGGCGACTCCCGCCCGGATCGTGGGCAGCCAATACCTCTGGACCAGCGTATCCAGCGGGAAGGTCTTGTCGAGTTCGGCGGCCAGTTTCTCCGCCCCTGCCGTATCGCCTGCCCGCGCCAGGGCCAGCGCCGCGATCACCCATACATCGCGGTCTTTGGCCAGCTTCACCGACGCCTCGGCCTCGGCGCGCGCCTGCTCCCGGTAGCCCGATTCCACCTCGCGCAGCGCCGCCTCTGCCTGATATGCCGCGGCCGCCTCCTTCGCGTTGTGATGCAGCGCTGAATCCATCGCCCGCCCGGTCAGTTCGTGAGCGTTCTTCAGCTTGCCGTACCAACCTTCGGCGTCCGCTTGAATGGCCAGCAACGGTTCTTCCGCGCCCGGCTTTCCCGCGGCGGCTGGAACTGTCCGCGCCATCTGCGCCGCATCGCCCTTCAGAAACGCCAACCAATAGCTGGTGCGGAACTGGCCCTCGTGCTCCAGCTTGCGCTCCCGCATCTGCTTGTCCACCGCCTCGGCTTCGCCCAGCCGGTTAAGAGCCTTGTAAGCGCGGCCGAGTTGGGTATAGTTGACCGCCATACTTGGCTCCAGGCGCAGCGCCTCTCGAGCTTCCTCCAGTGTCTTTTCCCAGTCTCCCAGGCGGCAGAGAACGAGTCCCAGGTTTCTGTAAGGCTCGTCGTCTCTTGGGTAGGTCTGCTGGTACAGCTCGAAAGTCGTCGCCGCCTTCTCCAGTTCTCCCGTCCCAAACAGGTAGTATCTTCCCTCGATGTTGAACCGCTCCCGTTCGCTTACCTTCTCCCGCAGCGCGTAAGCCTTGCGTGCATACTCGGCCGCCCGCCCCCCTTGGACGAGGCCGTTGTAGAGATCCGACATCCAGCCGTAGGCCGATGCGAAACTCGGATCCAGGTCTGTCGCCCGTTGATAGAAGGGCAGCGCGGCTGTGAATCCCTTCGCAAGGTTCAACTTTCGTCCCAGACTGTAGGCCTTCAGCGCCTCCAGGGATCGCGTGGTCGCCTCCTCTAGCGGCGTGTCGTATTTCCGCACCGAGACGAGCGACTCGCCCAGTTTCGTCCGCAAACGGGTTGCCGCCGCGCCCAGAGCTTTGAGAGCCGCTTCCTTGCCCGCCGCCTGCTCCTGCGCATCCGCCAGCGCCTCTCCCGTCTCGCAGTTCACGGCCTTCAGGCCAATCACGTACTGGCTGCCCAGCGGCGCAATCGAACCGGTCAGCATGGCCTTGCTGTTCGTGCGCTGGCAGACCTCGCGGGTGATCTCCGGCGTCAGCCGATCACCCGCTGGGCGTCCCATCAGCTTCAATGTCTCATTCACCTTGGAATCGGAAACGAGGTTGAGAAAGGGTGACTGCTCAAGCTGAACCGAGAGTCCCTGCTTCAGTGTGTCGTCGAAAACGCTGTCGCCCGTGGTGTTGGTGAAATCGGAGAGGACAATGGAGTCCTTGTCCGTCAGCGGCTTGGTTTGATGCTCGCGGTAGTACAAGCCGCCGGCGGCGAGCACGGCAGCCAGCAGGACGGGAATGGTAATCCTCCAGCGCTTCACCAACCACCAGCCGGCCGGCGCTCCGCTTCCCCCAGACGTGAAACCCTCGCGCAGGCCTTCGAGCAGGATTCGCGCGTCGTCGATGTGCTGGAGGCGGCGCTCAGGGTCCTTGCGCAAGCACAGGCGCACCAGTTCATCGAGTCGCTTCGGCACACCCTCCAACGGTTTCGGTTCCGTAGTGGCAGCGGCGGCCAGCGCGGCGATGATGGTCTCGCCCGGAAACGCCCGGCGCCCGCTTAGCAGTTCGTAGAGGATGCAACCGAAGGCGAAGATGTCGCTGCGCGCGTCGGCCGCCTTGCCTTCGATCTGTTCGGGTGCCAGGTAGCCGGGCGTGCCCGCCAGACCGGCGGTCTGAGTGGAGGTCGGCGCGCCCTCCTGCTCCGCCAGTTTCGCCAGGCCGAAATCCAGCACCTTGACGGACCCCTTCTCCGTCACCAGAATGTTGCCCGGCTTCAGGTCGCGATGCACGATGCCCGCCGCGTGCGCCGCCCCCAGGGCATCGGCCATCTGAATGCCGTACTCGATCGCCTGCTTCACCGGGAGCGGACCTTTGAGCGGCCGGCCGTCGACCAACTCCATGGCGAGGTACGGCGAACCTTCGTGCTCGCCGACTTCATAGAGCGTGGCGATGTGGGGGTGATTCAACGCCGCCACCGCCCGCGCCTCGCGCTCCCAATAGCGGCTGAATTGGGCCCTGATGAATTTGAGGGCGACGCTGCGGCCCAGGCGCGTGTCCTTGGCTTTGTAGACCACGCCCATGCCGCCTTCGCCGAGCTTGGCTTCGATTCGGTAGTGCGCCACCGTGTCACCGGGCGCCAGTTCGCCGGCTACCGTGAACAATTTCGCGTCGAGCGCCGCACCGTCCCAGGCGGGCCGGTCCCGGAGCATGCGCTCGACCTCCTGCCGCAAGCCGTCGTCAGTGCCGCACGCCTCCGCCAGGTATCCATCGCGCTCTTCCTGGGGACGTTCCGCGGCCGACTGGCAGAGTTCCTTGATGCGCTGCCAGCGCTGGGGCGTCACGTCGGTTCCTCCCCGGCCAGTTGCGCTCGCAGCCAGGCTTTCGCCGTGGCCCACTCCCGCTCTACCGTGCGCTGCGACATCCCCATGGCCTCGGCCGTCTCCTCCGTCGAAAGCCCGCCGAAATACCGCAATTCGACCACCCGGGCCTGCTGCGGATCGAGGTGGTCCAGCCGCGCCAGCCCCTCATCCACCGCCAGGACCTCCTCCGGTTGCGTCGCGGTGGAGCGCTGGTTACCGATCCCCTCCTCCAGGGTGACCAGAGTGCCGCCTCGCTTGGCGGCGTGGCGTTTCCGCGCGTGATCCACCAGAATCCGGCGCATGAGTTGCCCGGCGATACCCATGAACTGTGCCCGGTTCCGCCAGTTCGCCCGGTCCTGGCCCGCTAGCCGCAGATACGCTTCGTGAAACCGAGGCCGCGAAAGTTCCACTAACGCTGGCCGTCCGCTCCATATTCGGACCCCTAGATCCGTATTCAGGATACACCCACCAGCGCGAATCACCGGCGTTGCCCCGCTCACCGCGAAAGTGGGTGATGTGGTTAGCGCCAGCGGCGAGGGGATTGGCCCGGCGAATGTCGATGAGCTCTACTTGACGAACGCCGGCCAAGACGCTAAGGTAGCTGTGGTTGAGCAGAGCGAAAACCTGATCAAGTTCCGGGTGCCCGCCGGCGTCAAGGCGGGGCGCTGGGCGCTGATGATTCACATGAAGTCGGGAAGCGGGGCCAGACTCTTCGAGCAGCCGGTGAAAGTAACGGTGGAATAGTCGTTCCAGGCTGCGACGCCATCGCCTGTCCCCACAAGGAGTGCCTATGTTTGACACGGGGCGGCCTACCATGAAAGCTAACGGTAAGACAATCGCCGTTGTCCTCGCGATTGTGCTTGCGATTTTACTGGGTGCCACCTGGTACTACACCCATACGTAAGCGAACCTGACTAGCCAAGGGCTGCGCCCTTGATATCCCTTTGGATAGCGCACGTGGGGGTGACGCCGCCCTCGACGCGCTGGAGTGAACCCCAAAACTGAGACACCAAGTTAAGGACCAAATACATTGAATGGAGTGAGGAATGGATTTGGCCCGAACCGTGTACAGTCGCGATCTGAAGATCGCCGCCATGCGCGCCCTGG
>Ga0187868_1002099_pt1 | contig 13366 bp, 11 predicted proteins | sample June2016WEW_13_4_FD_133014 | JGI IMG/M metagenome (GOLD analysis project Ga0187868, IMG submission 133014) | Peatland microbial communities from SPRUCE experiment site at the Marcell Experimental Forest, Minnesota, USA - June2016WEW_13_40 | ecosystem: Environmental > Terrestrial > Soil >... | reverse complement strand
TCTGCTTCATGGCGGGTACTGATCGCAGCGATTGGGATTAAGCCAACCATTGTCTGACAACTGGATATGGAATCAAATCTGGTCTGAATAGCCAAAAGCGGTAGAATATAAATCCACATTCCAGTAATTCTACAATCCAAAGTATCAAAAAGAAAATCAGGATTTTGTGTTTCATACTACCCCCACTGTGCTGCCATCGCATCAGCAATTCCTTGAAAAGTTCGACTCCGATTCTTTGCATTTGACTTTCCACCCCACCATAACGACTGTCTTTGGGAAAGGGGTAATTTCATCATTTCGCTATAGACGTTGTTGGTTGCTTTTAATAACGGCAATCTTTTTAGCCACAAACAAGTGCGTTTAGATTGTAAATGCCCATATTCGTATGGCTGAACTGCTTGAGAGTATTTTGGAAGATTGGCATATCCGTGCGGTGTAGGATTTTCTACTGCCACCTTTTCACATGGATAACTGAGCAACCACAGAAAAAAATCTCTGGCATCCTCCATCAATCTCCATCGTCCAGGTCTAGTGTGAAGATACTGCACACCAGAATTAGCCAAATAGGTACACGGCGGGTGAGCGACTATTAAGTCGAATTGATTAGTCTGCAATACAGTTCGCACATCCGCTTGGAAGTGATTGCCAAGTCGTTCAGTTGGTAGAAAATCACAAGACCATGCATCATGTCCTCTCCTTATAAACGCATCTCTAACTACGCCGCTAAACTCACATGCAACTAGAACTTTCATATCACCTTTCCGGCATCTTAGGAATTGGAATCTTAGTTATTTCTGTTTTCCACCTTCCCCGCTGATCCATTGAAAACGAAATGATCGCATGGGAAGTTCCTTTGATATAAGCCCAAATCCGCTGTCCGTTGATCGGTAAATACTTTCGTTCCCATCCTAATTTACTCATCGCTTGATCGAATTGCTGATTTTGTGTAGGACCACGACTCCGAACATCCCCAAACCCAAGAGCGATCCACAATTCATTAGGATCAAACATCCCCGTATGTCCGGTCAACAGTCGCTCGGCTCCATCGTAGATCGGGGTATTCCGAGTCGCCGCCTCTTGCTTCTCTCCCGCAGCGGCCCATAATTCCTCTGACAACACTGTAGGTTCGCCCTGTGCCTCACAGTGAACGGCCTCTGCCCACAGTTGATCCACGTCTTGCTGTAAGGCGGCAAGGTCGATCTTGCCCGTATCGACTGGCCAAAACCGCCTAGCCCCCGTGGGATCGTAGAGAAATTTCCGGTCATTGGTAGAGCCGAAGAAAATGCTTTTCCTATCCACGTCTTTAGAGAAGTGACCGTAACTTAATCGGGCAGCGTCCTTCGTTCTACTCAATAATCCCTTCACAGTCGTAACTTCCGCTTTAGAATTCCCTTTCATCTCCGCACATTCCACGATCCACTTTCCTTGCAAATCTTCAATAATTTTCTTTGCCTCATTGTTGAGGCTCATATCTTCTGCAAGCCATTCTTTCCGTTTTGCAAGATAGCGTATTGCGGTAGATTTTCCCCACCCCTGTGGACTCACAAAGATCAACATCGTATCATATTTACATCCCGGTTGTTTGACCCGTCGTACTCCTGCGATGAGATGGATTCTACCAACTGCCCGTGTGTACGGCGTATCTTCAGCCATACAGTAATCCACCAACCACGAATCTAATCGCGGTGTGCCATCCCATTGCAAGCCATCTAAGTATTCCCGCACAGGATTCTTACGATTCTCTAAGGCTATACTAACTAACTCGCCCCGAAATTCACTCATGTATAGGTGGTATTGTTCCTGTAGATCATACTTGAGGTTGTTGCAGCTTTCATCATGGAGTTTGATGGTGTTGGGGAATTGGCGAATTCCAGTCACATACACGCATTCATCAAAGTCATTCCAGAAGTATTCTACTCCCAATTTCTTACAGCCATATTGAAGATTTTCACGGGTATTTACCGGCCATCCGTCTGTGGACGTGCCCCCCGGCCAGTCTTTGAATTTTTCAAGACGGCGGGCGATTTTGGTTTCCTTATCGTAATACTTCTTTGCCCTAGTGAGTTCTGATACAAAATACGCTTCAGGGTCAGGACGTTCCCGTATTCGCTCTCCATGTTCCGATACCGGGTCGAGAAAATAAGTTTGGATTTCTTCATCGGTTTTTCCTTGCTTGAGCATTAACCCGAATTGGGCAAAGTCGTATTCGCTACGACTCTTATCTACTTGCTTAGCAGTTGGCGGTTTCGGAGGAACTACGATATGGAAGCTCGACAATTCGCAGACATGATTGGACTCACTGATTACCGTAGAGAGAGCGGGAACACGGCCTTTTGCAATTTTCCCAACATCGGGATAATTAATAGTCCCCGGCAGCCGCATAATGCGGTCTATGTTGAAAGTTTGTGTCTCGTTTGTGAGTTGTTTTTCTAGGACTTTGTTGATTTGTTCGGCTATATCTATCTTCTTAGTTGGCTCATACAGCCGCCAATATCCGTGAATTCCGCTACCTGAGTTCACGATGAAAGTAGGCTCATGTTTGAATATCTTTAATGCCTTCACATAGCGATCTTGTTCCTCTTTGACATCTTTTCCTTCTTGCGGGTCACAATCGACGTGAAAATAGTAAACGGTATGAATGTCTTTTTTGGTGGGCTTTTTATCCCATCCATCGCCGGGTGGGTTTACTGTGAAGTACAAATTCCATTTCTTCGCTCCAAACTTCTCCAACCAATTGATAAGTTGTTCCTGTTTCGACACATCGAACGTAGCAGTAACAATCCCATTGGGGAATCCGGGTTGTCGCGGTTGAACCGCAGTTAGTATCCAATAACAACTTGGATGGAAGGATTGTAGGAATCGGATGGATTCCGCGTAATTAGGACTCACTAGAAGCCCCGGTTATTTAGAACTTGTCGATAAGATCAACCCACCCCTGTTTCGTCTGTGGGGATTCGGTGTCTTTTCGATTGTGTACTCTGTCTCGCAAGATCGGCAACATCTGTGCCTTTTCCTCATCGCTTGCCTGATCCCATATTTGTGCTAGTTGTTGCGGTTCTAGGACTTGGGCCATCCGGGGAATTCCACCCGGCATTTGTGAAGTTCGTACTAAGTTCTTGATCTGGTCCTTATCATATCCGGTCCTAGCCATTGCGTCAATAACAGAGTCTAGATTCTTAGTTAGCCCCTCATCTCCTAGTTGGTCCATCCACTCAAATCGCTGTTGCTGTGCCTGTTGAGCCGTGGGATCAAGAGGACTGCGAGTTGCCTGCCTGATGTCGTAAGCCGCGTTTAGAAATTTTGATCTTTCCTCTTTTTTACTTTCGCCCCGTACTCCAATAGCCTGTGCTTCCCATGGGAATCCTTGTCCTTCGTACTCCCGTTGCTCAGGTGATTCCCAAAAATGAGTCTGAGTCGGCATCAAAGGAATTAGATTTTTTGCAATATTTGTAGCTCTACCTTCGGGAGTGAGTGGATTACCTTGATAGTCGCGTCCAGTTAAACTCTCTGCAATCGCGGTGACTTGGGGATTGATCTTTCGAGAGATAATATCACCCCACCGGCCTTGACCGGCAGACACGATGTCGTCCACAAAATTAGACATTATACCCGGTAGATGCCCGCGAATCTCTACATCGTCCCTATCTTTCTTCCCTGTGGCAAAGTGTAAGAAATCTTCACCCTTTGGAGCTTTGCCGGTGAGGGCGTAAGTTAGCAGACCATTGATGCCGAGAAAAATTGCAGCATTACCAATCAGTCCCCGGAGAGCCGTTGTATCCCCCATCAATGCCCGTCCCGCCATTCTTGCTTGTGCAGTTTCATATCCCAATAGTGGGGACATTACATTTAATGGAGCTTGGAGAGATGTAGGAAGAGTATTCGGTTTTGTCTTTCCGCCGTACTGATTGTCGGCCAATTTCAATAATCTTTGAATTGCGGTATTCTGTTGCTCTGTAGTAAGATCGGTATCTCCCATTATATGTCGTGTACCTTCCATGACCGCAGATACTTTGGCGACTTCAGCAAACTTCCGTGGGCCGCTTAATATTTTACCGGGAATATCCGAACCGGGGAAAAGAGTTTGTTTGGTAGTAACATCTTTCGGACTCGGAAGTATATCGCTGTGAAATCCTTGTTCCATCGCACGGGCTAATACCGCGTTTTGTTCAGGATCAAGTCGTCCTCGCATCGCTGTCACGCCTTCTTGTATTCCATGTGCATGTCCAGTCAAAGCATCTGAAACTAATCCATTGACGGCTCGCATTCCGTTCACAGCATCAAACATCAATTTCAACCGTAGTGAGCTACTGACCAATCTATTAGTAGTTCCTCTAGTAGATTGTTTCCATCCTTCCATTGCTGCTTTCAAACCGGGATCAACAACAATTCGCTGTGTGCCTTGTCCTGTGTCCTGTCCCGTCGCTTTGATAAAAGCCTGATCGTTTGCAAGCCATCCCGGCAACTCTTCCATGTTTGGGGGAAGGGGATCACTAGCCTTGATTATTTCCGCTCCTCGTCCACCTGTGGCTCTGCCAAGCATGGATGCCACATTTGTAGTCTCTGATCCCCGCTTCACAGCATCCATTAGCATATTGCGAGCGGCCAAAGAATCGGCCATATTGCTCCATGCTCGCATTTGTCCTTCTGCCAAATTGGGGTTCATTACTAATCCAAGTTTGGATGCAGCTTCCTTAGCATCTGCGATTGTGGGATTAGTACGCTGCTTAAAATAGTTTTCGGCATCGCTAAGTTTTCGCTGATATTCAACATCAGACATCTTTGCCGGTTTGTCAAACACTGCCATCGTCATCCAGTTCGGTCGCAACTCTTTAGCATCAACCCCCAAAGCGGCGAACTGGCGATTAAATTCATTGTTGATTGCCTGAATCATTGGGGCGTGTTTTTGTAGATCGGGAGTAACAAACTCGCCTGTTTGATCCATCGATTGATGATTGCGTTCTTGCTCCTCTGTGGACATCTTACCAAAGTCTTTTACAAAATCTCCAATCTTATTCGTGAGATTCATCTTCACATTTGCCGCAGTACCAAATTGCTCTGCCAATGCCTGTGATCCTTCAGGATGAAATATACTCCGTACAGCCGCGTTTAGTTTTTCTCTCACAGTTGGTTTGGTTGGAGCGGCTATAGGAGTTTCTTCACGCGGTTGTTGCAAAGCGGCGAGAGTGTTTTCTCTTTGGAATCCTTCGGCAATCTGTGGTGCTGGACGTGGAGTTGGATTAATGTCTCCACCCGGTTTGCCGGGACCAAAGAGACTAATTGTGGCTTTCTCTTCTGGCGTCTGTAGACCAAGTGGGCCAATAATTGATTCTACCGCTTGTGCCGGATTCACAATTTGTCCAGCCCGTCTACGCAAGGCTGTGTCTTGCACAGTTAAATCGGGACGCCAACCGGGCTGCACCTGTGAGTGCGGACCTTCCCGCTCTTGCCATTTCTGCACAACATCCGGCCCTACAGGCTCAGATGGTTTAAGCATCGTTGAAAGCGGCCCCTCTGTTGGCTCAGCGATCCTGATCCCTTTTGGGACTTTGGGGGCAATTTTTAGAGGCACATTTTCGGGTACTTTGGCCTCAACGGGTGGGGTAACGGGCTGTAAATCTGCCGGGATTTCTTCCTTACCGCCGCCTGCCGCCCCCAATACAGAGGCTAGACCTACCCCCTCTGTGGCCGGGGCACCCGCTGCCACGTTCGCCGCGGCTTGACCCCCCGCCATAGCTGCCGCTCCGGCAATACGATTTCCGAAGGGAAGAACTTTGGATACTAACGGACCAGTAGCTTTTCCAATTTCCGGGGCGAATAAAGCTGTAGCTGCATTGATTGCATTGGGGGCTGTAACTTCGCCGCCATGTTGTATCAGAGTGGCGGGAAGAAGGCCGGGAACCGCAGCCTCTAATCCCATAGCGGGTAAACCCGCAAGAGTTCCACCTATCCCCTGTGCGGTTTCCACGGGAGGAGTTTCTAAATTTTGTACTCCACGGGCAATTGCTTGTTTTTCTTGGGGGGAATATGAGTCTAATCCGAGCAAACTTTGGGCACCCACTCCTGTCCGCACTGCCATAGCCGCCACGTCTCTCATGGGTTGAAATGCGGCAGCAGTATAGCCGCGAAGTGTGTTAGTGTCAGCATGTGTCGCGGCATTCCGCAATTTTTCTGCCGCTTCGTCTTGTGCCATCTGTGGAGCAACGGCCCGCTGATTTGCAAGATGCTGTCGCATTGCTTGCACCTGATCTGGTGGCAATGCAGTTAAATCAGCCGGTAGTTGCTGAAGATCGTTCGGGATAGCGGACATGAATTACCCAGGCTGTGCTTTTAGGGCAGCAAGTTTGGCGTCAAGATATTTATCTAAAGAATCAGGTGTTTTTGTTTTCGTAGGTTTTTCTTGTTCCTCTTGAGCCTGTTGAGCATCATACGATGCCGATCCTTTTTCGCCAATTGGATATGCTTTTGAATTTGCCTCAAATCGTTTCAAATCTAACTCTTGTTGTTTAATCGCCAGTTCCGCAGCTTTACCTGGATCAGTTTGGGCGAGTTGTTGAATGTATTGATGAACATTTGCTTGTTGCTGTTCCGGTGTCACTGTTTCTTGTGGAGGACCGTACCTCACAGGTTGTCCATTCTGAATTTGAAACGTCTGTCCCGTACTGGGACTGTGGAGAATCGAACCTTCCGGGTGAGTTTGCATGGTTTGCGGATGCGTCCAGCCGTTCGACTGCTGCGGTTGTTGTCCGAGCATAGCCGCAAGATTCATAGGAGGAGTAAGAGCATTAAGATTTGCCCCTCTATTTGGATTTTCCGGTGATTCACTTCCTACTGGCACATCTTGTCCTTGTTCCGTATATTCTCCAGTTTCCCCACCTTGTTCCATTTGGGCTTTGGTCATCTGCCGCCCTTCTGGTGATCTTTCTGCTGCTTGTTGGATGGTCGGTCCCATCATCCCCCCACGTCCGCGTTCGCTCACCCGGCTACCGCGTATAGATGTGGGGCGATAAACTGGGCGTCCCCCTCCCGCTCTCGCTTCCGCCGTAGGGTCTTGTGAAAGTGGGGGATTTGGAGAAGGCTGTTGAAGCGACTGCAAGTAATTAAAAAGAGCCGCTTGTTGGGGTCCGGCAATCTGGCTCATAGTACACCATTCTACCGCTGTTTGTCAACCGTGTCTTTCGTATTTTTGCTATCATCTGGCTTATTCTGGTCAATAGTAATTCCATGTTCTTTTGCTAACCACTCTCCTGCCGAGGAATATACCTTCACGGGTTTACGTTTAGGATGAATCAGAAAAGGCATTACTCACCCCCCTCTGCTTCGGTATACGGGGTCTGTTGATTCTCTCCTGCCATTTCAAACGGGGCATGTTGTCCAAACACTTGTTTCATTCGTCTACTTGTTTGTTTCTCTAATGCCTGTCGGCTTGTTTTATAAGCATTAGTCGCTACTTTCTTCTGATTTGCCAAATGAACAAGTGCGGCTTTATGTCTATCAGGATTGCTATGAATAGACTCCGCTTCTGTCAGCGTTTTTGCATCCTCTTCAGGATCGAATTCGCCCGTTATGTTTGGGATTGAAGTTGTTGCTTTTCTGGCCATGTTGATTTTTTCTACGTTGATGTTGGAGCTATCAGCGTTACAGTTCCATCCGCATTAGCTGTATAACTCCACCCAACAGGCATTGGGCTAGGCGTAGAGCCAGTTATTGAACCAATCAAACCACACAGAAGATTGGACAATTCAAAGACGCTGGCCGCATTTGTTCCTAATGTAGCCACGGCTTGTTGCGGCGTACCGTCGGGATTGTTCCAAACAAAATCGGCTCCATTATTCAACAAGTTTTGAAGTTGGGTGTACTGATTGCCAATCTGCCTGTAAAGACGATAGCAGTCTCGCTCTAACGACGTTGTGGAAGTTGAGGGAAGAGGAATCATGGGATGCTCCTACGTTGATGTATGGTTGATAATGAGACCAAGACTGGCTAAAGCTGCGGCAAGATTTGCACCTGCGGTACTGGTTGACCAGTGCCCCGTTACTGTTGGCTGAGTGCTTCCGTCAGAACCAAAAAACCCCAATGTGCCTGTGCTGTTCCCCCACGTCAATACAGACGTACCCGTTTTATCTGTGAGCAATCTGCCATCATAGTCTATTGACATTAATGAGTAGGTGTCGAATAGTTCGTGGTTCACCCAATCGACAGACTTGGCTGGTCCATCGTCCCAAAGCATACCAATATCCCAATTCAAATATTCGTTGCCATCGCTTCCGTACAATATGCGACTATTGTAGTTGAGGGCAATGCCGGGACTGGCATCGTAAAGTTTTCTACCGTTCCAATCAATCGAATTGTTGGTGCCGTTATCCCATAAATAATAATTGAAGGGATCAACAACAAGATTGTCCGAAGTATCGTATAATCCTGATTCCCATGTCGGATTAGTATTTGCACCAGTTGGGTTAACAAGAAGAACCTGGGACCGCGTGCCTGTCGGAAGTCCCCCGCCGCTTCCGGTCGAAATATTTGTAACCCATGTCGAATTACCGGAGGTCGATACCGCTATACCTGTGCTGGCTAAAACGTAAAAGGTTGATGGAGCAGCGTAACCAGAAATGTTACTGGTCGAAAGACTTATCCATGCCGTGCTGGTACTACTGGTTGATGCAACCGATAGAACCTGTCCTTGTGTTCCAATTGCCTCTCTTACAAAACCTTGAGCAGTATTATAAACCAGCACATCGCCCGTGGAATATTTGCCCCCGAAATTCAGAACCAAGTTACCGGTAGAATTCATCAGATGTCTATTGAGCTTTGAAAAATTGATTGCATTTATCCCCAGTTCATCAATAAGATGTCTGTTGTTCCAATCAATAGATGTTGCCCCATCGTCATCTTCCAGAAAGGCGTTGTTCCAATCAACCGAAGTATTACCAGAGCCGTTAATCAAGAGAAAGTTATTCCAGTCCAGTTCTTCATTTCCGTCTGCATCTATCAAATGTCTGGAATTCCATGCAACGGAGGGATTATCGTCGTTATCATAGAGAATTGACGCACCCCAGTCCACCGAAGGATTGCCGCTGGTATTGAGCAGTTGAAGGCTTTGGTAGTCAATAACCGTATCGCCGCTTTCATTGACTAAATAGCGATTTATGTAGTCAATGCTTGTCGAACCCCCACTATCAATTAGTTGGCCAGACCACGCCAACGGAGAAGTGTCGGGTGCGGCAGTTGAAACAATAAGCACTTGTCCCAGAGTGCCTGCCGAAAGTCTTGTCAGTGTAGCAGTCCCTCCTAAGCCAGATGCCGTAAGCAAGTCTCCATTATTTTTCAATACCACGCCAGCAATGGAATTGTTGATGAAAGTGGAGTTACCAGTAGTACTTACTCCAATGTAACCTGTACCGCCCCAACCCGGCAAGCTTTCAGGAATAATGTAGAAAGTTGATCCCGGTTCAGTATTTGCAACCCACGTTGAATTGCTGGAAGTAGAAACTCCGATACCCGTACTACCAAATACATAAAAAGTGCTGCCCGCAGCAGGCAAAGTTTCCCATACGAGATTAGTAGATGACGTAGAACTTACACTAAGAACCTGTCCGGTACTACCCACAGGAAATGACACAACCGCCCCCGTAGAATTTATCGTAGGTAATGATCCTTCTCCTGTCAGTGAAAGAGATAATCCCGCATCGGTTAATACAATTCCTCCGTTAGAATCAATAGGCAAATCGGTAGATGCAGTTCCCACCGATAGCCGCTGTAGGTTACGGCGAAGGCGGTTGCCTGACAGACTATTACGATCAATCCTCAAGATTTGGCTCGTCTTTCAAATTAAAATGCGGGTACACCTTCTTGATGAATCTGCGGCTGTTGTAATCGGTACATACTTTGCTGCTGTTGAGATTGTGCCGCCTGCTGTTGCATCGCCGCTAAATAGTTTGCAAGAGCGTTTCCCTCTTGTGAATATTGTCCAGCTTGTTGTCCGTAAATATTTGCTGCCGCTCCTTGTTGTTGTCCCGTGATATTTAGTAACGCATTATTGTAGGTTTGAAGCGGGGCTTGCTGCATCGTTTGAGCCACAGTAGTATTACCCAATCCACTATTCACAAGATTTTGTTGAACCGCCCCAGCGTTTTGTTGGTATTGCTGTTGAGCTTGATTTTGTAACCCACCATACGCTTGCTGATTTGCATTTAGGGCATTTTGTAGGGATTGTATGGCCGATCCATAACCACCCTGAATCGCTGCGGGAGCAGTACCGGCTTGTGCCCCTTGCATCATTGGCATCGCCGCCATGTAAGAACCGAGTGCGGACATAACAGACTCCTATGCTGTAATTATAGCCTTCAAATACGCCTCATGGGCGGCAATTTCTGTGGGAAAATAACCGAGAGATACTTGCCTACCGGCAACTTGAACACGCGATTGCCATTTATTTTCAGTTTTCCGAAAAGAAGCTCCAACTAACTTTCCTGCACGATGATAATACTTATTTGAATTGTTCCCTCGACGATCCGTAGAACGAAGATTATATCGCTGATTATTAAGTGTATCCCCATTTTTATGATCGGCTAGTTTGCCATCTCTATGCCGCAACCCCAAAATCTCCCTAGCCATAGAAACAGTGTATGATTCATTCTCTGTATAAAAACGGCGTTCTGCATAAAAAGATTGGGAGGTAGGTCGCCATGCCGCCTGCCACTTCCACTGTGACAGCCATTCAAAATCGGCGTCATCAACTTTGGCAAATTGCCCTTGCGTAAGTGGAATTAGTTTCATAATTATCTTTGTTGCCGGTTGATCCCCGAAGGCGTAAATGCCAAAACCATTCGTTCAAATGACCACGTTGCTTGATCCGTCGAATTTCCTAGCGTCACTGAAAACCAACCGCCGCCCAATCGCTGTTGGATAATCGGCTGTCGCCGATCCGTAGTAAATGTCTTAGTAAATCCGGGTAGATTGGTAGAAGCATTCGGCCATCCATACCCATCCACATCAACATCCGCAGCGGTAGGACCGGCTAACACAGAAAATTCGGCGTTAAAGGCATTTCCTGTAGAGCCAGGAGATGTAGAACCGGGAGCTTGATAAGCGATGTAATACCCCATCGTAGAATTCCCACTATAAGTAGAGATCACAGGGTGTTGAATCGTAATTGAAACACCACCATTGAAAGTGGGACCATTCCCCGCATTCTCTAGTACCTGTCCCCCAGTAGTAAGGACAAATTCGCTAATTGCAAAGCTATCAGAATCTACGGGTGCAGCGGTACTAAAATTTGTGTTCGTGCTGTTAACAACTCCTGTCAAAGAACTAATCACATATCCCGCATTATAATATACCGTAGATCGAGTGGAAATATTCCCAGCGTAATCGAATTCGTTGTACGGACTATTTGTAGACCCCGGAATATTCAATCCCGTATAAGTTGAAGGGCACTCCCCCATGTCCACTTCAATCTTTTGAAGAATTGCGGTACGATCCGGGAATGGGTTGATCGGAGCAAAGGTAATGAAAGATTGAATAGAGGTTCCTTCATCGTCTGTCGCTAAATCGTTTATTTGATGGATATTTCCATCTATTCCCCCTAATGCGAGGATTTGTTTGATATTCAGTGAACCCGGAACAAATGACGCAACACAAGTCGGCCCCACATTGGCAGCATATTGAGCGGGCCATAGTCCATTATTCCTTGTATCAAAAATCAAGTGTGTCCCCGGAGACGCAATTGGAGAAATGGTAACAGGAGTGACATATATGTGAATGTATTTGTGGAGTTCATCATACACTAAAGAAACATTGTTAATATTACGATCCAGTGTTTGAAAGAACTGATCGTAATTTTGGCCCGTCAACAGTTGGGCCGGTCGATACTGTGCCCAAAACGGCATCAAAGAATACAGCCCCGATGTCCCAACAAAATAGAGCGTGTGGTCAGGAGATGTACACCATGCTTGCGGTCCAAGCATCCCCATGTGTTCGCTCATTAGAACGAATGAACCGCCGTCTGAAGGATCACCCTCTATGAGCCACATTTGATCTATGCATGATACAATTGCCAGATCATCATTGAAGGGAATAAAGGCGGTCACAGGTTGGCCGATTTGTCCTGATTCGCTGAAGTTAGCCGCCCATGCCGCAGCGGGATCGGTAGCGGCATAATTGAAATCGTAGGGATTGCCAGTACGGGCCGCGTAGATGTTCTGTGGGTTGTTGGCATCCTGATAGAGAATGAATCTACCCCGCCACGTTACATCTTGGGCACAGAATGTCGGAGCAGGATCGGTGCTGGTACTGAGAGTGTTAAACGTGGTTGAATACGCAACCATGTTTTTTGTTGACGTATTCAAATATGCAAGTGTTGATCCGTCAGTCATGTACACGCCAAGATTAAGGAAACACATGCTGATCGGATTCGTCGGGGAAAAGAAAGCATGAGCCTGATTACCCGCAGTTGAGACATTGCCAAAGGGATCGGATATAAATACATACCCATCTGTGGCAAAAACCAAATCATTAAAATATGTTGGTTTGGAAACAAAAATTGTATAACCGGCATTCATTATGATAAACTCATGTTTCCATATCTGGCTGCTGAAGGTACAATTGCGGTAGTAGAAAGAGGACTAACACCCGTAAAATAAGAAATTAACTGTGGACTAAAATTGTCGGCTAGTTGTCCATTTACATAATCTATTTGGGTATATGAATTGTTTGTTGGAGAGAATGTCCATTTTGTTTCAAATGTAGCTGAGCCTGTTAAATTTTCACTTCCTAAAATCACATAAGTAGATGCCAATAAGTAATAAATTCCTCCTGGCGATTGAGCGAGTAGACACATAGCCGGATGTGACCCCGGATCGGGGAGAGTGAGAATAGGCGGCACAATTCCAACCGTGGACGGTCCATGGCCGTTCCCCATAAAATACGCTCCAATTTGTCCGCTTGTCCCGGCAGCTTGCGGTCCTCCTAAATTTGTAGTGCTATTCACATAAAAATTGAATGCAACATTAAACGGCGTGCCCCCACCAATATCATATCCCAATCCTGCCGTATAAGTAGAAGCCTCTGTTGTTACGAAACTTAATGTAAATTTTATATCGAGTTGCCCCCCATTCTGGACTACCCAATTCACAATGGAAGGCCCACCGCTGCTAATAACAGTTCCCGGCCCAAAAATGGATGGAACAAAAGAAGTAGGAATAGTAATCGAAGGTACAGGAATCCACGGTGAACCGGGAGTTAAAATGTATCCAATCGGCAACATTCCCTGAATCGGATCGCCGGTTGAAGTAGAACAAAATTGGGAGATACCATAGCGTTGAGAAATTCTACGGCGTCCGTCTAAGGAATAGGGGAGAACATTGAG
>Ga0187868_1002093_pt1 | contig 13379 bp, 10 predicted proteins | sample June2016WEW_13_4_FD_133014 | JGI IMG/M metagenome (GOLD analysis project Ga0187868, IMG submission 133014) | Peatland microbial communities from SPRUCE experiment site at the Marcell Experimental Forest, Minnesota, USA - June2016WEW_13_40 | ecosystem: Environmental > Terrestrial > Soil >... | reverse complement strand
TATAGGGGTAGGGAGAAACGATTGAATTCGAATCCCCCTCCCTCCGAACCGGACAGGCGGATTTCCCGCATCCGGCTCTCCCGTTGGTGGTTTTACCTCCGAGAGGAGTGATGACAATTCCACCGAAGCCCAGGAGAAGGGCCGGAGGATCGGCGAAGAGCCGCGCCCTCCGCCGAGGGTCATCCCGATGATGAACGGGCACCGTCCCGGTGCTCGGCTCCATCGATGGCGAGTCGAGCCCTCGTCCGGCTTAGCCCGAAGGCACTGGGCCGCGGGGGTACCCCCGGTTCTCCGCCGTTCCTCATCCACCTTCCTGCGTCCCTTCGCTCCAGACCCGTTACGGCCCTTCTTCGCTCTTATGGACGCTCTGACTCCTGCCCGCTCCCTCGTGGCAGCGCTCGGGCTCTTCCCAGCGGCCGCCCCTTGGGCTCCCCGCAAGCAGGTCTCCCTGATTCACGTCACCCGATCTTCCGACCCTTCTGTCTCCAAACCTCTGCGGGTCTCCGTCTCGCCAGGCCACGTTAGCCCTCGGCGGATCGAACCAAGATTGCATCCCATCCTGGGGATCTCGGAGCTTCGCCATTTCTACGCAGGCTCGCTGCACCACGCCGACCGAATCGAGTTCAGGCTTCTCCCTCGCTCGGGAGATTTCTTACGGACTGGCCGTTCACCTCCTGCTGCTCCCCACCCCGTGTCACCACGACGCAGTTGCAGTCGGTTACAAGTTACGTCAACTTGGAGAGGACTTTCACCTCTCCGATCAAGTGCGCTTTCAGGCGCACGTAGAGGCGGCTTTACGCCGCCATTTGGCTCATCCATACTACCAAATGCCGGCGTAAAACTGCCTCTACGTCAGATTAACCTGCGACCAGATTTGCTGGGATGTGGAGACGCAGAGGAGGTCAGGCGGTTTCGCCGGCCAGCCGCTCACCGAACCTTCTCGAGGCGGTGAAGACCGCGCCAATCTGCACCAATCCTGCTAACTTGTATCTTGCGAATGAGGCGAGCCCGGCAGAAGCTATACAGCCGCACTCGCTGCACACGGGACGACCGCCAAACTGGCAGGGGTTGATGACGGTGGTAAGGTCGGAGGAAACACTAGCCGTCGTTTGGGCGAAAATGCATTCCTGGGGCGATGTGGGCGGGTCCTGGAATCCTTTCAGGACCCGGTCCCCCATTTCCATGAGAGGGAAGATCCGGCGGAGGCGACGGAGTTCTTCAACCACTTTGGCGCGATCTTGCGGGGTCAGCCGTTCTTCGCTCACCTCCCCTTGCTGGGGCGTGTATAGGCTGAACCATATCTTCCTTACTTCCGGTCGCTGGGACCAGAAACTCGCAAACTCCTCCAGGTAGCCCGGGCGCTGAATAATCTGCCGGGTGATCGTGCAGTGGACATTGATCCGATGCCCGGCAATGTGCTTCAGAATGCGATCGTAAGTGGCGGGGGCCCGGCGGCGATCATGTTCGGGCTGAAGACCGTCAATCGAGACGGCTAGGTAAAGATTGGAAAGCTCACGCCACGATTCGGGGATGGGCCGGACGGCACTGGTGACCAGCAGCACTTCTATCCCCATGTCCTTCAGCTTGGGAAGTAAGATCTTCAGCTCACGGTAACGGACGAGCGGCTCTCCCCCCACAATGGAAACGTGCAGCGGACGGAAGCGTCGAACCAATCCCAGGACTCCCGACACCAAGGCCTCCCCTTTGGCGTCGCGAAGTTCCCGAAGGGTGGCTGAGCCACCCAAATGGTCCGGGCCATAGGCATAGCAGCCCGGACATTGCAGGGGGCATTCCTTGGTGATCTCGATCGACAAGAAAGGCTTCTGACCCTGTAAGATACGGCCCCAGGCCGGGATCAGATCAACCGTCTTCATGCCTCCTCCCTCTTTCACCAACCGGCGGACGGGCCAATTCAGTGCTTAATGCCCCGAACTCTGCGTTGCTCCCCGGCAATAGTTACTCTAGCCGAAGCCCTAAGCGCCCTGCAATGACATTTAGTCCGTTAGATTGCGAGTTGCGGTTTAGAGTTGGCCGAGGAAAGGATTTTCATACGTGCGGATGATCTTCTTTTGGCAAGGCGTCCGCGAGGAGCAAAGCTGCCCCACTGAAGGCCAAAGTGTCCACGAAATAGTTCAGCTCGTTGGCGATGTCGGAGGGATGGGCAACCAGGGTGGGGAGGTAAACAAACATTACCAGAAGGAAGATCACGATACCCAGCCCGGTTGCGGCCAATCGTGCTTTATTCCGCGCCATGATGCTTGTCCCGGCAGCAAAAAGAACAGCGCCCACAAAATAGGCCCAGAGGAGTCGCCCTGGAACCCAGGCGAGTGTAACCTTGCCCAGGGGAACGCCGGGTATGAACTCGGGGTGCAGAAAGTGCTCCACGCTGAAGAACACTGCGGGTATACCAGTTAAAAAGCGCCCAACGGTCACCAGCCACGCCAGGCCCCGTGCGCGCCCTCCTTTTGCATGAGCCCCTGCGAAGGCGAAAGCGCCACCGCTAAAGGAGATATCTCTTAGCGTTACGGCCCACGCGATTCGATCTCCGGGGTTGGCTACCACATTGGGAATGTGGATCAGCGCGACAAACAGAAGGAGCATGATTCCTAAAAGCGCCGCGGCCAAAGGCGCCAGCCGGTTGACCATGATGGCGAGAGCGGCGGCGAGGAGAGCCGTGCCGACCAGAAGGACCCAAAACCGATGTGCCGGAATCCAGGCGGGCACGATGAATACGATGAACCGGGTTGCGGTGAAGTGCTGCGCACCGAAGACGGCCATGGGGACGGTATAGAACAGACGGCCAAACGGCATGACCTTGTCGAGCCCCTGCGCATGCGGCACCTCGCGCACGACAATGATCAAGCCGATGGTGAGAAGAACCGCTCCAGCGAAATACGGCCAGAATACCCGCCCCGGGATCGAGAGGGCCACCAGCGCAGTGGCAGCGTGGGCGTGAGCGAGTTGCTCGAAACCGCCGTTCAACATCTGCATTCAATCCTTCCTAATCCCCCCCTGATTCCAGAACGTAGTCTCTCCCCAAAAGTGGTCGGGCACAATAACCTCTTGAACCAACTTTGTTATGACCACTATGATGGGGTCATGAGGAAGGCAGCCGCCGGTTTGTCGCCGCTTATTGCCATCGATCGCGAGACGCGCGCTCCCCTGCACGCGCAAATCTATGAAGCCTTCCGTGCCGCGATTCTGGCTCGCAACCTGCGTGCCGGCGAGCGTATAATCTCTACGCGAGCGCTTGCTTTGGAACTGCGGATTTCGCGCATTCCGGCGCTGAACGCTTACGCGCAACTCCTGGCGGAGGGCTACTTTGAGAGCCGTGTGGGAGCCGGGACGTTGGTGTGCTCTTCCCTTCCTGCCCCTCCGGCGCCGCCGGAAGATCCCTCCGCTGGGAGCGATCGAGCCCGCCGGATGCCTGCCCCGATTGCGCTCCGTTCGTCGCTTCTTCCGCGCTATGAGCGGCCTCCCTGGATGCGCGGCCGGGGGGCATTCAACGTCAGCCAGCCGGCTATGGAAGCCTTTCCGTCCCCGGTGTTGTCAAAGCTCGTCGCGCGCTATTGCCGGAATCTGCGTCCGAGCGGCCTCCACTACGGCGATCCGATGGGGCTCATCGAATTGCGTGAGGCGATCGGCAGGTATCTCCGAGCCGCGCGCGCCGTAAGATGCGACACGGCGCAGATCATGATCACGAGCGGTTCCCAGCAGGCGCTGGATATCGCTACCCGCGTTCTTCTGGAGGTAGGAAGCCCGGTGTGGGTGGAGGAGCCGGGATATTGGCTTTCGCGACAGATTCTGGCGGCGGGTTGCCAGCTGGTGCCAGTTCCCGTGGATCACGAAGGGCTGAATGTGGCCGAGGGCACCGGGGGGTGCCGCAAGGCGCGCGCCGCCTATGTCGCGCCCTCCCACCAGTACCCGCTCGGTGCGACGATGAGCGCGGCGCCTGCAATTGCTGGATTGGGCGCAAAGTTCGCGCTCCTGGATTGTCGAAGACGACTACGACAGTGAGTTTCGCTACGACCGCCATCCCTTGCCATCCCTCCAAGGCCTCGACCAGACTTCGCGAGTGATTTACATTGGGACGTTCAGCAAGGTTTTGTTTCCCTCGCTGCGGATTGGTTACCTGGTCATACCATCCGGCCTCGTCGATAGCTTCGTCTCCATCCGCCACACCATGGACCTTAGTCCGCCACATCTCTCGCAAGCCGTGCTCGCCGATTTCATCAACGAGGGACATTTCTCGCGCCACCTGCGGAGAATGCGGCTTGCCTATGGCGAGCGCCGGAAGGTCCTGGTGAACTGCCTCCGGGAGGAAATGGATTCCCTACTGGAAATGCACGGCGCCGAGGCCGGCCTGCACCTCGCGGTGAAACTGCCCAAGGGATACCGCGACCGATCCCTTGCCGCCCGCGCCGCGCGCCAGAACCTTTGGCTGTGGCCGCTTTCGCCGTCCTATCTGGGTCCGGCATCCCGCCCAGGGTTCATCCTGGGTTTTGGCGGAACGACGGCAACGGAAATCCCCCACGCGGTGCGCCGGCTGCGCGAGGTCCTGTAGGGACTCGGGACGCGGGACATGGGATTCGGGGCTGGGGCCTAGCTCATTATTCTCACCAAGCTTGCAGGGGGCCGCCGGAAGGGCGGGAATTCAGCCCTGCGGTTACATGGCCTTTCTGATGATTACTGTACTCGATGCCCCGCACGCGTAAACAGTCTGTGTTGAGCACGGAGATAAGAAAAAAGGGTCAGGGTTTAAACACTTTCCCGCCACAACGGAACCCGGCATCGTCGTTATGGTAGGCAGGGGCGCTCCCGTCGCGGAACGATACGCGGACGTACTTGAGTTCATGGGCATAGCACGCGCCACGCAGAACGCGTACCTTTCCGCTTGCCGGTCCTGCGGGGTCTTGAGACGGGCTCCTCTGATAATAGTTCTCGTCATACCAGTCATTCACCCATTCCTCGACGTTCCCTAAGATGTCGAACAGCCCGAAGCCGTTGGCCCGCATCTGGGATACTTCCTGCGTCACTTGGCCGCTGTTGTTCAAGTACCAGGCAACCTCATCGATGGGCCCGTACAGAGCCTCGGTGCTGCCGGCGCGCGCGGCGTATTCCCACTCCGCCTCCGAGGGCAGCCGGCCGCCTGCCCAGCCGCAGAACGCCGCCGCGTCATTCCAGCTTACCTCGACCATGGGCATATCCTGGTTCTTCCAGTCCTTCATGAAATTCGGGGCTTCCGGCATCTGCGTTCCCGTACTCCCAGCATACCTGCTGTACGCCGCCACCGTCACTTCCGTCTGGCCCAGCCAAAATCCCTTCGTGATCGTTACCTGATGAGCGGGCTTCTCTCCTGCGAGACACTCGCTATCCCCGGGCGAGCAGCCCATCTGAAAGCTGCCCGGAGGAATCCACACGTACTTTAGCCCGTCCTTGGGATTGACCCTCACCTTCACCTTGGATTCTCCCGCTGGGGCTGACGAAGGCGCGTCTCCTTTTATCTGTCCCTGACGAGTGAGAGGCGCCTCTGCGGTCCCAGCAGGAATATCCACTTCCCGCGCACAGCGAACGCCGAGAGCGGAGTCCCGGCCGGCTGGATCCCACCCGGTGCGGTTGGATGCGCTGGCGAACCCGGAACCGAGGTACCAGGACCCGCCACGAATAACGCGGTATTTGCCTCTGTGCGGGCCTCGCGGGTCGCGTCCGGGGCTGGCGGGATAATAGGTGTCCCCATACCAGTCGTTCACCCATTCAAAAACGTTTCCGAGCGTGTCGTAAAGGTTCCAAGCGTTGGGGCGCTTCTGGGCCACATCATGGTTTTTTTGGGCGCTGTTGTCAATATACCAGGCCACCTCATCGATGGGGCCGTATCGCTCCTCGGTGCTCCCGGCGCGCGCAGCATATTCCCATTCCGCTTCGGTGGGCAGCCGGCCTCCTGCCCAGCCGCAGTACGCCGTCGCTTCCTCCCAATTTATGTTCACGATGGGCATGTCCGGTTTCTTCCAGCCTTCGTTGAAAACCGGCTGGGTCGGCATCTGCGCCCCTTTGCTTCCGGCAAACCTCTTGTACGCCGCCACCGTCACTTCCGTCTGCCCCAGCCAGAAACCCTTGGTGATGGTCACTGGGTGCGGCGGTTTCTCGTCATCGTTGCAGTGTGTCTCATCGGGGGAGCAGCCCATCATGAAAGTCCCGGGCGGAATCCGTGCGTACCTGAGTCCGTCTTTCGGGTTCGCCCTGACCGTCCCTGGTGCAGGTTCATTTGCTGCGGATGAACTCACCGACTCAGGTGTCCCGTCGGTGTGATGCTGGCCACAAGAGCACAGGCAACAAGTCAGCGCCAAAGTCAAAGCCACCAGTACGCCGCGGCTCTTTATGGACATGTAGGTGGGTCCTCAGTGGAAAGTCCTGCCATCGCATCTTACCACGTTTCGCGGGCGGATTTGAAAAGCCGCGCGTCCTAGAACGGGCTGACGGGCAAAGTCGGCAAAAGACCTTTGCCCCGTGTCAGCGCCGGCTTAATCGAGAACAAGTTTCCACTTATTGAGTAGACAATCTACCACTACCCGCGGTAGATTATCTGCCACTATGACCAGGCAACTCTCCGGAGACCGAATCGAACTTGTTTATGGCTCGCTCGACATGCTGATTCTGCGCACCTTGCGCTGGGGACCTACTCACGGACATGGCATTGCCAAGTCCATTGAGCGCCTGTCGGAGGAGACCCTTAGAGTGGAACACGGGTCGCTCTACCCTGCCCTCCAGCGCCTGCAACAGGAAGATTGGATTTCGGCCGATTGGGGCGTGTCCAAAAACAAACAGCGGGCCAAGTACTACCGCCTGACCGCGGCGGGACGACGGCAATTGGTGGCGAAGACCTCGCGTTGGGAGCGCTTTGTACGGGCCATTACCGGCGTTCTGCGGCCTGCCGAGCCCGCGGGGGGGCAGTAAGGGATTGGCGATTTTCGACCAAAGGCCCGTCCCGCTGACGGATTGACGATTGTCGCTTGCCGGAGAAGCGAAGCGTGTAGTGTGGATCTGTTCTGTAGGTCTGCGGTTCGTCCCCTAATGATCGTAAAAACCGCCGACCTAAAGAACAGGTCCGCGTTAGGAGGTAGAGGCAATGAGCTGGCGGCGCGAGTTTGCCAAATTCGGTGTGCTGTTTCGCCGGTCGAAGCCGGTGGACGATCTCGCGGAAGAGATTCGCGCTCATCTCGAAATGGAAGAGCAGGAAAACCTGGAAACCGGCATGCCAGCCGACGAAGCTCACTATGCGGCGCTGCGCCGGTTCGGCAACGTGACCTTGTCGCAAGAAAGGAGCCGCGAAATGTGGGGATGGAATTCGGTCGAGACTCTCGTTCAGGACACCCGTTACTCGGTCCGGCAGATCGGCCGCAATCCTGTTTTCACGCTCGCGGCGGTGTTGACGCTTGGGCTCGGGATCGGCGCCAACACAGCCATCTTCAGTGTGGTCAACGCGATCGTTTTGCGCCCTTTGCCCTATCCGCAGCCCGACCGGCTGGTGGCGGCGGGACTGGTGAATCCTCACGATAAGGAAGCTCGCGCCCCCTACGGTGCGCTGGATTACCTTGCCGCCCATGATCGCGAGCAAAGCTTTGCCGCATTCGCCGCCCTCGCTGAAGGGGAAGGCTCCTTCACCTACACCGGCGGAGCAGAGCCCATTCGAGTCCACGGAACAGCGGTCACTGCCGAATTCTTCTCCGTGCTTGGCGTGCAGCCGATGCTGGGCCGGGCTTTTTCGACGGGAGCCGACGCGCCTGGACACGATCTCGAAGTGTTGCTGAGCCATACTTTTTGGGAGCGGCATTTCGGCGCCGACCCCCAGGCCATTGGCCGCTCCCTCACGCTGGATGGCGCGAGTTACACCATCGTCGGAGTGATGCCGGCGGAGTTTCACTTCGGATGGCACAATAACGACAACATCTGGCCGGTGTTGGAAATCGCGCCCCGGAATGTGCGCTACCCCTTTTGGATACTGCCCATCGGACGGTTGAAGCCCGGCGTCACGGAAACTCAGGCCGCAGCCGACCTCTCCGCCATCGCCCGCGACATCCAACGCCAATTCCCCGACTCTAATCTTTCATCTGCCTTCACCGTTCCGCTGAAAACGCGGGTGGTGGGCGAGGTTCGTACTCCTCTGTTGATTCTGCTCGGCGCCGTGGGTCTGGTCCTGCTGATCGCTACCGTGAATGTTGCCAATCTCGAGATCGCGCAGTCGGCCGCACGGCATCGAGAGATGGCCATTCGCGCCGCTCTGGGCGCCGGCCGCGGCCGCATTGCGCTGCAGGTTTTGACGGAGAGCGTACTCTTGGCCGGGCTCGGGGGCGTCTTGGGATTGTTCCTGGCTTACTTGGGCGTGCACGCGCTTCTCGCGCTCGCTCCCGGTGGGATGCCCCGAATGAAGGAGGTCGGCGTGGACGGCCAGGTGCTCGCCTTCACGGCGGTGGTGAGTCTGCTATGCGGCGTATTGTTCGGATTGGCGCCCTCACTGCATGGGTTTGGGCGCCTCGATGAATCGTTGCGCGGAGGGGCGCAGAGCCTGGCGGAACAACGCGGCGGGCGCGGTCTGCGCACGGCGCTGGTGGCAGTGGAAGTGTCGTTGTCACTCGTCCTGCTGATCGGCGCCGGGTTGTTGCTGCGAAGCTTCGAGCGGCTCTCGAGTACCAGCCCCGGGTTCAATCCGCAGCCGCTTCTATCGGCCATGATCTCGCTGCCGCAGGCGCGTTATCCGGATGAACGGCATATCGTTTCTTTCTACGACCAACTTCTCGATCGCGTGCAGAATCTGCCGGGCGTGGCCTCAGCAGGCATCACCATGAGCCTGCCGCCCGACCTGCTGAATATGCGCAATCCATTCTGGGTGCCCAGCCAACCGATAGTGCCGGGCAAAAGTCTCCCCATGGCGGTGGAGATGAGCGTCAGCCCCACCTACTTTCACACGCTGGGAGTTTCTCTGCTGCGCGGGCGTTTTTTTGAAGATTCCGATCGGGGCCGAAGCAATCCGATCCTCATCATCAATGACGCCATGGCGCGGCGATACTTCCCTGGGCAGGACCCGGTGGGTCAGCGGATCAAAACGGGCGATCTGAATCCCAACTCGCCCTGGGAGACTATTGTTGGTGTGGTAACCGATGTGAAGTACTCCGGTCTCGACGGCGCGCCCGAGCCCAGCCTTTACGTGCCTTACTTTCAAACCTATTGGCCGGACTTCTCGCGCGAAATGTTCCTGGTTGTCCGCGCCGCGAGCGACCCGAAGGCCGTAGCGGGCAGCTTGCGGACCATCGTTCAGGGGTTGGACCGCGACATGCCTTTCGAACTGCGCTCCATGAACGACCTGCTGGCCGACTCGGTGGCGCAGCCGCGCTTCCGCACGCTCCTGCTGGGGATCTTTGCCGCCATGGCGCTGATCCTGGCGGCGGTTGGAATTTTTGGCGTCATGGCTTACGTCGTCAGCCGCCGCACCCAAGAAATCGGAGTGCGTATGGCTCTGGGTGCCTCGCGCTGTGGAGTGCTGCAAATAGTCGTCGGCGAGGGGCTGCGCGTGGTGCTGATCGGCATCGGGATCGGACTCGTGGAAGCATTTGCGCTCACCCGCCTGATGAAAACCTTGCTATTCGACGTGCAACCGTTCGATCCGGTGACGTTCGTGGGCGTTCCGCTGCTGGTGATCCTGGTGGCACTGCTGGCCTGCTACATCCCCGCCCGCCGGGCGACCAAGGTCGATCCCATGGTCGCATTGCGGTACGAATGATGACTATGGAGCCTGGGCGTCCAAGGGCAGCCACGGGAGGCCCAACCGTCTTGTAAATATCGATATCATACCGTCGCGAGAAGGCGGAACGGGCGTACAATGGCTGCTGCTTTCGAAGTCAAAATGAAAAACCAAACTTAAACATGTGTTGCAGCGAAGGCGCCGCGTAGCTTGAGAAGTCTCGGCTGGCGAACGAGCAGCAACCGTGAGAGGGCAATGATGAATCGGCGGAAATTCCAGCGTGCATTTGTCGGGAAGGTTCAGAGGTTGTGGCCGGGGCTAGGATTGGTCGCCGTCGCGGCGTTGTTAATGGGTTTCTCCGGGGTTTCTGTGAAGGCTCAAAGTGACTCGCCGAATGACGAGGGCTATACGAAAAAGATTCGCGAGTTCACGACAGAGCCTTTCTTTCTCACCAATCTGGTGGATCATCTTCCCGCCTCCGCGACAGTTCCGTCGCCGGAGAAGATTCTCGGGCACATCATAGGAGCCCCAGACGTTCTCACCTACTCGAAGGACATTTACCATTACTACGACGAGCTCGCCAAAGCCTCTCCGCGCGTGAAGGTTTTTCGCGTCGGCAAAACCGAAGAAGGGCGTGACTTCCTGCTTGTCGCTGTGAGTGATGAAGCTAACATCTCTCAGCTCGAGCGCCTTCGGGGAATCACCGCCAAGCTCGCCGACCCACGCAAGATTTCGGACGCCGAGGCTCAGCAGCTCATCTCCACTGGCAAACCGATCTACTGGGCCTCCGGCTCGATTCACTCACCGGAAACCGGGTCGCCGGAAATGCTCATGGAGTTGGCCTACCGCCTCGCCGTGGAGAATACGCCGTTGATTCAAAACGTTCGGAAGAACGTGGTGTTCTTAATCACTCCGGTCCTGGAAGTGGACGGCCACGACCGCACCGTGGACTGGGCGAACTATCGGAAGGCGCATCCCGACAAGCCGCAGCCCGACCTGGTCTATTGGGGACATTACGTTCAACACGACAACAACCGGGATGCCATCGCGATGGCCCTCAAGCTATCCCAAGTCACGATGAAGAATTTCCTCGACTGGCATCCGCAGGTGCTGCACGATCTGCACGAGTCCATTCCTTACTTGTACATCTCGACCGGCACCGGCCCTTACAACGCCTGGCTGGACCCCATCGTCGTCAGCGAATGGCAGAAGATGGCGTACTACGAGGTCGAGCAACTTACAGAACGTGGCGTCGTGGGGGTATGGACCCATGGCTTTTATGATGGTTGGGCGCCGAACTACATGTTTTACGTGGCCAACGGCCACAACTCCATCGGGCGCTTCTACGAAACCTTCGGCAATTTGTAGCCGGAGACCGAGGAGCTCACCCTGTCCGCATCGCAAACCTCCCGCGCGTGGTACCGGCCGAATCCGCCGCTTCCCAAGGTGAAGTGGTCGCTGCGCAACAACACGAACCTTCAGGAGAGCGGTTTGATTCTTGGTCTTGACTACATGGCCCAGCATCCGCAGGAGTTTCTCAGCAATTTCTATATCATGAGCAAACGTTCCGTCGCTAAGGCGACCACGGAGGGTCCGGCGGCCTGGGCCATTTTAAACGACGGGCGCCGCCCTGCGCTCGCCGCGCAGCTTGCCAATCTCTTGCAAAGACAGGGCGCGGAGGTGCACAAGCTCGATCAGGAGTTTGAAGTGAAGGAAGTTGTCAATGCGCCGCCGAAGGCCGCCGAGAGCGAACCCAAGGCCGACGCGAACCCTGCGGACAAGACCAAGACTGAAACGGCCGAGCAAGCACCCGACAAGTCAAAGGACCTGGCCAGCGCGAAGAAGGAAGAAACCAAACCGACGAAGATCCCGCAGGGCAGCTACATCATCCGCATGGATCAGCCTTACAGCCGCATTGCCGACATGCTTTTGGACACGCAATACTACTCGACCTCCGACCCGCGTCCCTATGATGACACCGGATGGACGCTGGGGCCGCTGCGCAACGTCAAGACATTGCGTATCACCGACGCGGCCGTCATGAAGGCGCCCATGACGCTCATCGACGTACCTGCGCGTAATACCAACTCCGGTGTCGTGGCTCTGCCCGCTGTCAAGGGCAAATCCCCCCAGGTAAAGTGCTACATCATTCAAGCGAATGCCGAGCCGAATCTTGCGGGTTTGCGGTATCGCCTGAAGGACACGAAGATTTTCGCCGCCGAGGAACCGTTTGACGCCGCGGAAGGAAAATTTGCCGCAGGCTCCTTCCTTCTGCCCGCCGACGCCAACTCGCCCGATTTGGAAACGCATCTGCAACAAGCCGCGCGTGAGCTCGGCATCGAGGTCGTAAGCGCCGTGCAAGTGCCCACCGTGGCGCGCCACGAACTCGCCGTGCCGCGCATCGCGCTCTTGCACACTTGGACAAGCACGCAGAATGAAGGGTGGTTTCGTCTGGGGCTGGAAGAAACCGGTGTGCCCTACACGTACATTTCGGACACGGTTGTCCGCACCACTCCCAACCTGCGCGAGGAATTCGACGTGATTCTCTTCCCACCTACTTTTTCCGATTTGCGCGAACTCCTGGCCGGTTTCCCCAAGCGTATCTTGCCCGACGGCACGGATGCTGGCCCTATTCCGTGGCAAAAATCGGAGATCACGCCGAACTGGGGAGGCATCGACGAAACTCCAGACATCCGAGGGGGGCTGGGTTTTGATGGCGTTACGCACCTGAAACAATTCGTCGAAGACGGCGGCGTGTTCATTCCGGTCGGCTCGAGCACCCACTTACCCGTCGAACTGGGTTTGACAGACTCCGTCACCATCACGCCCAAGCCTCAACTCCAGGCGCGCGGAGCGATCTTCCGCGCTAATGTCGAGGACGCCAAAAGCCCGATTGCCTACGGCTATGACGAATCCGTGGGCGTGTACTTCAACCAGGCGCCGGTCTTCAAAGTTTCCTTGCCCGGCGGTGGCAGCCTCCCGGACGAGGAGGAGGGAGCGACGCGTCCCAGCGGTCGCGGCTCAAAAACTGATCCCGACATCCCGCAAGGGCGCACTTGGACGCGACCGGAGCCGCCGCCGGACCGGAGCCATGCGGAAAAGGAGCTTTACATCGACCCACAATACCGCGCGTTCGACAGCATCGAGCTTCCGCCGCCGGCACTTTATCCGCGGGTCGTTCTGCGCTTTGCCGACGAGAAAGACTTGTGGATCAGCGGCATGCTGGCAGGAGGCCCCGACCTGGCTGGGGCTCCTGCGATCATCGACGTGTCCCTCGGCCGCGGCCACGTTGTACTTTTTGCCAACAATCCCATGTGGCGTCAGGAAACACGGGGCAGCTTCATGCTCCTACTGAATGCCGTGCTCAACTATGACCATCTGGATGCAGGGCGCAAAGCGCCGGGGGTCGCAGCAGCCCCGGCAACGAAATAGGTTGAGCTGCAGCCCGCAACTCTCGGAAGTCTTTGGGTGAAAGTCTAATCGTACCTCAAAGCGATCATGGGATCGACGCGCATGGCACGGCGGCAGCAGCTTCGGAATCCCCACGCAGGGAGCCGTTGGGTCTCGGCTTGGGGTGCGTGGGAGGGCTGATCGCGGTGGCACAGCCAGCCGGCGTCTATTTTCCAAGTGCGTATTTTCGCGGTTT
>Ga0187868_1002092_pt1 | contig 13380 bp, 9 predicted proteins | sample June2016WEW_13_4_FD_133014 | JGI IMG/M metagenome (GOLD analysis project Ga0187868, IMG submission 133014) | Peatland microbial communities from SPRUCE experiment site at the Marcell Experimental Forest, Minnesota, USA - June2016WEW_13_40 | ecosystem: Environmental > Terrestrial > Soil > Wetlands... | reverse complement strand
CCTGTGTAGCTTTCGTCAAAGTATATTGCTCCGTTGACGGTTGGGATGCCCATGTTATTGCCATACGCGCTGATGCCTGCAGTGACGCCCATATACACGTATTTTGGGTGCTTAACGCCGGCAGGAAGCTTGTTGTAATCGTAATATAGTGGTCCGAAGCCTAAAACGTCCGTGCATGCGATTGGGTCAGCCCAGACGCCTAGGATGTCTCGAATTACGCCGCCAACACCAGTGGCTGCGCCGCCGAATGGTTCAACTGCGGATGGGTGGTTGTGGGTTTCCACTTTGGCTGCTATTCCGTAGCCCTTATCAAAACGGACGATGCCTGCGTTGTCTTCGAAGACGCTGAAGCACCATGGCGGGTTGATTTCTTTTGTGGCTCTTGCTATGTAGGTTTTGAATAGGCTGTCGATTTCTTTGCCGTCGATTTGGATTTTTCCTTTGAAGGTTTTGTGGTAACAGTGTTCTGACCATGTTTGGCTAATGGTTTGCATTTCCACGTCTGTTGGGTTTCTGCCTTCCGCTTTGAAGTAGGTTTGGATGCTTTTCATTTCTTGCAGGCTTAAGCCTAAAGATAGCTCGTTGCTGATTTCGATGAGTTGTTGGTCGCTGGCTTTTGCTAAAGCAATTTCGTAGAGTGCATAGCCTGTTTTGATGTGGATGTAGAGGTTAGCGTTCATTTCTGCTCCTCAACGGTTATCGTGTAATTGTCTTTGGTTGGGTTTGCCAAAAGACGCTTGCTCATTTCTTCAGTCTTTGCCTTGGCTTCTTGCAATGTTGGGGCTTCAAGGGTGACAGTGTAAACTTTACTCACATCTACGGCTTGTACCTTGTAGCTGAGTTCTTTCAGTAAACGAGCTATTGTTTCCCCTTCAGGATCGCTGTGGCCTAGTTTTAGGCTAACTTCAATTTTAGCGCGGTATTTCATAAAACCTTTAAATTAAGCTAAAAGATTTAAACGCTTTTGTAACAAAAAAAGCAAAACTTGTGAGTATTTAGAGGCGCCTCTTATCTAAGAACAAGTCAGGGTTAGGCGTTTGTAGCTGTTTTTTATGGATTGCAATTGATGTTTTGGCAAATGTGTAAGTAAAATGACTTCTCTTCCCTCGTTTTTCTGAAAAGCTTTTTTTGAGTTGTTTTTTTGGTTTGATGTTTGATTCATTTGCAGGTTGCGTACCAAAAAGGTCCAAAAAAGTCTAAAAAGTACTAAAAAGGTCTGAAGGTCCAACAAGTCATTTTGCTATTGGATAAGCAAGGTTCAAAATCAAATCGCAAACGAGAACGCGAATTGCGGTGATTACAACCAAAACTTTACTGCAACATCAGTTTTTTGTTTTGGTAGTGTATTTCTACTGTTTGTTTGTCTGTTACTTTGCCTATTATTTCAGGTTTTGACCTGTCTTGCTTGAGCGTGTTCATGGCTTTGTCGATTTCTGTTTTGTCAACGATTATGCCAAAGCCCCAGCCCATGTTAAAGGTTTTGAACATTTCCCCATCAGTAATTGTGTAGCCCAGCTCAGCGGCTGTTTTTTGAATCAACCCGAATATGGGTTGAGGCTGAAAGTTGTTGAATTCAAAGCCTATACCAGGCGAGAAACTGGCTAAATTGTTGAATTTCATGTAGGCGTCGCCCGTGATATGCACAGCTGCTTTGACTTTTACTTCGCGGGCTAGTTTGAGGACAGGTTTAACATAAATTTTTGTTGGTTCAAGGGTTTCGAGGACGATTTCCTTGTCTAAGCCTTCTGGGATGTCGTTTGGCTGGTATTTTCCGCCCCATTGCTTAAAAAGAATTTTTCTTGCCATTGTCATGCCATTGCTATGCAATCCACTGCTGGCTAAGCCTATTATCGGATCTCCGGGTTTGATGTTTTCTCCAGTTATGATTCCTTGCCGCTCAACTTCACCGACGGAGGCGACAACCATATCGAACCCAGCGTTTTCTGCTAAGCCTCTTATGATTTCAGTTACATCGCCTATTTCTCCGCCTGTAACTGGGCATTCAATTTGAGCGGCGCCTTGAATGATTCCTTTTAACCACTCTTTTACTAACTGGGTGTCGCTTTCTTGTGCATGAATGTTATCTGCTATGGCGAGTGGTTTAGCTCCTGAACGGATAACGTCGTTGACCGCCATGGCTACTGCGTCGATGCCTATGGTGTCATATTTTTGTGCCAATTGCGCTATCAGAACTTTAGTACCTACACCTTCAATAACCAGATCCAGAAAAGTATTTTCTCCAATTGGAAAAATGTTACCATATGGCAGATGCATAACGCCGCCATAAAGGATGTACTTGTAAGTTTCTTGGAGGTTTTTTAGGGCTTTTTTGGACTCTGCGCGTTGTTTGCGGTTTACGCCTGCATCGGCGTAAGTGTAACTTTTAGGCAAAGCTGTTTTTCTCCTCGTTATTCTTTCTGATTAGTTAGAGATAACGATTATGCTTGCTCGGATGGTAGAAGTAAGAAACAACTTATTTTTTTAACCGTTATTTTTCTTTGGTTTCATTAATTATTGAAAGAAGTTCTTAGGTTTTACAGGTTTCAAAAAATGCAGCTTACTAAACCTGACGCCGTTATAACTAAATCAGAACAGAAGATAATCAATATATTTACGCAAACCTAAAACAAACAGGTCTAAATGCAAAAAAGCGTTTGCGGTCGTAGTCTAGCTTGGTAGGACATCAGCTTCCCAAGCTGACAACCCGGGTTCAAATCCCGGTGACCGCACCAATTTATCCAAAAAATCATTTTGCGGTTTAAAAAATACTTTCCAAACGCTCCAATTCGTATACTTTACGAAGGGACTATTTCGGCGTCTGCACAACCGCTGCTGATATTTGTTATTTTAATTTTTAGGTGTTCGTTGGGTTTTGCGTTGCCAATGAAGACTGGAAATCCTTTGATTTTGGCGATGCCTTCACCTTTTGGGGTCATATCTTCTACTTCTACTTCGTATTCATCCCCTATTTCAAAGGGGTAATCAATACCTTTACCGCGTTTGTTTTTCGCATTTCTTGGAGCTCTTTTTTTGGGACTAAAAGGTCATCTTCCTCGCTTTCACAATTATTTAATATTAAATAATGTGTTCAAAGGCATAAGGGTTTTGTTTTAACGATGCTTAATGAAACTTAAAAAACAGTAAATTTCACCTTGTTTCACTGATAGAACAAAAAACCTGGAAATTCAACCAACCATTTGTTAGTTCGTGCGTAGGCACCAATAGCCTTCTACCAAACCCAATCAAATACCTTTTCTTAACGTTGATTTGTATCGGTGGTTAAAGCACAAAGGAGAAAAGAGCAAGTTGCATTATGCTTAATGTGGTGTTGACTATACTTTCGGCTTTTATTATGGTTCCTGTTCCAGCTTATCCGCAGTATTCCCAATACTTAAGGTGTCCAAATTGTGGGTCGCAAGTAACATGGTTTTCTAACTACTGCAATTTTTGTGGTGCTCGCCTGCGTCAACCAATTTTGCTAAAAATCTGCCCAAGATGCAAAACCCGAATTCCTGCAAAAGCAAATTTTTGCCCTGAATGCGGACAAAAACAAGAACTCAGTAACCAGCGGCAAAAAGCTGCGTCTAAGGTGCAAGCGGCAAACCGTGGCTAGCTTTGTCACGTAACCTTTCAAGCCAAAGTTGATGCTGTTGCTCCATATGGTTTGGTCTTAGAGCTTTTCCCAGTCTTGCAACTCCACCTCCCTCCGTCTCCTCTGTGATGACGTTACAACCTTGGTTCGTTTTTTGGATAAGCCATGCATGATAAGAGTTAAGACCAGTGCCGTGAGCATCCCAAGCGAGTCTTTCGTAGGGCACAAACTCAAGCACTGTTGATTCCACTGTGAGACCAAAGGTTTTCCAGCGAAACCTTGTGTCAAAAGCGAGGTCTGGAGGTTGACCGCTTAGAAACACGATGTTGGCTGAGTTAGGATACCATGTTGGCCAAAGTTGTGCGCGTATAAGCCATGCCCACACTGTTTCCGGGGTAGAAGTCATTGCAAGCTCATTTCGGACGTGAACTGGACAATTTGCGGGTTCATATTGACTGGGCCAAACAATTTGGTTTTCTTTAGTCATATTTAAAAAACCTCATATAGTTAAGAATTGTTTTCTTGGCTAAAAAACTTGCTATCAAGACAAAGGTTCCTTGATTATTGCGAACTTCGTAGATATTTCCTGTACGCGATGAATAGGTTATGTATCATGCATAGTAGTTATCGGTGTCTTGTGAGTGACCTTGGTTTGGGCTGGTTACATTTCCGTTGCTTGCGAAGCCGACTTTTGTATCTCTATCTGTGGTTGCTGGCACGGTCGTTGCAGAAGGGGGTGGACCTGCTTCCATTCGACCACTACTTTCTTTTTGGAAGCCTTTTCGAACACATCCTTTTTCTTGTTTACCGCATACTCTTCTAGAACTGGGTTCATAAGGATCGACCCCTGAACGGTTACGTTCTCGAAAGCCACGTGGGCTTCCAATCCTTGAACTATAGACTGATGAGAGAAATCCAACGCGTCCGCTAAGCGCAAAATTCCAGCCAAAATCGTAACTTTCCGTCTTAGTTCACGGCTCAGCGACTTGAAGTTATAGTGCTTATATTGTGGACAACCTTTGCGGTGATACCGAGCTACGTTTCCTATGACCCGCCTCTCGACAGAAGTGAACGGCAGTTGCGACTCGTTTAGAATAAGGTTCAGCGATTTCTTATGGTGCGCTTTCGGTCCTTGCGACAAGCCTATGTCGTGAAGAATCGCCGCGCATTCGAGCCAGCAACGTTCCCTTTTGCCGAGCTTGTGCAGATCCTGCAAGGCGTCAAAGAGTTCCAGAGACAGTTTTCTCACTTGCTCCGAATGTTGCGTGTCTGGCCAATATTTCCTTGAGACCCTTCGGGTGCTTCTCGTCATCAAAGTGCATTTTCTTTCCATGTTGTTCTCTCGAGCCTTGTCTTCCGCGATTATAGCCTCAAGAGATAGCCCGCGAAGCAACATCTGAGCATAACTTTCAGGAGCTCCTTTCCTTCTAAGAGCGTCGGCCGCTGCCTCCACGTTATAACTAACCCTTACCAGCTCAACAGAAAAGGGGCTTACGCTGATCGCTACGTAGGCGGCTTGGGGGTTTCCGTCCCCAGGCCTTCCCACGCTGCCCGGATTAATGAATAAGGATGCGCCAGCTTTTTTTGTGAATTGTTCATGTGAATGGCCAAAAACAATTATGTCCGAGCCCGCGGTTTTAGCCAATTCCTGAAATCTCTCCTCCGGCGTGTCATGATAAAGATGTTCGTCAACCGAATCGAGGGTTCCGTGAATCATGAGAAGTTTCTTGTGAGCGATTTCAAGCTCGAGTTTAGAAGGCAACGCGCGAAGATAGGTTTCGTAAGACTTTGTCAGGGCCTTTCTAGTGTATTCTAGAGCGAATTTTTTAGGGCCTTTCTCCCTGTTATCCTTGTCCAAGACTTCGAGGTCGTAATTTCCTATCACGCTGAGAGCATTCTTCGAATATAGCATTTGGATGACTTCGTTGGGAAAAGCTCCGAACCCTACTACATCGCCAGCGTTTAGAAAAACAGTTATTCCTCGGCGTTCCGCGTCTTGCAGTACCGCTTCAAGAGCATTCAGGTTGGCGTGAATATCTGCAATTACCGCGATTTTCACGTAGGGATTTTCCAGTTCCGCTTTCGTTCTGTACCCCGCGGCTGCAAATCCTGCACTCGCAATTTTCCTCAATTCCTCAAAGGCGTTATTGCTTTTCTCTTTATCCCAAAATCTCACGAAATTTTTGTAGTGGTTTTTTCTTTTTTCTTTAATATGGTCGAGGAACTTGAGAGAATCTTGATTGCCCTCGGCGATCGCTTTTTCGTTTTCTGGGAATATTGCGATTTCGTTTTCGATCTCGTTTATGAATTTTGGAATACGTTCGATCCATACGTCGCAGTCGTGCATTTCGCCAAGCGTATCTTGAAAATTTTTCATCATTTTTATCTCTTCCGAGAGTTCTTCTTGGTAAAGCGGTGCAAACGTTTCCATGGTGTATCGGAGCCATTTGGCTCGAATGCGCATTTCATGGTGTTTGAGGATTTCGTTTTCCTTATGAACGTAATCTTCCATGGCTAGGAACTTGTCGAGTTTGGAAGATATTTGCCAGAAGGCTTTTTCGCGAACGACGAACAAGTCGAAAGAGGTGCTTGCTGTCTGCTTGATGATTTGTCTGCAGTAACTCGTTGTTTGCTGCAAAACTCTTGACTTTGTAAGCTCTTGTAGTCCGTTGATTATGTTCGATTGCAGGTATGTTCTTTGGTCAACATGCCGCTGAAGCAAAGCATCCATTCCCGTTTTAGGCTCAGTGGGTTGAAGCTGTTTAACGTAGTCTTTTATAACAGAGATCTGCACGTCCAGATCTCTTGCAATGCCGAGGAACTGAGTAACTTTCTTGATTTCGTTTAGCCATTTTTTGTAGCGTTTCTTTGGGAAACATTCTCTGAAAAGAGGCATGGCGGCTCTTATTCTGCGGGAAGTGACTCTCATTTTATGCACGTACTCTATGTCCTCGCTTTTTTCAACCCCGTCTATTTGAGCTTCAATAGTTTGAAGAAGTTTCGCGAGGGCTTCGGCCCCGAAGCGGCAGTAACTAGAATCTGTCGTGGAGCCGGTAGGGTCAAAGCGGGTGTTCATGCCATAAACCTCCATGCTTGATCAGCAAAGCTTGCGAGTTTATTCTTTCTTCGCTTTCATCCGACAAAACTCTTTCGTAAAGGCAGTCTGAAAGAAGCCTTCGGGCTTTCACGTTGTCCCGAAAGTGTATTTTGAGCATGTTTTCCAGAATCGCTGGGCTTATGAGCAAGTCAGGCACCGAGAAGAGCACCTTGACTGGTTCGTTGAGATTTCGGAACATCATGGCTGAGCTTCCTATCAAGACTTTCCGTCCCCGTTCGGAAACAATAGATTCGAGCGTGTTCAAGAAATTCCCTACGATGGATATTGCTTTGATGTTTTCGATTACTCGCGCGCGGTTTAACGGTTTCGGAAATTATAATCTTAATATTCTTAACGGTGGAGGTATAAGTTGAAAACGAATTATAAATATTGCGACAGCGCTGGCTCAGCGTTGGTGCTTCCTAAGCAAATCTTCTTGCTTCTTATCCTGTGGATGGCAATCGTTCATATTCAAAAAGGTAGCGTTTCTTATCTACGGTTCAAGCTCTCCTCCTGACTATTGAGAAAGAAAGCGTGCTTCGATGCTGACCAATGTGGAAAAATAGCGAAGTAAAGTCAGCGCGCGACGTGCTATATAGTTGCCCATTCCACTACATTGGAAATAGTTAAATCTCTCCTAATGGTTCTTAATGAATTATGAATTCTAAAACTTTAATCGAAACAGGATTCTCCGAATGGTTCCCGCTGAAAACGTTAGCACACTCAAATTTGCCTTCAGACAAAGGTAGCGTCATCATAATAGTAGATAAGGACCTCTCAGGAAAACCAGAATCTGATATTCTATACATAGGACGCACAAAAAAACCCGTCAAAAGGATACTGGGCGGATATTTGGCAGGATACGGAGGAAAAAACACAAAGAAGATCAACCAGATGCTTTTCGGCGAAGGCTACATAGAAAAGGCCGCTATAAGCTGGATCCTAACAGACAAACCAAGAATTATGCAGGAAGAATTGCTCGCCAAATTCAAAGAAGATCATGGTGAATTTCCAATCTGGAACGCCAAAAAGAAACTTAATGTTAAACCCAAAGAAGCTCCCGCTTTTAAGCCCAAAAAAGCTCCAACTTTAAAGACCAAGACCGCGACTCCGAAAGCTATGGCCAGCCCAGCAACAAAGCGTGGTCCAAAGCCAAAAATCGTTTCAACAAAGAAACCAAAAGTAAAGGCAGAAACCTTAGCCAAAACGGAGCAGCCAAACAAATAGGAAACTGCCCCAGAAACGCCAGAAAAGGCAAAGACCTCAGACAGCGAAATAACAACTTAAAAAAGATCCTAGCTAGCTTCTTCTCTCCCTTTTTTCCTTTGATTAGTGAACCTTTTGTTTTTCTAATAGACTTTTTCGAATAAGACCCCTTTATTTTGTTTGTTGGTTAGCAATCACATGCCGATCTTGGCAGATTTTTTTGGGTTGGTTATCTTAATTGAGCAGCTCTTTGTTGATAGAGTAGCTATTATTAGGCAGCGTAACCTATTCTTAATGAGGCTGTTTTAGATGTCGATGGATTCAGAAGATTTCAAGGTGCCGTCTGGTAAAAAGACTAGTTTGAAGGATTTTGATTCAGGTTGGATTCCGAAATGGGCTAAGAAAAAGGAAGACGAAGAGGGCAAAAAAGCAGTAAAAGAACAGGCATTAGCTATTCTTGAGGAGAACAGGCAGAAACTGATTAATATGCAGGAGTTGTTTTGGGCAAGCAACACTTATTCCATGTTAATTATTCTCCAAGGGATGGATGCAGCAGGAAAAGACAGCACAATCCGTCATGTAATGTCAGGGGTTAACCCTCAAGGTTGCCAAGTTACTGCTTTCAAAACTCCATCTGAAGAGGAACTGAATCACGATTTTCTGTGGCGTCATGTGAAGGCACTGCCCGAAAGGGGACGCATAGGCATTTTCAATCGTTCATACTATGAGGATGTGCTCATCGTTAAGGTTCGTCCTGAGGTCTTAGAAAAGACCAAGCTACCTCCGGAGGTGGAGGGAAAGCAGTTTTGGAATCAACGGTATGAGGACATAAACATGTTTGAGCGGCACTTAGTTCGGAACGGGACGATAGTGCTGAAATTTTTCCTCAATGTCTCAGAGAATCGGCAGAAACAGCGGCTGCTCAAACGCCTAGAAGACCCTGACAAAAATTGGAAATTTTCGCTCACGGACCTTTCGGAGCGCTCAAAATGGGCTGATTATATGGAAGCATACGAAGATATGGTTAATGAGACAAGCACTGAATGGGCACCTTGGTATATTATTCCTGCAGATAAGAAATGGGTTACTCATATATCAATTTCTGATATTATAGTGTCGCAAATTCAGAAACTGAATTTAAAATATCCTGTCTTAAGTAAAGAGCAAAATGAAGCTTTGGAAAAGGCGAAAGCGGAACTGGAAAAAGAGTAGAGAATACAGAACAAAAAAGTAAAAAGAGTGTGCTTGAAGTCTGCAGCTTTATTGGGTACTTTGTGTAACTGTGCATTTAGCGTCAAGCTGCTTTTCGAAGGCTTCATAGAATGCTTGCCGATTTTGGATAATGCTCCATTCTTCAAGGCTGCAGTCTGAGTCTGAATAAAACGAGAGTAGCACTTGGTCTTTATTGACTTTGACAAATTCTGCTTTCTTTACAAGTCCGCAGTGGCTTCGGTCAAGCTTTTCTGCAAATCGGAGAAACGTTGAAAGAATGGCAATGGTGTCATTGGTTTTTTCGTCTAATTCTGTGATTTTTAATGCTTTTTTGGAAGGTAACTTTTTCCTGTGGAAACGTGCTATGTTCGCCATTATTTGGGTTTCTTTTGGGTCAAAACCAAGAAGCTCAGCGTTGCTAATAATATAGTGGGAATGAAGCTGATGGTCATTAAACGAAAGAAAATCGCCGACATCATGCAACGTTGCTGCATGCTTCAAGAGTTCTTTCTCTGCCTCACCTAAGTTGTGTAGCCCGATTTGTTTTGCACTGTCAAAAAGCTGCAACGCCAAAGAAGTCACCGTTTCCGAATGTTTCTCGTCGAAGTTGCAAGACCTGCCTAAGTGCAAAACGCTCCTGTTTCTCATTGGTGCCTTTTGTAGTTCACGAAAGCCCTCAAAATTCGATAAGTATTCAACAAGCAGGCCGTCCCGCAGCTCTCTATGAGTAATGCAGATTTCTTCCAAACCGAACTCTTCCATGATTGCCTCAATTATGGCTGCTCCAGCAATTATGATGTCGGCTCGGTCGGGGTTAATAGCAGGCAATTTTTTTCTTTCTTCGAGGGAAAGAGAGCAAAGAATCGGTACTAACTTTTTGAGGTTCTTCCTTGATAGGGTGAGAACGCCTCCATTGCCGTTTTTCTTGAAAAGTTTGTTCGCGATTTCTGCCAAGTTTATGGCTGTGCCTGATGATCCCCACGCTCGCCTGACGCCGTATTCGAGGACTCTCGTTTTAACGGCATGAACCTTGCGGCAAGCGTAATTTTTCATCTTCTTATAGTCATTGCTTGTTATGGGTCCAGTCCAGCCTTCGCCTATGAATTGAGTTGTTAGCCTAATTGCCCCTAATCTAAGACTGTTTACATAAAAGCATTCGTGCTGGTTTCCGATGGCAATTTCAGTGCTGCCACCGCCTAAATCTATGAAAATAGCCTTTTCTTCGCCGATATCTATTCCACTTGAAACGCCCAACCAAATCAGGCGGGCTTCTTCTTGTCCCGGAATCACTTCTACCTTGAGTCCTGTTTCGTTGAAAAGTTTTTGAAGGAAATCGGATTGGTTTAGCGCTTCCCGAATGGCAGAGGTTCCGACGGCTATTATTTCAGTGGCGCCATAAGTTTTGGCGAGATCAGCGAATTTTCCGCAGACAAAAATGGCTCGTTCCATGGCTTCTGGTCTTAGTATGCTGTCTTTGAATTCTTGTTCGCCGAGTCTGATAACTTCTTTTTCTTGGCTGATGATGGTGTAAGAGAAATTGGGGTTTATCCTTACCACTAAAAGACGCACAGCGTTTGTCCCGATGTCGACAAACCCAACTACATGTTCAGCGGTTTTCACTGTCGCTTCCATAATAGCACCATTTTTCTAGCGAAGACCTTTTCAAACAAATCCTTCTTCTTATAAAAAGTCTGCTCTTCCAGCGTCGACACAGTTTCACATAAGCATTCCGCAATAATTCTTTTGGTGTCCACTTTGATGTTTAAACTTTTTACGATTGATTGGTGAGTATAGTCTAAGCCATCTGCTATACGAAGAAGACTGGCCAGAATCTTTACTTTATGGACGGTTACGCGGTTCAACGTCGCAAGGTTGTAATGTTTCTGTTTGGGCAAACCGTTGCGGTGGTATCGGGCTATGCTTGCCACTATCCGTCTTTCCTGAGAGGTGAATGGTAGCTGCGTATCGTTGAGGATGAGTTTGGCTGATTCTTTGTGATGACCACCCCTATCTTTTGACATGCCTACATCATGTAGAATTGCGGCGCATTCAAGCCAGCAACGTTCCCGCTCGCCCAGCTGATGCACTTCAGTTAGACCGTCAAAGAACTCTAAAGCAAGTCGGGCAACCTGCGTGTAATGTTCAGTATCTTGCCAGTAGATTTTCGAAATCTTCTGAGAGGCTTCGGCAATTTCTTTGCAGTTTTGAACCATGGCGTCTTCTTTGGTGTGGTTTTCTTCGATTATAGTTTCGAGAGATACGCCGCGAAGCAGCATCTGAGCGAAACTTTCAGGTAACGCTTTTTTTCGAAGAGCTTGTGCGGCAACTGTGACATCGTAATCTAACCGAATTAACTCAACATTGAAGGGCTTAAAACTCAAGATTGCATAAGCCGTCTGAGGGTTTCCGTCGCCAGGTCTCCCCACACTTCCAGGGTTGACGAAACAAAACCCGCCTGTCTCTCTCCAGAATTGATCATGAGAATGCCCCACGATTATCACATCGGTCTTGGCAGCATCAGCAAGAACTTTCAGCCGCTCAACTGGCGAGTCATGGTAAACGTGCTCCTCAATCGACTGGGGACTCCCATGTGTTACAAACAGTTTTTTGCCTGAGACCTCAAACCTAAGTTCACGCGGTAAAGAATAAAGATAATATTCGCATGACTTTGCCAGCTCTTTTCTGGCAAATTCCAAAGCAATTTTTTTTCCGCCTTTAACTTTAGCTTTGCCCTCAATAACCTCCAAATCATAGTTACCCACAATGCTTAGCACGTTTTTTTCGCATAGCATCTCTATCACTTCATTTGGATACGGACCAAACCCTATCGAGTCACCTGCGTTGAGAAAAATTTCTACACCTCGTCCTTCAGCATCTTCAAATACTTTTTCCAGAGCTTGCAGATTAGCGTGAATATCCGACAAAACAGCAATTTTAACGTCGGGATTTGCAAGTAGTTGTTTTGTTTTTGCTTTAGTCCTGCTTAATCCAGTGTTAGTTGTCTTTCTAAGTTGAACAAAGAAGTTATTGTTTTTATTTTTATTCCAAAGACGAACGAATTGGTCATAATGTCCTTTTCTTTGTTCTTTTATATAAGCCAAGAAGTTGAAAAGTGCCTTCTCAAATTTTGCGGTATCTTCTTTTTTGTTTCCTTTGGATTTTATTTTGGTTTTTGCTTTGTCAATGAATTTAGGTATGTAATCTACCCAGACATCGCAGTCGTGCATTTCTCCCAGTACATCTTGAAAAGCTGTTATTGTTTCTATCTCTTTTGCTAGTTTGTTTTTGTATAGTGCTGAGAAGGCTTCCATAGTATAGCGGAGTTTCTTGGCGTATATTCTCATCTCATGATGCTTTAGGTTTTTATTTTCCAAGTAAACGTATTTTTCCATGGATAGGAAATCGTCTAGCCTAAAGGATATGTGCCAATGAGCTTTTTCAAGCACCTGATTGGAATCAAAAGTAGCGTTTGATTGTTCTGCAATGGTTTGTTCACAAATTTTGCGAATATCCTGTAAACTGTTTGATGCTTCTAGTTTCTCCAATCCGCTAACAATAGACGATTGAATGCTTTTTCTGCGGTCTTTATGATCCTTAAGCAGTATTTCTACCCATGCTTTTTCAGTTGTAGACTTCAGTTTTCTTGCATACTGCTCTATGAAAGCTATTTGAACATCAAGGTCTCTTGCGTCGGCAAGTAGACGTGTGACTTTCTTTAATTGGCTTGCCCATTCTTTGAATTCTTTTCCAGGAAAGCAGAATCTGAAAAGGGGCAGCGCAGCTCTCAGTCTGCGGGAGGTAACACGCATTTTATGAACATATTCGATATCGTCGCTTTTAATCACGCCCTCAATTTGGTCTTCAAAAACTGGAAGAAGTTTTAGGAGCGCTTCAGAGCCGAATTTGCAGTAGCTTGTATCGCTTTGGCATGTTTGAGGCTTAATTGGAGCGCGCATTCCAAATGCCTCTGTTCTGAATAAGCCACGCTTGAGAGTTGATGACTTCTTTGCCTTCTTTACGTGTAACTCTCTCGTATGTCCCATCAGGCAGTAATCTTCTTGCTTTAACGTTGTCATTGAGGTGGATTTTAAGCATGTATTCAAGGATAGCATGACGCAGGCATGGGTCAGGCACTGATAAGAGAACTTCAACTCTTTCGTTGAGGTTTCTGAACATCATGTCTGAGCTGCCAATAAGCACTTCCTCTTCAGCATCATCATGGAAGTAATAGATTCGGGCGTGTTCAAGGAAGCGCCCAACTATGGATATCACT
>Ga0187868_1002089_pt1 | contig 13383 bp, 10 predicted proteins | sample June2016WEW_13_4_FD_133014 | JGI IMG/M metagenome (GOLD analysis project Ga0187868, IMG submission 133014) | Peatland microbial communities from SPRUCE experiment site at the Marcell Experimental Forest, Minnesota, USA - June2016WEW_13_40 | ecosystem: Environmental > Terrestrial > Soil >... | reverse complement strand
TTGGGGCCGGGGCAACGGCTGGTTCGCGGTTGCGCTCGCCGAAGTGCTCAGTTCGCTTCCACCGGACCACCCGAAATACGCGCGGTTGATGGACGGCTACCGCAAAATGATGGCCGGGCTGCAGCGTTATCAAGCGCCATCCGGTTTGTGGCGGCAGCTCATTGACGACGACCAATCGTGGGTCGAGACCTCCTGCACGGGCATGTTCACCTACGCGATGATTGTGGGTGTCCAGCATGGCTGGCTGGAGGCAAAGGAATACGGCGATTGCGCGCGCAAAGGCTGGATTGGCTTGTGCGGCTATGTTGATGCGGATGGCAACGTCCGCGAAATTTGCGTCGGTACGGGCCAGAACCAGGACACTGAATACTATTTGAACCGTCCGCGGGCCGTCGGCGACCTGCACGGCCAGGCGCCCGTGTTGTGGTGTGCCTGGGCGCTGCTGCAAAAATGAACGACTGCCGTCCCAAACGAACAGTCCGTGCGCCCGCCGGATCCGCGAGCGTCTTCCCGAAGCAAAAATTTAGTGCGCGTGCGGCCTGGCGTATTCGACCATGCCGGTAATATCAATCACCACGACCGGCTCACTGCCCACAACCCACGCGTCGTGGCCCGGCGGGATCAGTGACACTTCCCCCGGCCCGAACTCCGCCTGACTGCCGTCGTCCATCAAAACGGCAATCCGTCCCGAAACGTGATACTGCAGGTGCGGGGCCTCACAACTTTTGGTTTTCATCAGCGCCTTGAGCGACGTTGACCATTTCCAGCCCGGCTGGAGTGTGGCGCGACCAAACGTGACGCCGCCGAGTGTGATGAGTTCGAGTTTGCCCTTGTCGAACGAGCGAAGTTCATCGGGTTTCGACAGGCTTTTGCTTTGCATTTTGACCATAACTTTCTCTCATTTTGTTCTTTAGCTGCGATGGTCAAACGTAAGCCGGTAAAGTTGTTTTGCAAGCACTTTTCCGAAGTGGAAATTGAACTGCGCCGGAATACCAAGGTTGTTTCCCAAGCGCCTGCCTCAAAATGGCACGCTACAGTCCCACAATCACTGCACCCAAACCAAAACAAATCGCACCAAAGATACGATTCCGAGGAACAGGCCAACGACAATCACTGAACCAATGGCGTCAAATTCGGCCTTCAATGCATGATTTGTGGGGGCTACGGTGTTGATCAAATTATAAATGCCACTTCGATTTATTTTGACCGCATCTACTCTCATACCATCCCTCAAGCTTAAATCAGGCCAGGTTTTTGAAATAGTTATAACTAGGCTTATGACAACATGTTGTGAAGACTGACATTCGTTTTCTCCTGACAAAACAACCCTGTCCCCTTACATTTCACGTGGATGGCCAAACCGCCTTTGATTATTGTTTCGCCGAGCATTGAGAAACGGGGTGTCGAGTTTCATGACCTTTCCGTCAGCCTTTCGGTCAAGTACGAAAATGCCGTGCTCGAGGCCGGTGGCATTCCCGTCACCACGCCAACGACGACTGACCGGCAGATGCTCGCTGAAATCGTCCGCCGCGCGGATGGTGTGTTGTTGACCGGCGGTGACGACATCAATCCCGACCTTTACGACAAAAACCTTCCGCGGGCCGTCCGCCAAGCCGTCGGCCTGACGCCCGATGGCGGCGGGCGTGATTGGCGCGAACTGATTTTAATTGACGAAATTTTTCGCCAGCATAAACCGCTTCTGGCAATTTGCCGCGGGCATCAAATGTTGAACATCGCGCTGGGCGGGCGGTTGATTGCGGATATTCGCCGTCAGATGCCCGGCGCGCTGAACCATTGGCGCATGGACAAAGCGGGTGAATTAGTGCATGAAGTGCCATTGACATCGGGTTCGTTACTGGCCAAGATGGTGCGGAAGCGGGTTTTGGGTGTGAACAGTTCGCATCATCAGGCCGTTTTGAAACCGGCGGAACCGTTAATGGCTGTGGCGCGAACGCAGGATGGAATAGTGGAAGCGATGGAATTGAGACCGGACATGGCGCGGGCAATGCCGTTTTTATTGAGTGTGCAATTTCATCCCGAACGATTGAGTGAACGATATGCTGAACACCGGGCGATTTTTCGCCGGTTTGTCGAAGCATGCAGGCGGAAACGTTAAACATGAAAGCCAAAATTCTCATCGTGGACGACCAGGCGGATGTGCGGAATTTACTCGCCTCGGTGCTCGAAGATCAGTACGAAGTCGACCAGGCCAACAACGGCGCGGCGGTGCAAAAGGCCTTTGCCCAGCCGCCGCCCGACGTGGTGCTGCTCGACGTGATATTGCCGGATGCTAACGGCTTGGAATTGCTGCCGCAAATCAAAAAGCGCTGGCCCGACACCGAGGTCATCGTGCTCACCGGACACGGCACCATCAGCATGGCCGTCGAAGCCGGACGCGGCGGCGCTTATAACTTTCTCTCCAAGCCGTTTGAAAACGAAAAACTGCTGGCCGACGTCAAGTGCGCCGTCGAACGCAAGGAACAAAACCAGGAAAACAACACGCTCCGGCGCGCATTGGAAACGATGAGCGGCACGGCGTCGCCGATCTTCCGCAGCGCATCCATGCAGGAAGTCGTGCGCACCATTGAACGCATTGCCCCCAGCGACGTCACCGTGCTCATCACCGGCGAAAGCGGCACCGGCAAGGAAGTCATCTCCGACCTCCTCCACGCGCTCAGTCCGCGCAGCAAAAACAAAATCATCAAAATCAATTGCGCTGCCCTGCCTCGCGAATTGATCGAAAGTGAATTGTTCGGTTCGGTCAAAGGCGCGTTCACCGGCGCGCACACCGACCGTGAAGGGCTTTTCCGCCAGTCTGAAGGCGGCACGTTGCTGCTCGATGAAATCTCCGAAATGCCCATCGACACGCAAAGCAAGTTGCTGCGCGTTCTGCAGGACCAGGAAGTCCGTCCGGTCGGCGGCAAGGTCAGTTACAAGACCAACTGCCGTGTCATCGCCTCCACCAACCGCAAGCCGGAAGACGCCCTCAAAGAGGGCAAATTGCGCGAGGACCTTTATTACCGCATCAGCGCCATTTCGGTTCACCTGCCGCCGCTGCGCGAACGCCGCGAAGACATCATGCCGCTGGCGAACGCATTTTTGAAACGGTTCGCGGCACAGGCCAATCACGTCATTAACGGCTTCACGCCGGGAGCGGTTGAGCGGCTCACCGCATTTGACTGGCCGGGCAACGTTCGACAATTGCAAAACGAAGTCCAGCGTGCCGTCCTCTTGAACGAAGGCAACGAAGTGGACGTGGCTGATCTTTCCGTCACCAACGCCAAAGTCGGTTCGACCGACGGCACCGACACGAGTTTCACCCTGCTCGAAGGGGTTGAACGCAACGCCATCATCCAGACGCTCAAGGAAACCGGCGGGAACAAGCTCGAAACCGCCAAACGCCTCGGCATCGGCCGCCAGACCCTCTACAACAAAATCAAGGCGTACGGGATCGAAGTGTAAATCTCAAACGGGATAGGCTGCAAACAATGCCGCCTGCTCGCTGTTAGGCAGCGTTGGCGATTATGAAAAGATTTTTAGCGTTAATCGGCTACCGACCGTCCAAGTACGACTTCTTGGTTCTGTCTTGGTTTTTACTGTTTTGTGGTATTGCTTGCGCCGTATTGGGTTTCACGTTAGGAGAGCCGTGGCGCGGCCTTCAACAATTGGGGTTCTTTAGCTTTTCCTTCATTATGGGACTATGTGCCCACAAAGGTTCTATCCGCCGCGAACAAAGCAGGAAGCAAATTTCACAGAGAGCAGATGCTGCCTAATATCCAGACAGGCTGCAAATTTTCTTCAGGTTTAAAGTTTTCCCAGTTCTTCCCGAAGTAATTTCGTCAGTGGTTGAATGATCTTCGCACTGAACCCGAACTCCGAAGTTGCCGGTGGTGGCGGGGCGGACGAGGCCATGTCGGAGTGCGCCCGTCCTCGGGCGCAGCAACTGGCTTCATTCAAGCCACGGAACATTTCCCCACTGCTCGCCCACCCCACTTGGCTGCGGCCGGGACGGCCGCACTCCGCTAACGCAAAAATTTAACTTCGGAGTTCGGGTTGAATTCGCCCAAACCTGCAGCGCGCCGAGTTGTGCGATGTCCGCCGTAGGACAGGCGTCGCGCCTGTCTCCAACTTGTTTCAGGATCAAAAAAAACATTGGAGCGTGTTTTCAAAAAAAGCAGCCGCCTGAAACCGGCGACAGTTTTTGGACTGCGCTGGCAGAGCGCAGCGGCGACAGCGCTTTTGTGTGACCACCAAGGTGGTGGGCCGGATCCAAAGCGGCGTCGCGCTCCGTTTGCCGCCGCAGTCCATGACTTCCCGCTCCCAGACCCATTCTGTGAACACGCCCCGGCAAAATGGAGATCGGCGCGCCGCCTGTCCTACAATTTCGCCAGTTCGCTTCTCGCCAGTTCAATCAACGGCTTGATCGTCGCCGCATCAAATTGAAATTTGCAGCCCGCTGCCTGAAACAATTCCGGCAACGGCCGCGAGCCGCCGAGCGCAAGCGATTTTTTGTAGTCGTTCAACGTCTTTGCCTGGTCGCGTTTTGAATTCGCCCAGACCTGCAGCGCGCCGAGTTGCGCGATGCCGTATTCGATGTAGTAAAACGGGTGGGTGAAAATGTGAAGCTGCCGGTGCCAGAGATTGGCCCGCGCCGCTTCGTACCCGCTCCAATCCACGTCCCCGCCAAAACGATCCATCAATTCCAGCCATGCGGCGGCGCGTTCGGCGCGGCTGTGGCCGGGATGAGTGTAAATCCAGTGCTGGAACGCATCCACCGTCGCAATCCACGGGAAAACTCCGATGACGCCTTCCAAATGAACCCGCCGCGCGCGGTTCGCGTCGGCGGCGGAATAAAATTCCTCGATGAATTCGTTGCCGAGCAGTTCCATGCTCATTGAGGCGACCTCGCAGAATTCAATGGGCGGGTTGTTGCGGTAAGCGTGCAAATTCTCGTCGCGTGCGGCCAGCGCGTGAAAAGCATGACCCGCCTCGTGCAGAATCGTTTCCACGTCACGCTGCTGGCCGACGGCATTCATGAAAATGAACGGCACGCGCGCCTCGGCGAGGTTTTGTTGGTACCCGCCCGGCGCCTTGCCTTTGCGATTGTCGAGGTCGAGCAGGCGCAGGTCCTGCATTTGCCGGAAACCGCCCGCGAGTTCGCCGTCCAGCCGGTCAAAAATTTTCTGCGTGCGCGAAACCATTTCGCCCACCTGCCCGAACGGTTTCAACGGTGGACGATTCTGCGGGTCAACCGCCAAATCCCACGGACGCAGGTGGCCCGGATGCAATTTATCGAGGCCCAGCTGGCGGCGGCGGGCGGTGTGGAGTTCGCGCACGGCGGGCATGACTTCCCGGGCGACCGCGTCGTGAAAACGCGTGCAATCTTCCGGTGTGTAATCAAACCGGCCGAGCCGGCGGAAGGCGTAATCACGGTAATTTTTGAACCCGGCGTTCCGGGCGGTCTGCTCGCGGAGTTCGATGAGCCGGTCGAAAATTTCGTCGAAATTGTCCACCTCCTGCAAACGTCTTTTGGCGACGAGTTCCCACGCCTCTTGCCGCAGCGCGCGGTCGGGTTCTTCAAGGAAGCGGCCCATTTGAACGAGTGTTTTTTCCACGCCGCGAAAGTTCACCGTGAGCGAACCGGTCAATTTTTGGTATTGCTGGCAGAGCTTGGCGTCCCCGGTTTCCAGCGCCACGTTTTCCGTCCGGAACAGCTCGACGTGATTTTTCACGTCGCGGTCAAAGACCGCATATCTCGCTTCGGAGGGGCGAGCTCTGCGAGCCCCATTATTATTTTCAATTGGGGGCTCGTGGAACTCGCCCCTCCGAATCATGAGCAGTTCCGCTCGTTGTGGATGGGCGACGTAAATTGTTTCGAGCTCGAACTGGCGCGGCTTGAGTTTTGGCTCGACGTTTTCGACAAAATGCAGGTAGGCCTTTTCCGCCTCGGCATTGTCCGTGTGGCAGGTCATGGCGATGTAACGGCGGGCGGCTTCCTCGTCGAGCGCGGCGCTGAGTTCGCTCCAGTCGAGCAGCCAGCGTTCGAGGTCGGCGGCGGACTTGCATTGTGCGGCGCGAATTTCCAACTGGCCGAACAGCGGCGCGATTTGCGGCCAGTCGCCGAAGTCAATGGTTTGCGGAACAAAGGTCCGGGCTTTGTAAGCGGGCAATTTTCCAAACGGCAACAAATTCATGCGCCAAGGATAAATGAAATCATGGCAGGAGTCGAGGTAACGAGACTCAAACTTGCAAGGAATTCAGATTAAAAATCAAAGACTCCTCACGTCGCCTTCTGCTTTCAACCATCGGTCAGAACCTGGTTCTGACACCGCACGCGCGCACGAGACACCAGCCGCGCAGGGATTCAAAAATGGCGAACAGCCCCGCCACCACGAAAATCAGCCCCCATAATGAATAGTCGCCGGCAATGACAATCCCGGCAACGAGACACAGCGTGCCGATGACGCCGCGCGCCATGCGGCCGCGGAAATTAAGGTTGGGCTTAAAGAACCGGCTCACGGTGAAAAGTTAGCACGATGCGTGCCGAAAACAACCCGTTCTTTGCGGCAAAGCCGGTGGGGCAAGCGCTCGTTATTTTGATTTACGATATACGATTTACGCGGCCGCATGAATGGGGGAAAGTTTCGTAAATTCCATAAACCGAAGTTGATCGGAGCGCCGGCCTCCGGCCCGGCACAACTTCGGTTTTCGATCAAACCGCAAATTCGGCCAGGACCCCGGTTACCGCGGGCCATCCATCAATTACTGGCCGATGGCACATGCTTGGGGCATAATATTGTCAGCCGTGGATTTACTCAATGAGCATTATCTCTGGGCGTCGTGCATTTGGAGCGCGATTGCCAGTGGTTATCTGGTTTACGGCTGGCGCCAGCGGGCCACGATACCGTTTGTCGGCGGCGTGGTGATGACTGCCGCATCCTTTTTAATCAGCAGCGCGTTGCTGATGTCGCTGGCATGTATCGCGCTGATGTTCGCGGTTTACTGGCTGTTGAAACAGGGGTATTGATTCGTCCAAGCAGATGAAAATCGCCAAGGCCCGCCACATCGGTCTCGTTCTAGCACTGTTGGCGCTTGATGCCTGCACCTTCAAACCCGGTCCATCCGTAACGCAGAATTCCCGCCCACAACCGGTCGCGCCGGAACTGCCAGCCGATCGCCTGACGTTGCGGATTCCCGCGGCGGATGAGCGCTTCCGTTACGAAGGCCGGTTCGATCTTTCCGATTCGAATGCGCCGGTGATCGTCTGGCAGGCCAGCCGGATCAGCCTCGACTTCGAGGGTGACGCGCTTGGCCTGCTCTTTGACGATGTCAAAGGCCAGTGTTATTTCAACGCGGAGGTGGACGGCTCGAACACGGTCGTCGAAGTCCGGGAAGGAAAACCGGCCCAGCCCGCGACGCTCGCCGGCTTCGGCCCCGGGCGTCACCACCTGGTGTTCTTCAAGCGCAGTGAAACGGACGCCGGCACGGTGCATTTTCGCGGGGTTGAGTTGGCGGCCGGGGAGAAAGCCTGGGCGCCGCCGGCGCCGGTTTACCAACTCCGGATGGAATTTTTCGGCGATTCGATCACCGTCGGCGCGTGCAATGAAGACGGTGATACCGACCAGTGGGACAATCGCCGCACGCACAACGCCGCCCTCAGTTATGCCGCCCTGACGGCCGCCGCGTTCTCGGCCGATTACCGCAACATTGCCGTCAGCGGCATGGGCATTGCCACCGGCTGGGTTGACCGGAAAGCCGGTGAGGTCTGGGACAAAATCTATCCCAACCCCGCATCACGGCGCGCGGACCTGACGCAATGGGTGCCGCAAGTTGTCTTTGTGAATTTTGGCGAAAACGACGATTCCTATCCGAGAGCCCACGAACAACCGTTTCCCGAAGGTTATACCGACGGCTACATCGCGCTCATCCGCACCATCCGCACGGCGTATCCGGCTGCCCACATTGTCCTGCTGCGCGGCGGCATGTTTGGCGGTGCGCAAAGCGAACCCTTGCGCCAGGCCTGGGAATCCGCCGTGACGCAACTCGAAGCCACCGACCGGGCCATCAGCCACTTCGCGTTTGCGCACTGGACCCGGAACCATCCGCGCATGACCGACGACCGCACCCTGGCCGATGAGTTGATTGCCTGGCTGAAGCAACAACCCTTCATGCAAGCTTACCTCCAACCACCGACAGGCTGAAAAACAATTCAAAACCAATGGTGGATCAGTTCGTCGATTTGGACGATTCAGGTGACCGCACTTTTCGCGGCCAGAACCACGCAGTGGCTACGGCCAGCAAGCCGGCTATAGAGAGAATGATCCCCAGGCGGAAACTTCCGGGCCGATAAACAAACTGAACCGTTGATTTTCCGGCCGGCAGTTCGACCGCCCTGAAATCGTAATCCGCCTGCAATATGGGTGCTTTCAAACCGTTCACCGTCGCCAACCAGCCGGGAAAACAGGTGTCCAACAGCAACAGAAAGCCGGGCTGCGGCAGGGACGCCTCTATGCTCACTTCATCGGGCTGGTCAGAAACAATCCGCACGGATGAATTCGTGCGGGTCGCCAGGGTCTGGATTCCCGACAGGGCTTTGCCCTTCTCCGGTTCCTCTGCCAACAGGAGAACACGCTCCGGATCGAAAGTGCCGGAGCGGACACTGTCAAGAATGGAAGCCGGGGAATGGTCAACCCGGTAGTCAAACACGACCATGGCTCGTTCCTGGAATGCCCGATAGCGGTAGATGCTGATTTCGTTGGAATAGACCAACTCGAACAAGCCGGGATCCGGTGCAGCCGATCTGAAAGCTAAAACATATTTCACATTCAGAAGTTGAAACGGCTTCGGCAGGGAGGGAGCCAAACTGTAGAAAAAGAAATCGCCGGCCTTGCCGTTAATCAGTTCTTCATAGCGTCGCACGGTCATGAAATCACATCCGCGGGCGTCCCTCAGGCCAAATATCTCGGCCGTGTTGGGAACAAGCACTTGCTTCTCACCCCAGACCCTGAAACTTGTGGAGTCCTGCTTCAACCATTCAATGGCCGGCGTGCTGGGATAATAACGGTCACGCGGAATCGCGGGATTGTATCCCATCCCAAAAACCAGCAAATCCACCGTCACCCACCCCAGGCCGATGGCCGGACATAACCAGCGTTGCCGGTTGATAAACCGCAGGAGCAAGGCGACCGATGCCACCAGGCTCCCCGCCAGCATGAGAAACTGCGGCTGAAGAAAAGCTCGGTGGGCCGCATCCAAGTGATTCCATCTCGGCCCCACCCAGTGCCAACACCAGAGCAGCACCACACCAATGGCTGTCCAGAATCCCGCCACCACCCAAAACCTCAGACGGCGATCTTCACTCCGATGAAATCCGTCCCAGCCCAATCCCGCCAGCACCGCCAGACTGAAGCCCACCACCATCAGCAGACGTGTTGGGTTGATGTCGCGCAGCAACGGCAACGCTCCCAGAATGGCTGGCAGCGGCGGCACACCATAAATGACCAGCAGGGAAACCAACGCCGCCGACGCATAAAACATCGTCAGCCGGCAACGCCGGCCGACCACTGCATAAAGCGCAAACAACAGGGGTAGAATCCCGACATATCCCGTCCGTTCGTTGAAATTAGGCAGCAATTTCCCGATCCCCAATCGGAGCATCGTCTCCCCAAAGCCTTCGACTGGACTCCCGGACAGGTGGGGAAAGAGGTAAAGGATCAGCGTGTTGGGAAGCAGTCGAATCGCGGTTCGGTGAAAAATATGCGAAGAAGCATCAACCGAGCTGTGGCGGTAATATTCCAGAAACGGCAATAGCTGGGGCGCGGCCAGCAGAAAACCCAGAACCATGGCACATAAGCACAGTCCCATCCGCAGGAACGGCTGATCCATTCGCTGTCCGGTCAAGCGGAACAGAAAATAAATGCTGACAAAGATGGTGACCTGGATCGCAGTCGGCGGATGTCCCCCCAGCAGCAGGCAGGCGAAGGCCACGGCGAAACCAACCCACACCCGCAAGGCCGGCGCACCCGCCAAGCCCGGCGCACCGCCCCGGCCGTCCTGGGAGGATTTCTCGATCAAATACAGCAGCAGCGGCAGCCACATCGCGCAGTTCACGTGCGGATGACCCAGCCAGACGATCATGAAACCGCACAAACTGAACACCAACCCCGAAAGAAGCGCGCCGCTATTGGATGTCCCCAGCCGGCGCAGGTAGAGCATGGTGAACCACCCCGCCAGAAACAGTTTCAAAAATGCCGCCACCCCGCCCGCGTGGAACGGATCCAAGGGCAGCAGCAGCAGATTGATTGGAAACAATAGCGCGCCCTCTATCGAACCCAGATTGGGCACCCCACAATCCAGGCAGGGATTCCACAGCGGAAAGTTCCCTTGCAAAAACTGCTGGTGCATGAATTCGCGCTGCGGCACAAAAACAGTGTATTGATCCGACAGCAGCGAATTGGAAGGCGGCTTCGTTTCCTGCCACGGAGGAAAACTGAACACCCCGTCCGCCGGCACCAGCCCTTTCCCGCCGAATAATGATTCGTGCAGCAGCACCCCCAAAACCACCGCCAGCGCGGCCACCCAGACATAAAAAAAACTCCGCGGTCCGCCCGTTGCGGCAGCCGCGGAGTCAGATGAAACGTCCCGTCCAGTCGCGGGTGAAAGTCCGTCCAGTCGGGGTTGGTCGCTCATGAAACGGACAGGCGCACCAGCATTACCGTCCTTTTGGCAATGTGCTGGTGCCGGCGTAAACAGCGTTCTTGCCAAGCAATTGTTCGATGCGCAGCAGTTGATTGTATTTTGCCAGACGATCCGTGCGGCTCAAGCTGCCGGTCTTGATCTGGCCGCAGTTCGTCGCCACCGCGATGTCCGCGATGGTCGCGTCCTCGGTCTCGCCGGAGCGATGACTGATGACGGCGGTGTAGGCGTGGGTTTTGGCCAGATCGACACAATCAAGCGTCTCGGTAAGCGAACCAATCTGGTTCACCTTCACCAGAATCGAGTTCGCCGTGCCGGTCTCAATGCCTTTGCGCAGGAATTTCGGATTGGTCACGAAAATATCGTCGCCGACGAGTTGGACCTTGTCGCCGATTTTGTCCGTGAGCTTTTTCCACGTGGCCCAGTCGCCTTCGGCACAGCCGTCCTCGATGCTGACAATCGGATATTTGTTGACGAGCTTGGCGTAAAAACTCACAAGGTCGTCGCCACTGACGGTTTTGCCGGTGCTCTTTTTGAAGGTGTATTTCGCGTTGCCGTCGTAAAATTCGGACGCCGCCGGGTCGAGCGTGAGATAGATATCCTTGCCCGGCTTGTAACCGGCGTCTTTGATGGCCTGAATAATGGTTTCCAGCGCGTCTTCCACGCTCTTGAGCTTGGGCGCGAAACCACCTTCATCGCCGACGGCAGTGCTGAAGCCGCGCTTCTTGAGCACGGACTTGAGCGCGTGAAACGTCTCGGTGATGGCGCGCAGGCCTTCGCTGAACGTCGGCAGGCCGAGCGGCATGATCATGAATTCCTGGAAGTCAATCGGCGCGTCGGAATGCGCGCCGCCGTTGATGACGTTGGCCATCGGCACGGGCAGGACTTTCGCGTTCGGCCCGCCGAGGTAACGGAACAACGGCTGGTTCAGCCCGGCGGCGGCGGCTTTGGCGTTCGCCAGCGAAACGGCGAGAATGGCGTTCGCGCCGAGCTTCGACTTCGTTTCCGTGCCGTCGAGCTTGAGCATGGTGGCGTCCACCGTCAGTTGATCGAACGGGTCGAGGCCGATGAGCTTGGGCGCAATGACGTCGGTGACGTTCTTGACGGCCTTCTGCACGCCCTTGCCGCCGAAACGTTTTTTGTCGCCGTCGCGAAGTTCGATGGCTTCGTGTTCGCCGGTGCTCGCGCCGCTGGGGACCGCCGCGCGTCCGAATGCGCCGCAGCACAACGTCACATCAACTTCCACCGTGGGGTTGCCGCGCGAATCAAGGATTTCACGCGCCTGGATATCAACAATTTTGCTCATAATTTATTTTTAAATTTTCAAACTTCAAAAATCCGAAGCAGACATCATAAAAGTTGCGTGGAGTGAGTCAAGAAAGCGTTGCGGCTCCTTGCGGTTTTAACCGGAAGTAAAGGTAAGGATTAAACCCGTCACGGACCCAGCAAAGCCCGATAAAATCGGCGGGGATAAGCGGTGCTGTTTGGGTCGGTGAAATCGTAAACCCCGGTGCTGTTGGTCAGTATGGATGTCCAGGAAGCGAAGTTGGTGGTAGCTTGGATGATATTGGTCAGGCCGCTGATGCCCATCAGGCGGACTTGAAATTGTCTGTTGGTCAGCCAGGCCGGAGCCGTGAGTTGCGGGGTGTTGAAATTGACCGACTCGTTCCAGCGCCCGATGTTGTACACAAATCTGTCTCCGGTCCTCCGAAAATTGCCCCCGGCATACACATCCGAACCAAAAGCTGCCAGACCGTAAATTGTCCCGGCAAGACCGCTGGAAACACCACTCCCCAACGCCGACCAGTTGGTGCCGTCCCATTTCGCGATCCGGGCGGCCGTCACCCCGCCGATGTTGGTAAACGTGCCGCCGGCATAGAGATTGTTTCCCATCGTCGTCAAAGCCAGGACGGTGCCGCTGCCGACAACACTGCCGCCGACGCTCGACCAGTTGTTGCCATCCCATTTCGCGATCTGGTTGGCGGCGACATCCCCGGCGGTGGTGAAGAGACCGGCCGCAAAAAGATTGGTGCCCAAAACGGCCAGGGCTGCATTGGTCCGGTTGAGGCCAGTCCCCATGATCCAGCAGTAATTACCGTCGAAACGCAGGATGTTCTGGCAATTTGTCCCAACCCAGGGAAGGACGTCGGGATCAATCTGGGTGAAACCCGGAATGTTGCCGCCCAGATAGATATTGGTGCCTTGGATCGCGATGGAGTTATAGCCGATCGGGTCACTGAGCGGAATGGCGAAAAAGGTATTGTTGGTGTCAAACTTGAGCACCCAATTCCAGTTTGTGCCGTCCCATCGGGTGAAATACGGCGAACCGTAGGTTGTGCCATTGTAAGCAGTACCGGCCGCGTAAAGTCCATCGGCCCCCACGGCCAGTGCATAAACAAGACCCTGGCCACTGCCCATGGAATTCCAATTCGTACCGTCCCAATGCCCGATGTAATGCAAAGATTTGCCGTCCGTGGTGGCGGTGAAATAACCGCCCGCGTAAACATGGTTGTTGGTGACAGCCAGAGCGGCGACCTGGCCGTTGAGACCGGTGCCCAGTGAGTGCCAGTTTCTCCCGTCAAAGCGGGCAATGTAATTGGCATTGGTCCGACCAGCGTAAGTGAAAAAACCGCCGGCGTATAAATTGGTGCCGTCGCTGGCCAGCGCGGTCACCGTGGATTGAATGCC
>Ga0187868_1002088_pt1 | contig 13394 bp, 11 predicted proteins | sample June2016WEW_13_4_FD_133014 | JGI IMG/M metagenome (GOLD analysis project Ga0187868, IMG submission 133014) | Peatland microbial communities from SPRUCE experiment site at the Marcell Experimental Forest, Minnesota, USA - June2016WEW_13_40 | ecosystem: Environmental > Terrestrial > Soil >... | reverse complement strand
GGCCCCGGTGCCGTGCTGCCATTCCATGAAGACCGCCCGGAGAAGGTCGGGCTGGGACACCATCCCGACCAACTCGCCTCCGTGTCCGACGACGGGCATGCGGTGGAACCGTCCCGCGATCATCGTGCCGAGGGCGCGGACCAAGGAGGCGTCCGCCTCGACCGTGCGCACGTGCCTTGTCATCACCGAGTCCACGGGAGCGGAGAAATGGTCCCGGGCCACCGTCACCAGATCGCTGAAAGCGCGGAAGCTGTCCGCCTCGCTGATCTCGGCCACGGTCGGGAGGACCGCCTTCAGAAGATCGCGTTCGGTGACGATCCCGAGCAGGTCACGTTCGCTCACCATGCCGACGAGCTCGCCGCCGTCGACGACGAGGGCGCACTCAGCGTCGTGGAAGAGCAGGGTCCGGGCGACGTCGGCGATCGTCTCGCCGCGTTCCACGCGGCAGAAGTCTGTGTGCATCACGTCCCGTACACACAGCATGGCTGCCCCTTCCGGAGCTCATTCTAGTCCTCGAAGGCTGTTCGGAGCAGGCCGGGTTCAGTCCCCAGGGCCCTAGGCCCTTCAGGCGACGCAGCCGTGAACCTGCGGTGCGGCCCCGGACCTTTAGGGCCGGACGGGAGCGTCAGTCCGCACCGCTCCGAGGCATGATCGCAAAGCAACGGTCCTCGAGCCTGCCCAGCGCGTAAGAGGGGTACATGCCCCAGAAGAGCGCCCGGCACTTCTCGGACCAGGCGAGGGCGGCCGGCGACGACAGCCGGCGGTGGACCTGCAGGATCCCGCCCTCGAAGACGCGGTACTCGGCCCAGCTGCCCGGGAAGTCCTTCACGCAGGCCACCTCCGCGTAGGGGACGTCGCCGGTCTCGGGGAAACGGCGCACGCGGTTGCGGTGCGTGTGCCCGGCGAAATAGCCGGCGATGGCGGGACGCCTGGCGATCAGCGCGACGAGGTGCTCGGAGTCGTCCGGGTTGATCCCGAAGTAGTCCCCGGATCGGTTCGACGAGCCCGGCTGCCAGGGGTGGTGGTGGCCGAAGACGAGCACCGGGCGGTCGGCGCGGGCCGCGAGCTCGTCGAGCCACTCCAGCTGCTCGTCGCGAACCTGGCCGGAGTCCCGGCCCTCTATGACCGTGTCGAGCAGGGCCAGGATGACGCCGGGCAGCACCCGCTCCTGGCAGGACTCGGACGCAAAACGGCGCCCGGTGAAGGCGTCGTGGTTGCCGCGCACGTGCAAGAGGAGGTCGTCGAAGGTGTCGAGGTAGCACTGCAGGAAGGCGTCGTAATCGGCCACCAGCCCCGAGGCCGTGAGGTCGCCCTTGACCACGACCGCCGCCGGGTCGAAGCCGACGATCTCGGTCACGGCGGCATGGCTCATCATCTCGGGGTACGGCGTCGCCCCCACCGGCGACGAGCACACCACGAGGGGCCCAAGCTGCTCAAGAAACTCCTGCAGCTTGTCCCTGATCACCCCGAGATCGGTCCCGGCCGCGGCGAGGTAGCCGACGGCCTCGGTGACGTCGGCGAGCTTGCCGCACTCGGTCTCGCCGAAGTGGAGGTCGTTGACGGTGGCGAACCTGCACAACAGCTCGCCCGGTGGCCGCTCGAGCGTGCGCGTCTCGATGCCGTGGCGCACCAAGCTCGCGCCGGGCTTGAGGCCGGTGATGACCTCGTAGCCCGGTCCCGAATCGCCGGGCTCGTCGCCAGTAGTGAGCAGGTCGGGGGAGTGAAGATGGAAGACGACCTCGTCGTCCGCCACGCTCGTCAGGTCCCAGACCTCCGCCCCGGGGGTCACCGCGGTCCTCCTTCCCCCCACGGCTGACCTTGGCGCAGGGACACCGGCGGGCGCCACCACCGACTCGAGAAACGCCACGCGTGCTCCCGAGCGTCCCCCGCTCTCTCACGCCCGCCTCGGTACTGGTCCGGGCGTGTGCTCGGCGCCTTGGGCCAGCACATCGCGACGGCCGCGGCGATCGCCTCGGCCACTTCCGGCGGAGCGCTGAGGGGACGGGCAGGGATGTCCGGGTGTGCCAGGGGACGCTGGCTCAAAGCGGAACGTTCCCGTGCTTGCGCTTCGGCAGCTCCTCGCGCTTGGACGCGAGCAGCCGCAGTGCCCGGGCCAGAACGGCGCGGGTGTCGGCGGGATCGATCACGGCGTCGACATAACCACGTTCGGCGGCCACATAGGGGTTCGCGTAGCGCTCGGCGTAGTCGTCGACCAGCTCGGCGCGGCGCGCCGCCGGGTCGGGCGCGTCCACGAGCTCACGCCGGTAGACGATCTCCACGGCGCCCTGCGGGCCCATGACCGCCAGCTCAGCCGAGGGCCAGGCGTAGGCGAAGTCGGCGCCGATGGACTTCGAGTCCATGACTACGTAAGCACCGCCGTAGGCCTTGCGCGTGGTCACCTGCACCCGAGGCACCGTTGCCTCGCAATACGCGTAGAGAAGCTTCGCTCCGTGGCGGATTATGCCACCGTACTCCTGGTCGGTCCCGGGCATGAAACCCGGGACGTCGACGAAGGTCACAAGCGGGATGTTGAAGGCGTCACAGGTCCTCACGAAACGGGCCGCCTTTTCCGAAGAGGCGATGTCGAGCACCCCGGCCAGCACGCTCGGCTGGTTGCCGACCACCCCTACGGCGTGCCCCGCTATACGAGCGAAGCCGCACGTCAGGTTGTTCGCCCAGTGAGGGAAGTACTCCAGGTACTCACCGCCGTCCACCACCGCTGTGATCACCCGTTTCATGTCATAGGGCTGGTTCGGGCTGGCCGGGACCATGTCGCGAAGCTCGACGAGCTTCGCGTCAAGGTCCTCGGGCTCGTCCAGGTCCGGCGGCGTCTCGAGGTTGTTGGAGGGCAGGAACGACAACAGGTAGCGGACCTCGTCGAGACAGGACTTCTCGTCGGGCGAGACGAAAGTGGCCACTCCCGAGCGCGTGGCGTGGCTCATCGCCCCGCCGAGCTGTTCCAGGGTCACGTCCTCACCGGTGACGGTCTTCACGACATCGGGCCCGGTGATGAACATGTGGCTCGTCTCGTGCACCATGAATATGAAGTCCGTCATCGCCGGCGAGTAGACGGCCCCGCCCGCGCACGGGCCGAGGATGACGCTGATCTGGGGCACCACGCCCGACGCCTTGACGTTGCGGTAGAAGATGCCGCCGTAGCCGTTGAGCGACACCACGCCCTCTTGGATGCGTGCGCCGCCCGAGTCGCACAGGCCGATGATCGGCACTCCGACAGAGAGCGCGAGGTCCATGACCTTGTGGATCTTCTCGGCATGCGCCTCGCCGAGCGACCCTCCGAAGACGGTGAAATCCTGGCTGAAGACACAGACGCGCCGGTCGTCGATCGTCCCGTAGCCGGTGACGACCCCGTCGGTGTACGGACGCGAGCGCTCGAGGCCCATGCCATGCGAGCGATGGCGAACCAGCAGGTCCAGCTCCTGGAAGGAGCCCTCGTCGAGCAGGTAGTCGATCCGCTCGCGGGCGGTCATCTTGCCCTTTGCCTTGTGGGCCTTGACCGATCGCTGCGATCCCGCGTTGATCGCTTCCTCCCGCCTGGCTCCGAGTGCGGCGAGGCGGGCGCCCATCGAGTGGTCAGACGTGGGTTGCTCCGTCATTGCGGGAAGGCTACCGGGCGCCGGGTGCGCGGGCCGCCTATCGCTGGAAGCGCCGTCGCCGATGGCCGGGCACGCGGCCGCCCATGGCCTGGCACGCCCTGCAGTTACCGCCGGTCACGGTGGCCGCGAAAACAACCCGATCCCGCGCGCCCTACGCTGCGGACGTGAGCGATGATGACCTGGTGCGCCGGCTGCGCTCGGGTGACGAGTCAGCCTTCACCGAGCTGATCAACGCCTACCACCCGTCGATGGTCCGCCTCGCCCAGAGCTTCGTCTCGAGCCGCGCCGTCGCCGAGGAGGTCGCCCAGGATACCTGGCTCGCCGTTCTGAAAGGCATCGACGGCTTCGAAGGCCGGTCGTCGCTCAAGACCTGGGTCTTCCACATCCTCGCCAACAGGGCGCGTTCGACCGGGGCGCGCGAGCAACGCACGACGCCGGTGGACCTCGGGGACGAGGGGAGCGTCGACAGGCGGCGCTTCGACGAGACCGGCGCCTGGTCGGACCCGCCGGCCCACTGGTCCGACGAGATCATCGAAAGGCTTTCCAGCGGCCCGTTGTTCGCTCAGGTCCAGGCTGCGGTCTCCCGGCTGCCTGAGAGCCAGCGTGCCGTCGTAACACTTCGCGACCTCGATGGACTGTCCAGCAAGGAAGTATGTGACGTGCTCGGGATCAGCGAAGGCAACCAACGGGTTCTCCTGCACCGCGGGCGCAGCCGGATACGAGCCATCTTTGAAGACGAGGTGGCGAAGCAATGAGACTGCTCACGCGCCGGCGCGACATCGTCTGCCGGGAGGCAGTCGAGCTCGTGACCGACTACCTCGAGGGCAAGCTCTCGCGGCGTGACACGCGGGCTTTCGAGGCTCACCTCGGGGCCTGTGACGGCTGCGAGGAGTACGTGCGGCAGATCAAGGCGACCATCGAGATCCTCGGGAGTGTCCAACCTGAGGATCTCGCCCCGGAGACCCGCCAGGGCCTGGTGGAGCTCTACCGCCAGTTCAGGGGCGAGCACAACTGAGCGGTCGCTCCTCGGGCTCGCCGCCAGCGCCCGGCCGATCGCGGTCGCCGCGGCGATCGGCGCCGCGCGCTCAAGGCCGCTCACCTCGACGGGGCGCGCTCAGCCCTGCTGCTCTTGGACCAGCTCGATGAGCGTGCCAAAGGCGCTGCGCGGGTGCACGAATGCCACCGTCGTCCCGCGCGATCCGGGCCGAGGGCTCTCGTCTATCAGCTCGGCGCCCGCAGCTCGCATGTGCTCGATGGCTTCGGCACAGTCGCTCACCCTGTAGCCGACGTGGTGGATGCCCTCGCCTTTGCGCTCGAGGAATCTCGCGACGGGAGAAGTGTCAGAAGTCGGGGCGAGCAGCTGGATAAACGACTCGGCGACGCTGAGCAGTGCCTCTTCGACCTCGTCGTGCTCGACCCGCTCTCGATACGCCACCCGGGCGCCGAGCGCTGACTCGTACCAGGCGATCGCGGCTTCGAGATCGCGCACGGCGATGGCGACGTGGTCGATCTCGGTCACTTCTCCCAACGGCTGCATGCGCAGGCACTCTACCGCCAGCGCCCCTCGAGGCCCCGGGGGTGAACGCGAGGCCGACGCGACCTAGCCTTTGTCTCATGCAGGAGAGCTGGTCCTCGTTCCCGACGATGCGGAGGTCCCGATGCCCGGTTCGCTGATCGTCTCAGGTGCCCGTACGCCGATCGGCAAGCTGGCCGGCGCGCTCTCCGCTTACTCGGCCACAGATCTCGGTGGTGTGGCGATCGCGGAGGCGCTCTCCAGAGCTGGCGTCGCCCCCGAGGATGTCGACTACGTCGTCATGGGCCAAGTGCTCGGGGCCGGCCAGGGCCAGATCACCGCCCGCCAGGCGGCTGTGAACGCCGGCATACCGATGGTCACGCCCGCCACGACGGTCAACAAGGTGTGCCTCTCCGGCCTGCACGCCATCCACCTCGCCGACCTCATGATCCGGGCGGGGGACGCCGCCATCGTCGTCGCGGGCGGGATGGAGTCGATGACGCGGGCGCCCTACCTGCTGCCCGGTGCCAGGTCCGGGTACCGCCTCGGTGACCAGAGGCTTGTCGACTCGATGATGCACGACGGGTTGTTCTGCGCCTTCGACCATGTCGCGATGGGCATGAGCGCGGACCTCTACAACCGTGCGATGGGAATCCCCCGCGAGCGTCAGGACGCGCTCGCTGCCTTGTCACACGAGCGTGCCGCGACCGCGATCAAGGCCGGCCGGCTCGCCGAGGAGATAATCCCCGTTTCTGTGCCTCAGCGAAAGGGCGATCCGATCGTCGTCGAGAACGACGAGGGAGTACGGCCCGGGACCACGGTCGAGTCGCTCGCGGCGCTGCGACCCGCCTTCGATGAGGAGGGGACGGTAACGGCCGGCAACGCCAGCCAGATCTCGGACGGCGGCGCCGCAGTCGTGGTGATGTCGCCGGAGCGGGTCGATGAGCTCGGCCTCAGTCCCCTCGGCGAGATCATCAGCTACGGCCAGGTGGCCGGGCCGGACGCTTCGCTTCTCACCCAACCCTCCCATGCCATCCAGGGAGCCGTGGCCCGTGCCGGGCTCGGGATCGGCGACATCGACCTGTTCGAGATCAGCGAGGCCTTTGCGGTCGTGAGCGCCGCCTCGATGGACGAGCTCGGTGTCCCCGGTGACATCGTCAACGTGAACGGTGGTGCCATCGCCCTCGGCCACCCGATCGGGATGTCGGGCACCAGGCTGGCCATAACCATGCTCTACGAGCTACGCCGCCGCGGGGGTGGCCTCGGGGCCGTCGGGCTCTGCGGCGGTGGCGGCCAGGGGGACGCGGCAGTCCTGCGCGTAGTGGCCTGAGCCTGCCGGCTCGAGGCGGGAGGCCTCCGTCTCCTGTGGGCGCCCGACTTCCCGGCGACACCATGCTTTCCGGCAACACCATGCTTTCCGGCGGCACCCGCCGGCTCAGCCGCTGACCTCCCGACGGCCCTCGAGGGCACGCCCCAGAGTCAGCTCATCGGCGTACTCCAGATCGCCACCTACAGGCAGCCCGCTCGCGATACGCGTCACCTTTACCCCGAGCGGCAGAATCAACCGAGCTAGGTACATCGCCGTCGCCTCCCCCTCGAGGTTGGGGTTCGTGCACAGGATCACCTCGACTACTCCCTCGGTGCCCAGCCGCACCAAGAGCGGCCTCACGCGCAGCTGCTCGGGCCCGACCCCGTCGATCGGGCTCAACGCACCTCCGAGCACGTGATAGGTGCCGTGGAACTCCCGAGTTCGCTCGACGGCGATGATGTCTCGCGGGTCCTCGACGACGCAGATGATGCTGCGGTCACGTCGCGAATCGGAGCAGATGGTGCAGAGCTCGGTCTCCGCGACGTTGAAGCACCGCTCGCAGAGCCGGATGCGGTCCTTCACCTCCGCGATCGCCTGTGCGAGGCGCAGGGCGCTGTCCCGGTCCGTCTCCAACAGGTAGAAGGCGATGCGCTGGGCCGAGCGCGGTCCGATGCCCGGAAGGCGGCCGAGCTCGTCGACCAGGTCTTGGATGGGTCCGGCAAACACTGGCACGGGCCGGTCAGACCTGAGGCTCGTCGTCGACTACGTCGTCGTCCGCTTCTTCTGTCCGCTCGTCGTCGTCTTCGTCGTCGTCGTCTTCGTCGTCTTCGTCTTCGATCTCGTAGTCGTCGTCTTCGTCGTCGTCGTCGTAGTAGTCGTCGAGCACGTCTTGGCCACCCAGCGCGGCACCACTGCCGAATTCGCCCGGATCCAGTCCCATACCGAGATTTCTCATAAGGGCGTTGATGTCAACGCCGCCCAGGAGCCCCTCGAGATCGAGGTTGCCGACGAGCGCGCCGAAGTCCGTCTCTCTCCCAAGTGGCGGCTCGATCTGTGCCTGCAGGGAGGACCTCAGCTCGACGATCCGGCCGAGGGCATCGCGCAACGCCGCCAGCACGGCGTCCTCGAGAAGGGCCGGGTCAGCCGGGTCGATGATGGAAGGGTCGATTCGCACAGACTCGGCCTGGAGTGAACCGGTCAGCCGTACGACGACCGCACCGCCGGCCGCGCGGCCCTCGACAACGGTTGCATCTATCGCCGCCGCTTGGGATTCGAGGTCTGCCTGGGCAGCCTGGAGCTGCGAGAACAAGTCGCCCAAGCCTCCTGTCGGAGACGAGTCGCCCTCTGCCATCTCAGACCTCCTCCGCTCCGGGAAAAACCTCCATGAGGCGCTCTTGTGCCCAGGAAACGGCGTCGCCGGGAACGTGCTCGCCGAGTGGATCGAGGTCGTCGGGGTCGAGCAACTCCTCCCCGGCATCGTCTGGATCATGGCTCATGGCGGTCCGGGACACCGCGATCGCTCGGCTCGGGTCAGATGAGAAGGATGCTGAGCGGTCGGTTCCTCCCGATCCTCCGGCGCCTGCGGTTCCTGGTGTCGGGACTGCGCCCGGCGCGCCAGTCGCCCTCAGGCGCGCTGGTGCTGGCGAGCCGTAGGCGTCGGGATCTGCTTGCGAGACGCCTCGGGTGCCGCCGACGGCCGAGGTCGACGGCAGGTGAGCAGCCCCCACGTCGGTCTCGGCAACAAGCCGTAGGTGAACGGGGCGGCCGAAATACCGGCCGAGAGCTTCCGCAACCTCCTCGGAGTGCTCCTTCGCTCGATCGACATGGGTGGAATTGGGGAGAGCGAGGATCGCCGTCGCACCTTCGGTCGCGAGAAACCGGCCCACCGCGAACACGGCGCGCACTCGGGGACGCAGTTGGGCGAGCACGTGGTCACCCCACGCCTCGACCAGTTCGTCCCTGGTGGGTGGGGGCAAGTCGCTCTCCGGCGGTGGCTCCATCACGGCGCTGGCGCTCACCGTTGGCACTGGTGGCACCGGGACCTGCGACGACCGAGGGGCGCCCTGGGTGACGCTGAACGGAGCACTGCCGGGCCCGAAAGCGCCGAGCGCCGGTTGCGATTCGAGGATGTCGCGATTCGTGGCGGTTCGCTCGCCTGATTGAGAAGCTGCTGAGGCGGACGGGGTCGTCGACTGCGGTGCTGCTGCGGGCGGTGGAGTCGGGATCTGAATGGCCGGCGACAGCGGAGGAGGGGGCGGGCTCGCCGGCGGCGTCGCACTGCCGCTAAAGCCGGCAAGGTCCTGGATTCGGCGTTCGAGGCGTTCGATCCTCTCGAGCAAAGCACCCGTGTCGTCGTCGACCTCCGGATGAGTGAGGCGGACAATGGCAACCTCGAGGGTGATCCTGGCGTCGAGGGCGTCCCGCATCGCCACCATGGCGGTTCCAAGCACCTCCATCGCTCGGACGCTCCGAGCCGGGCCGAGCAGGAGGCCACCGTGCGACGGCACTGGTGCGGCGGCCGGCGTTGCCGGCCCAAGAGCCGCCACCGGCGGTGGCTCACCCTCCCTCGCCAGACCGGGGGCCATGACTGCCAGAAATTGGCCACGCAGTTCGTCGAGCAGTCCAGCTGCTATCCGCGGCGCGTCGAGGCCCGCGACGAGAGCGCTCTCGATCACCTGCAGGGCATGGGCGGTGTCACGCTCGGCCAACGAGACCAGCAGCTCGTGGAGGAAGGCGCTGTCGTCCTCCACGACGCCTGAGGCCACTACCTGGTCGAGGGCGGAGAGAGCGTCGCGCGCCGAACCTCGCCCGCGGCGGACGGCGGCCTCCACGGCCGTGTCCGGCAGCTCGAGCTTGGCGTCTCTCGCTATGTCTGCCAGCAGCAGAGCCAGCACGTCGGCATCGAGCAGACGGAACTCGTAGTGCTGCGTCCGGCTACGAATGGTGGGGAGGACCTTCTGAGGATCGGTTGTGGCTAGCACGAACACGACATGGTCGGGAGGCTCTTCCAGAGTCTTCAGCAGCGCGTTGGAGGCCGCCTGCGAAAGCATGTGAACCTCGTCGACGATGTAAACCTTCCAGCGCCCGGGCGTGGCCAGCGACGCCCGCGCGACGAGGTCCCGCATCGCCTCGACTCCGTTGTTGGATGCCGCGTCGAGCTCATGGACGTCGAACGAGGCGCCTCTGGTGATGTCGACACACGAGTCGCACACGTCACACGGCTCGCCCTCGACCGGGTTCGTGCAGTTCAGAGCCTTTGCGAGAATCCTCGCCGTCGATGTCTTCCCGGTCCCGCGCGGCCCGGAGAAGAGGTAGGCGTGCGCCACGTGGTTGTCACGAACAGCGTGGCGAAGAGCGTTGACGACGTGGTCCTGACCACGGACCTCCGCAAAGCGCTGCGGACGATAACGCCGGTAGAGAGACTGGTAATCGACCACTGTGCGAGCCTACGACTTGCCGAGAGCGCCGACCGCGGAACCACAAGCGGGACGCCACGGCCCCGCAGTCCGGACTTCAGAGCCCTTAGGGCTCTCGCGCTGTCGTGCGCAGCAGCCAGGTCCCCTGCGGCACACAAACGAATCCGCTGAGAGCTGCTGCCTTCCGGCCCTGACTCGGTTCACGGTCGCCCGTTGCGCAGAACCCGGCTACTGCGCGCGACAGCGCCAGCAAGTGCAACGATAGCGTGCTGCAGTCCTTTGGAGGAGTGCGAGAGCGGCCGAATCGGCACGATTGGAAATCGTGTGACCTGCAAGGGTCCGTGGGTTCAAATCCCACCTCCTCCGCTGCAAAATCCCTGGTGAGGGGCTTGTGACCGCCGCCTGCGAGGCTTGCCGCCGAGGCGCAGAAGCGTTTTGACCACCAAACTGACCACCAAACTTCGCAGGCGGCCACGCGGTCGGAGCAGAAGTCAGCCGCCCACCGGAGACGCCCGTCACGCCGCAAGGCGATCCATCGTTTTCGCGTTGTCAGCCGCGGCGCTGCTTGCGAGGTCGTCCCTTGACTGGAGAGATCTGCCCCAACGGTCATCGTACGGGACGGCGGAAGGGTCACCGTCTCCTCCCCAGAAGTCCGTGATCCTTCCCTCCTAGACGCCTTGGCGGCCCGGAAGGGGAAGGATCAGACAGCGGAGTCCCGTACCGGAGACGCAAGCTCCTGTGGGGCGAGCGCACGATCGATCGCCGCCGCAGCGTCTCGGAGCGCGCTCGCGTACACATGGGCGTAGGTGTCCATCGTCAACGAGTACGAGGAGTGACCAAGCGTTTCCATGACGACCCGAGGAGCCACGCCCTGTGCGAGAAGGAGGCTGGCTGCGGTGTGTCGACAGTCGTAGAGGCGATGGTGCGCAACGCTTGTCCTTTTCAGCAACAGGGTGAACTGCCGTGACATCTCGCTCCTGTGGAGCGGTGCGCCGCTCTCGGAACAGAAGACGAGATCGAGGTCATGCCTGTCGTTTGCCAACACGATTAGACCACCGTGTTGCCACGAGCATTGGACCACCTCGGCCCACCGCGCGCCGGTCGCTGATGATGATCGCCAACGACGCGTTGAGTGTCAAGAGCGACGTCGTCGAGATGACGGAGGTGTCGGCGATCCAGGGTCATCGAGGGTCGGCTTCTCGCGCTGGCGATAGGAGCTGCCTTCGATGACGAGCTCCCAGGCAGCGCTCTTCAGCCGGTCGACAGCGGACTGAGCAAGCAGCGGATCGGCCATCATCGCCAGCCACTCATTCGGCTCTCTGTTCGAGGTGACAATCGTCGCCGCCCTGTGGTGGCGTTCGATCACAAGCTCGTAGAAGTCGGCGGTCTCGGTCTGATCGAGCGGCTGCAGGCAGAGATCGTCCAAGATGAGCAACTCGACCCCGATCAGCTTTCTCATCTCGGCGTCATAGCTCGCGTCCAAGCGGGCGGCCTTGAGGCGCTTGTGCAGCCTGTCCGCCCGCTCGAAGTGCACCCCGATGCGTCTCCGGCAGGCGATGTGGCCGAGAGCAGTCGCCAAGAAGGTCTTCCCGACGCCGACCGGCCCGAGGACGAGAACGTTGTTCGCCGCCTCGACAAAGCGCATGGAGACGAGCTCGGACCAGATCGCCCGGTCGTAGGTGATATCTGCCGTCTCGTCGAAGGCCTCCAGCACCATGGCCGGGTCGAGGTGGGCGGTCCGGGCCCGCACGAAGGCAGAGCTGGCTTCGCGACGCGACACCTCGTCGGACAAGAGCTGCTCCAAGAACTCAAGTGCCGAGAGGTCGTGCTGGCGGGCGAGGATCGCCCGTTCAGGGAGCGTGTCGAGCATCTTGCCGAGTCGGAGTCGGCGCATGAGCGCGCGAAGCTCCGGCGAGACACCTGGTGCCGGTGCCGTCATCACCGTGAGCCCTTCTTGTCAACGGCGAACTCCTGCGGGTCACGGGCAAAACGTCCCTTGACGACGTTGGGCGGCACCTTTTCGTTCGCCTGTTCGGCCTCTTTCGCCCGCTCGATCATGCGCGAGACGAGATTCACGTTGACGGCCTCGGCCTCGAGCGCACGCTGGCAGGCCTTGTCGACACGCTCTGGTCCCCACTTCTTCACGAGACCTAACAGCCGGTAGACCTGGCGCATGCGCGTCCAGGGAAGGGGTGTCTCCAAGATCGCCTCGGCGTAGGCGCCGATCGAGGGGCCGTGCCCGGCTGCCATGGACTTGAGACGCTCGAGGTCTCGCGTGGCGTAGATCTCCTTGCCGTCGGGCATGTCGGCGGGGTCTGTCGCGCGCTGGCCAGGAGGCTTTTTGACGTGCACCTTCACGAGCTCGCCGTGGAGGTAGAACTTGACGAGCTTCGAGTCGCTTCTCGCCTTTAGACGTCGGCCGATAAGGCCATGGGGCACCGAGTAGATGGCGCGGTCGACCTCGCAGTGGAAGTCGCGGTGGACCTTCGGCTTGGACCAGCTGGGGATGTCGAACCCAGATGCCGGCACAGGCGCCAACAGGGGTTGCTCCTCGGCCCGGAACGCCTCGATCGGGCGGCAGAAGGTCGTGCCGTGGATGCGCATGCCGGCCGTCTCCGAGCACCAGACAACCGCACGCCGGCGCACGTCGTCGATGTCAGAGAACTCCTCGCCGGCAAAGAAGTTCCGCCTCACATATGGCACGACGCGCTCCACCTTCGGCTTGTCGGTCGGCGTGGCGATGCGCGCCGGGTCTATGACAAAGCCCCGGGACTGGGAGTACTCGAGGAACGTGTCATTGATGCGCGCCTCGATGTTGTCCGCCTTGTCGATAATGGCCGACATCTGGTCGGGGATGACGACCGGGAAGACGCCGCCGAAGTAGCGCCAGGCTGCCTCGAAGCCCTCGATGACCGCCTCTGTAGTCTGGGTGAAGCTCGGCCAGACGAACTGATGCCGGCTGCAGCAGCAGGTAAAGATGAGCGCCCAGCAGACCCGGCGTCGCTCCCCGTCTCTTATGAGACCGAGGCGCCCGAAGTCCACCTGGCACTCCCGCCCGGGCGGCGGGTCGTCGACGCGCACCGTCGTCTTTCGCCGCCTGGAGGCACCACAGCGCTCAGCTGCAAAGCGAGCGAGAGTGCGGTGAGGGACATCGATGCCCTTGCGACGCAACAAGATGCCGATCTTGACGACCGTGAGATCGTCGTCCACCCAGGTCTTGATCTGTTTCTCGTGTTGAAGCAGCGCGCGCCAGGCCTCGCCGTGTCCGTCAGGACGATGGGGACGGACCCGCTCGCAGATCTGGCCGATCAGCTCGTCGGTGAGCTGGCTCTCGCCGCCTTGTCGATCGACGCCGAACTCGATGGCCGCCGCGATGTAGCTCCTCGCCGTCGTCCGGGCGATGCCGGCACCTTTGGCGATCGGCCGCTCGCCCTCACCGGCGAGCCACCGCCGCAGCAGCTCTTTGATCTGGACCACCGATACCTCCCTGAACGCCATGCGGCCTCCTCCGCTCCCGCTTCGGAGGCCAAGCCGAATCTGTG
>Ga0187868_1002082_pt1 | contig 13417 bp, 11 predicted proteins | sample June2016WEW_13_4_FD_133014 | JGI IMG/M metagenome (GOLD analysis project Ga0187868, IMG submission 133014) | Peatland microbial communities from SPRUCE experiment site at the Marcell Experimental Forest, Minnesota, USA - June2016WEW_13_40 | ecosystem: Environmental > Terrestrial > Soil >... | reverse complement strand
GAAAACACCTCGGCGGACACAATTCCTTTCAGAGATGTAAGCCATCCAGACTCAACTTCGTTCTTTGCGGCCTTTATTATGCCGATACCCCAATTAGTCGTAGCCTTGAGCGATCCAACCAGCTTCTCGTTGAATTCACGATAATACGGGTGAGATTCTCCGAACACTTTGCGAAGATAAGAAAGGGAGGACGCCCTGAATTCACCAAAAGACTCTGTGGAGACCCATATCGTATGGTGCGCATCGACAAATTCAGTTTTTAGTGCATTATTGCCCAAGTCGATCAGACGCTCAGATTCTTTAATCAAATCGTCAGTATTCACATCGTCCTTTCAATGCCCACAAGGGCTGCGCTTCGACCAGTGTGTTTCAGACCTGCCTCAAAAGCCAGTTATCGCTTGTTTATCTCTATAATCTCCGGATTGGCTTCTGCCTCTGATTGCAAGAAGACTGTCAATCTCCTTAGATCGCGCGATCTCAACTCGACTATTCTTCTTAACAGACTCGCCCTTCTTCTTTCTGCCAGGTGCCCAAATACTACTATGATGCCGCCATAGTAGCCATTTTCTATTGTGCCCATGCAATTGATAGTGTTCATATCCTTCGTTACTCCGCCAGACAGATCACCCCGACTTCTTTTAACCTCTATGACTGCAAGATTATCCGTAGGTCCCATACTCCCCATCCTGTGCACGACGAAATCTGGATCAACGGGACCACAGAGTTTCTCGATTATGGGGTGCCCTTTTTTGTTAGGCTCATTGTTCAAGTAATACCCTATACCATCAAATCGTTGCCTCATTTGATGGTATAATTCGGCACAGTAAACTCTTTCTCTTTCAATAGGATTTTCTTTATCGGCTACCCGGAAATTGAAATAGTCTGCCTCAATTGCTTTCATAGAGACTGCAACAACAGTTAACAAACGGTTGTAGGTATCATCCATCGTTTGATCTCAAAGCACTGGGGTCAGCCAGCGCCGGGGGTGCAGGTGGAGTGGGTGCATGCCGTCGCCATGTAGCCCCTATTTCTTCCATTGGTCTTCTATTACGTCCAAAAACACAGGTGGAATTATTGCTGTACTTTTGTTTCTCTTCTTAGACAGTTCCTCAAAGTGGATTGCAAGGGCACAATATATCAAGGCGCTTCGGACGAGTTTGAAAAGCTTTACAGTTTTTCGGTGTAGTTCACCGCGCCGCACAGACAAGCATAATCTGTCCACGAAGAAGTCGATGGCACCGTGTTTGTCTCGCCAAAAGACGTCATCATGCACCTTGAAGTACTTATGTGCTATGTGATTCCTGATGGTGCTAAGTTCTTGGGCATCCGGTTCTATGGATTCCTTGAATCCAGTATCCTCTTCATAAAGGTCTTTACTGAGCCAGAAGAGTCCTCGCAACGGCCAGTTTGGTGAGGTCATGAACTCGCTTCGAAGTATCGGGGACTTGCCACCGGTGGCGTACCAGACATTTCTGAAGGAAACCTTTCTTTCTGGAATGCCCAGCTTGAAATACTGGTTGAGAAGAAACGCAATCTTGTCCAGTGCTGAATATGCCGACAAAAACGCTGCCTTTACCTTTTCGATATTCAAACAATAAACAGGGTAGTCAAGGGTGTTGTAAAGCAAAACGTTGCGATCCGAGAAGTGAACGGTCTTTTGCTCCTCGGCGACCCCCTCGAACAAAAGGAATCTTGCAGAAACGAATTCCTGCTTGATTTGGTTAAAGAGACCATACAAATGGGGTGGCTCGGACAAAGGAGTTACAATGGACGGAAGCGTGAGGACATCCGTGGCTACCACGCTTCGGTTTCCCAGATCGTTGAGGGGGTTAACGAATAGCCGATTGTTCGTTACCCACGCTCGATAGTTTCGCTCCAGACGGCTCCTACCCAAGGAAAATTCCTTGAGATTGGCACCAGTTCGGGTCCCAACTACCGAATCGATATCATCCAGCGCCCTTTGGAAGACTTTGTTAGCATTCCCTTCCAGCCGTTGACTTAGCGCATTCTTAAGAGCAGTCCGGGCCTCCAAAAGGAAAAAAAGTTGATGCCCCGAGTCGTAAAGGATGCGGGCATAATGAAACAATCCATAACCACGATTCCCCTGAGCCATTCCAAAGCCAGGAGCGTGGGCCAGCGCGTAATCCCAAAGTTCGACTGCCTCTGAGAACCGACCGATTTCATTCAGAGCGTTTCCCAGATTCGTAGCGACCCTAAAGGGGAGGTCTGTAGCGACTTCGGAAACAGGTATGTCGCGAAGAATGGAAAAGGAGATCCGAAGGTGGATCAGTTCTTGTTCTAGGTCTTTGTTCTCCCACGGTATTTCTCCGCAGTGGTTGTTCTTAGCCATAATTACGCGTAGGACGGAATGAGCGTTTGCAAGGAAGTAGTGAATGATCGATAGATGCCGGCGGTTGTCGCAGACAGTTAGGAATTTCCTGCCTGCGTCTAACGCTTCAATAAGATTCTCTCGCGACAGGCTGTCTGTGCTTTCATCTATCCACTTGCCGAGAAACGAGATACGGTCATCAACGGGAAAGCTGTCATCAGAAACCTTGTCTGAGAAAACGGTCATCCGAGGAATTCCTCTGAGTTTCTCACTTGTTTGTCAATCACTGCCATTCCGCTCAAGAGATTGTGATTTCTTCGTTCCCTTACCTGCCATAGCCGATCCGATTAGCTAGTGTGCCACGTCCGTGCATGAATCACTGCGGTCTATTGGGTACCCCTCAATTCCTTATCTCTGAGGATCACTTTCTGATGGTAGAATGGGGCCGACTTAGGACTATGAATTACCCATTCGGTCTCGACACTTCGATCCTCTGGAGGCCACTTTCTCATTCGTAGGAATGGTACTGAAGGCAGAAGCCTGATAGGGAATTCATACTGCGGGTCAGGATGCAGAACTCCGACAACGAGGGACTTGTCGGCAAAAAGGCTGACTAGGAAGATTACCGAAATGCTCCTTCGGCAGGTTTCGACAACTCCGTTCTTGAATCTGAAAAATATGGAATCCTTCAAATCGGTTGTCAAATGGATCTTATCAGTAATTGGTTCTCCCACATCAAGGGGAACTGCTATCTTCGTGTCACTTGTAAGGAAGGTCTCGGCGCTGTAAGGTCCCAAGAGGGTATCTGCCCCAACGTGTTCACTGGTGATTGCCAGCGCTCTTGGCATTTCGTATCCAGACAACTGAGAAGTTTTCTCAGAAACCTTGGTCCTCAGCATGTGTGTAATCATTCCGAACGATCCTCCAACACCGTCCTCCGGGACTCCGTTGGGCCATCCGGATTGAGCAGCGACAGCTTCGCCCTCAAGACACGTGACCTCGAGTATGAACTTGGCATTTTCCGACAGACACAAGAAGTCGGGGCCCCCGGTGACAACATCTTCTGCTATCTTGACGTCTTCAACTAGGGATCGAAACAAAGAGAAAATTACTCCCTCCGCCCTCGCGCTCTCGGGGTTATTATCCAGCCGTCTGCAAAAGAGAGTGTAGTGTGACGGATACTTCACCCTCAAAAAATCCTTATATCCCTCGATAGTCTCGGCTATCAAATCCATTTGCGCTTTTCCCGTCAACAACGATGTGAAGGCCTCACTCGCCCAGCTCGACCCTAATCTGTCGTACTATGCATTGTGTTACTTTATTCTTCTTCCGTTGATCCAAACCCTCTCAAACCGCTGACCCAGAGTCACGGCCTCGTTCGTCTCCAGGATCTCACGCGCCCACCCCGCCGCAATATCGGCCGCTTGAAGCTCATCGATCGCCCGTGAATCGACCTCCTTAACGAGAGGGGCAGTCGTGAGCTGCCCCGCGAGGGGCAACTGTTCCCCGATGGCCGAAGCAATTTCATCCGCCATTTTGTTCAGGACTTGAATTGTTCTGGGGTTCTCTTGATCGAAGGTGCGCTCGGTCGAGAGGAGTTCCGCGAAGCAGACTCTCGCGAGTGGTGACCGGAATATGTCCCAGGTAGTGGAGACACTGGAATCGAGGCTCTGAAGATCGAAAATGGCGTGTGCGCGAGCCGAAAATAGCATTGCATGCCTCAGACCGCCGCCAATCTGCATCTTAATCGTTTCCGGAGCGAAATCTTCAAGCGATCCAATCGGATAATAAGTTCCCCATGGAACAGCATGGAATAGTTCGTACGGGAGATATGCTACGGGAGTGCGAGCAATAATCGCCGTTGCACAGTTCTCTATGATGGCGCGTTCATCAAACCCATCCTGAGCGGTAAGTTTCTCCCGCTTGAGGGAAGTTCGTATCTCTGCTTCAATCGGATCTGGATCTATCACCACCACAGTGGCTTGTGCAACCCCAGACTCTACGCGATGCCAAAGGTCTTTGTCGCGTTTGAGTTTCGGCCGAGCCTCTCGAAGGTTAATGTACTTAAGTTCCTCGGTGGCCAGAACCGCTCGCAGTCGGCGGACCCATTCGAGATCAGCGTCAGAACGGAACTGGGCCAACACGTGCTTCCGAACAAGGGGTGCGCCCTCCGTGATTGTGGAGTCGCCATAGGTAGAGCTTGCGGTAGGAATCACCAGCGACATCGAAATCCTCTTATATCATGCTTAGCGGTCGCCATTTGAAGAGATTTTTCCGACGTCTCCTGTCCCGAACCACACCCTTAACGTGCTTCTATGCTCGGTGTCATGGTACATGTTCCACTATATTTAGTATCCAATACTCTTATTTCTACTATATGTTGTGATATGAGTGCAACAATAAATTAAACTCCTTTAATAATTTGTCGCCCATACCATCGGTGGAGTCCCGTCTCTTCAGTCCGTTCCACAGAGGGCTTTTGAGGGTCTTTCATTATAGCATTTCCTCTCTTCTTGGTATCGTGGAGCCGTCGAGTCGATTGTCTCGTTTTATTCCTTGGGCTGAACCGATCGGCCTTTCTTTCGGCACCATGAGGACGCTCGCTTTATAGGTACGAACGTCCTCAATGATGGCGGTGCTGTAACTCCTCCAGCTTCCTGAAGTAACTTCATCAGGTAATACTATAAGCAGCAAGTATCTTTATTAGGATTCCGAAGATCGAGCCGCGGGTTCCTGTTTTCCTGTGGCTTTCTCTATACTTGCCTTATCGGGCAAGGGTTCCTACGCCTGTCTTCCAGGCAGTTTACCACTCCCAAGGAGGTTCTTATGGATGTCGTCACAAAATATCTGTCTACGCTCGTCGGCAGAATGCAAGACGGAAAAGAAGCGAAACGTGAACTGATCAAGCTGGCGCGAAAATCACCGGACGAGGTCCTCGATTTTCTCGGCAGACTTCCGCCATCCGAGCAACGGTATCTGAAGTGGCTTCCAATCATCGCCGAGGAAAGCTCGAAACATATGCAGGAGGTCCATTAATGGCGGAAGAAAATGCGGTCAAACTGAAGGACTTCCTCGAGCGACACGGTGCGCGTCTGGGTGAGAAGATCGAGCAGAACCTGACTCCCGTCTATAACCCGCTTCATCCGGAAGGGGTCGAAGAATACGGGCAGAAGATGCTCTCGCTGTTACGGAAACCCTTCCCTGTCCAGGCAGAGGTGATAAAGGGCATATCGAAGGCCCTCTATGGACAGGGACGGCGCCATCTCTTTGTCTGTGGCGAAATGGGAACGGGCAAGACCCTGGTTTCTCTCGCAACCGCCGGAAACGTCCCTAAAATGCGGGTCCTCGTTGTCTGCCCCACGCACCTCGTGGAGAAGTGGATACGGGAGGCCCAAAGCTCCATCCCCGACGTCCACACGGTCGACCTGACGGTAAAGAACGTTATTTCGGTTCTTCATGCGTTCCGGCACGAAAGAGGCATCCCGAAGACGCAGGAGATCCACGTGATCTCGAAAGAGAAGGCGAAGTTGTCCTACGCTTGGCGGCCGGCGGCGCTCAAAACGAAGAGGAGCATCTTCCCTCATTGCCCGGCATGCGGCCAGATCGCCATGAAAGACGACGAGTATCTGACCTTTGAGGAACTCTCAAAGAAGAAGGTCTTCTGCCGGTCCTGCAACAATCCTCTCTGGCAGGCGGACAAGTCGCTCAGAAGGGTCGCCCCGGCCGAGTACATCAAGAAGTATCTGAAGGGCTACTATGACATGGTCATCATCGACGAGATACAGGATTACAAGGCCGAAGGCACCTTACAGGGCCGGGCCATGGGCGCTCTCCTGAGCAGCTCGCGGTTTGCCCTCTGTCTCACGGGCACGTTGAACTCGGGATATGCCGACGATATCTTCCACTTGCTTTTCCGGATGGACCCCGCCAGGCTCAAGGCCGATGGTTTTGAGTACGATAGCAGCAACAAGTTCCTTTCGACCTACGGGACCATCGAGGTGGTCAGGAAACTTGACGAGGTGGACAACGTCTACGGCAGGGGGAAGAAAAAGGCTGAAATGATCCGGAGGAGACCGGGTGTCTCGCCCGTCGCCATCGGAAAATATCTGCTCGACAAAACCGTCTTCATCCGCTTGGCTGACGTGATCGACGGCCTGCCGCCCTATGAGGAGAACGTCCTTTCCTACACCATGGATAAGAGACAGGCGGAAGCCTACGGAGATTTGCAGGAACGTTTGAAAGACGCCGTGAAAGCCTACAAAACAAAGGCGCTCGGCTCGATGCTGCAGGCCCTTCTGTCCTACCCCGATTCCTGCGTCCAGTTTCCGGAACACATCGTGATCAGGGACAGGGTAGCGGATGAAGAGCTGGAGACGATAGAGGCGCCCATTCTGGAGCTTCTCCCCGGCGAGCTTCTTCCCAAGGAAAGGGACTTCGTAGACATCGTCAAAAAGGAGCGGAAAGAGAGGCGCAAGGTGCTCTGCTATCTCACGTTCACCAACAGCCGCGACATAAGGCCCCGCCTCAAGAAGGTACTGGAGGAGGAAAAGATCAGGGTGGGCGTTCTCGAATCGTCCGTCTCTCCGAAGCGTAGGGAAGAGTGGGTCCGGAAGCACTCATCCGGGTTCGACGTCCTCCTCACCAATGCAGAACTCGTGAAAACGGGTCTCGATCTCTACGACTATCCGACCATCTATTTTTATCAAACCGGGTACAACGTCTTCTCGCTGAGGCAGGCTGCGCGAAGGTCCTGGCGCATAGGCCAGACAGTCCCTGTCCGGGTCTTCTTCGCAGTTTACCGCAACACCATGCAGGAAATAGCCCTCTCTCTCGTCGCCAAAAAGCTCGAAGTGGCCCTCATGGTTGAAGGGGAGCTTCCGGAAGGCCTGGCCGATTACGCCTCCTCTGGCGGCTCTATCGTGCAGGAGCTTGGCAAGGCACTCATCGAGGGAGGCGACTACACGGGCGCGGAGAAGGCCTGGGCAAACTTCCGGAAGAGAGAGATCGAGGCGCAGCTCGGCGTCTGCGGAAGAGAGAATGTATTCTACGAGAAGAAGAATGGCGGATCTTCCACCCGGACAACCATCCAGAGCAACGTCACGGTAAAGGTATCGTTCATCGAGGGCAAGAAAAGATCGAGGTCCGTCGTGGAAATCAATGCCGGCGACCTCGATACCGTTGCCGCGGGCAGAATGATCCAATTCGCCCTCTTCTAACCGACCCTCGGGCCGGCGCCGCCCACGAGTAATCTATCAATATCGGAGGACATTATGAAGAATAGCACGGCATGTGCTGCAAATGACGACATGCGCCGTCCGGTCATCCTGTATGACGTGCCGGACGGGCCGCAGGAGAGGGATTATGAGTGCAGCCACTACAACGATTGCCTGAGCCGGGCATCCAAGATCAAGAAGGCGCACGGCTTCACCTGCATAGGCTGCCCTTCCAATTCGAACACGATCATCAAGGAAGAGGAACACGCCCAGAAGGACATGCTCATCTCCGTTCCGCCGCCCTGCTCCCTTGAAACGGTACCGCTGGAGAACATCATTCTCGACTTCGAAATCGAAGAGGCCTTTTTCAGGAGCCTCGCAGAGTCAGTCGACAAGCTGGGCGTCGTCATTCAGCCCGTGATGCTCATCGAGAACGGCGACGGCAGGTACAGGGTATACGCCGGGAAACGGCGCATCCTCTCCGCAAAGAAGAAGGGAATGGCGGCCATATCGGCCATGGTCTTTCCGAAAGGGGCTCCCGAGTCGCTGATGAACATTTATGCGATCGCGGAGAACATGAACAGGGGGCCCAACCCCGCGGACGAGGCTGAAAGAATTCTGAAGGTCATGTCTTATTACGACTGGAGCGCGGAAGAGGCGGCCAGGCAGTTGTCGGTGCCTGTCACGCACATCCGGCAGCGGCTCAAGCTCGCCCAACTCATCCCCGAATTCTTCGACATGCTCAAGAAAGGCAGACTGCGGGTGAGCATGGCCCTTCGGATAGCCTCGCTACCGAAGGAAAACCAGAATAAGCTCCTCGGAGAGGAGAAGCTCACCCTCGATAAGATCGAGAAGGGGTGCCGCTCCTTCAAGCTCGATACGCTTCTCGGAGACGACAATCTCTTCGATGTACCGGAAATCGAGCGGGACCCCCTGGAAGAAGCGAAGGCAAAGATCTTCTCGGTTATCGAAGCGAGTGCCTCCGATACAACCCTTCTTCGCGAGGCGATTATGCTCATCGATCGGTACCGGGCAAAGGAAGGTGCCAAATGACCCGGGGGTGCGGCAAGAGAAAGCCTGGCGGTGTCTACATATGCACGAAACTGTCGCCTCACGGCGTGCCCCTTGAGGAGTACATCATCGACCCGCCCGAATTCTATGAGGGCGAGAAGTTCCGGGTGCCGATCATTTTCGAGCGGAATGGGAAGAATCACTTACTCTTCTGGGTAGGCAAGGAGTTCTATCCCTTCCCTTCCGACTTTATTGAGGAGGTACGGCGCTTTGGCGCCTCAAAGCGGGTGCCGGTGGAGTTCCCGATCCAAAAGCTGAGTGTCGGATCCCTCATGTTCTTCGTCCACTCCCTCGCGATCATAAAGAACCACACCGTGCTTCCGCCGCCACCCTTGTGTCCGAAAAACCTGAAAAGTCACTTGAACAACAAAACATACTGCCTCGGCCATTCTTATCAGGTTGCTCCGGCAAACGCCGAAGGCAGGCGCAGGGTCGGTGATACGGTCTACGACGTGAAGCCGGTCACTTCAGATACGCCATTGGACTTCGCCCCAGGGATATTCCTACGGCTTCCCATCACTGACATCGATCACGTGGTGTACAAGGACGGAAAGCCCGACCCGAGGATCAAGGAAAGAGTATCGGAGGTGAAACTTCCTTTCAATTACACGCTTGAGTGATACGAAAACGACTATGCTTCAGGGCCCCGAGTCTGGGGCCCTTTTTTGTGGGCCGACGGACGCACATGCGGCATCGGCTTTGAGCCACTCTTTTCCTTCCTTCCCCGACTAATTTACGAAGCGTTGCGTTGACGCACTGATAGGCTCTATCACTTACCGATTGAAAGCCGCTACATACCTTACGTTTATTCCAGCCGGAATGCGATCGGGATGATCAGTTCCGCCCTATCCGGGGGCCTGGGGAAGGGCTGCAGCGCCCGAACCGTTTTGAGCACACTCTGGTCGAGAAGATCGTGACCGGAGCTCTGGGTGACCCTGATGGCTTCCGCATTGCCGTTTTCCAGGATCACGAAGGCGACGGTCACCGAACCCCTCCAGCCCATCTGTCGTGCAACAGACGGGTATTTCAGGTTCTTGACGATCAGGTCGCGGATATAGCCAAAATTGCGCTCCAGATACTGTTTCTTCCCTCCATCCGCGCCATTGTCGGTGCCGGAATCGGAGCTTGAGCCGTCTTCGCTTTTTCCGGCGCGGGCGACCCCTGTTCCTGTCCCGCCGTCCGAGCCGCGTCTTTCGGCGGCCTCTCCCGGCGCCACAGACGCCACAGACGGACCGCCACAGAACATAGATAATGTCGGGTTTTCTATCTCCATGGCGACCTTTTTCATTGGCATCTCGTTGTCCGTTTCCGGTCCCGGCGCGGAAGACTTCGTGGTTCCGGGAACGGCCAACTTCGAGTGTTCCCTTTCGGGGCTGCGGCTCTGTTTCGCATGGGTAGGGGAGGGCAGCTTCATACCGACGCGGACCGGTCCGGCTTTTCCCGCGGCGCCTCTCCCTCCCGGCAGCCCGGCGTCTGTCAGAAAAACGGTAATGGTCTCCGGGTGCTTCTTCACGTTGCCGCTGGCGCAGACAATCACGAGGGCGATGACGAGCACGTGGAACGCGACGGAGAGGATCAGTGCCTTGCCCACGCCTCTTTCTCCTGCCTGCTGGAGATTCACCCTGCTTCCGCTCCTGAAAGAAACGACTGCCCGGTTATTGTCGTCGCACGCATTATCATCACTGGAGTAATGAGCGCTTGTCGGACCATCCGCGCTGAAACCAGTTGATGCCGACTCAGGCCTAATCGCCGGTCCACAGACGTTTCCTTATTCCTTCCCGCCCGTCTCTTCCGGCCACTTGTCCTCGAAGCCCAGCGCGAAAGCATGTTCCGCAAGGCTCAGGAGGTCGCGGTCAGAGGACGTGCAGCCCGCGGCGGCCAGTGTGGCGCGATATACGGGCAGCCGGTCATAAATCCCCGAGACCGCCGCGGCGATCTGTGCTCCGTAAGTCGCCCATAATTCCGGTGCGCAGCCTCCGGGAAGAATACCCCACGCGACTTTATCACGCACATGGACGAGCGCGGCAACAGCAGCCACAACAAGGGGGTCCCGCTCGATAACCGTGAAGTTCGCCGCGAGCAGCGCCCCCTTGCCCTTGCCGAGGCGGGCGGCGACGGACGCTCTCATACTGTCGTGACTGGCGCCGAAGCGCTCGAGGTGGCGCACGGCGGACCGCTGCCTTTCGGGGGTAAGAGAATCTTGCAGTGCCATAGTTGCTTTGACGGCGCCGCAGACCGTCTTCCCTATAAGTTCCCCCAGAACGGTATGTTTTCCTGCGCTGGTGAGAGGTGTGCCCGTCTCCAGTCGGGCGGCTACGCCTATCTGGTCCGTGCCCGTTCCGGTGGCTATCCCGTGAGAATAGCGGGAATTGACATCGAGTTCCTGGAGTGCCGCGGATTTGGCCTCCGTCGCCGTCATGACGGCATTCACCATGGCGCCCGGCGTCAGCTCACGGCTGATAAAGAGCATCGTGTTGATGGTGCCGTGGGAAACCGGGTCATCTGCGGAGACCCTCTCGTAGGTGCCGTCGCGCTCATAGACCACGGCCGGGTCTCCCGCACGCCCGGCATTTGTCTCCGCGCCACCCGTGCAGACCGCGACGACGGCAAGGTCGCGAAAGCGCGCCTCCTTCGTGATGGCATAGCGCATGTTGGCGGCGGTGCCGAGGGTTGCGCAGCGGTCGTCGGGCAGCCGATATTGCCGGCATACCATGGACCTGTAGCCTTGCGGGTCGGGACCGATGAGGCGGAGCGCAGCGGGGTCATGCCCTATAGGCTCGCAGGATTGGTGATTATACAAATAGTCAAGATCGTCACGCACGCCCCCTGCCGCTGGGCAGGTGGAGATCACCCGGTGAGGCACGAGGAAGCGGGCGTAGATTATTTTCTCTTCACGGTGTATCTCAACGCCCTTGTAATAGGTGCCAAGAAGCATGATTCTCCCCTTTATGTTATTTTCGCTTCGGCCGTCGCGCCCGGTGAGCCTTTCATTTCACGCCGGCAATGGCATCTTCCGGCACAAGGAATACGCAGGGCCTTGAGGAGACCGGGTTTTTCATAACCACCACGGGCGTATGATATACCTCCTCAATGGTCTGGTATGCCAGCACCTCGTCGGGCGTGCCGTCCTTCCGGAGCGCGCCGTCGCCGAGCAGGAACAGCCTGTCGCAGTACTGGCTCGCAAGGTTGAGATCGTGGAGCACGACCAGGACGGTGAGACCCTTATCCCTATTCAGTTTTCTCACCAGGTCGAGGACCCTTGCCTGATGGGTGATGTCGAGGTGACTGGTAGGCTCGTCGAGAAGCAGTAGTTCTGGCTCCTGGGCGAGGCTGCGGGCGATGAAGGCGAGCTGCCTCTCCCCGCTGCTCAGGCTATCCACGAAACGGTCCTTGAGGCTTAAGGTTCCGGTAAGCTCCATGGCCCTCCGTGCTATGTCCATATCCGACCTCCTCTCCATGAGCTGCAAGCCCCTTTTGTGGGGTATCCTGCCGAGAAGCACAAGGTCTTCGACCTTCATTTGTACATCGAGATCGTATAGCCTTCCCACGACGGCAACCTGTTGGGCCAGCTCCTTGAAACCGAACATGCCGAGTGGCTTCCCTTTGAGCAGCACCTCCCCTTCGGCAAGCTTTATCGCCCTGGTGACGGCCCTGATCAGGGTCGTCTTTCCCGACCCGTTCGGTCCTATCACGCCCACGAGGTCCCCGTCTTCTATGCGGACGTTGATATCCTTGAGGACGAAACGATCGTAGTAGCGGCAACTGACGTGGCGGAGTTCCAGCATCACTTGCCTCTCACGGTGTTCGCCCGTCTCATCATCGCGTAAATGAAAAGGACGCCCCCGACAAGACCGGTAACCACGCCTACGGGCAACTCCACGGGCTGCGCCACGCTCTTCGCCACCGCATCGCAGAAGATGAGGAAGATTGCGCCCGAGACAAATGAAGAGGCAAGGAGAATGCGATGGTCGGTCCCCGCGAACATGCTGACGAAATGGGGGACAACCAGGCCCACGAAGCCTATGGCCCCCGCAAGGGAAACGGAGAGGCCCGTAAGGAGTGATGCGAGGAGGAGGAGCACCCGTTTGGTTCTCTCCACGTTCACGCCCAGGTGAAGTGCGTCCTCTTCTCCCAGAGACAGAGCGTTAAGGTCAAAGCAAAAGAGATAGGCGACAATGAGGCCGGAGAAGGCCGCGACGAGCGCCAGTTTTACCGGGAGCCAGTCGGTTTCGCCCAGGGAACCGATGATCCAGAACAGTATCCCATGGAGGTCCTCGATACGCGAGACGGACATAATCAGTAGTACCGCGGAAGAGGATATGAAACTTATCATGACGCCGGTGAGAAGGAGGCCCTGAAGGTTCAGGACCGACCTGTTGATGCCAATGGAGAGAAACAGGATGACGCAGGAGGCGCCAAGAAAACCGAAGACAGGCAGCGAGTAGGCTCCAAGCAGACCGGTCAGACCGAATATCGTGCCCAGGGCAACGCCGAGGGCCGCGCCGCCCGAGATGCCGAGTGTATAAGGCTCAACGAGAGGGTTTCGAAACATGGCCTGAAGGAGCACTCCCGCCAGACTGAGGCTCCCACCGACGGCAAAGCCGAGAAGAATCCTTGGGAGGCGTATATCAAAAAGGATGGTGTAGTCGGTAGCTGTCCCCACCCCCCCGAGCATGAGGCGCGCTATCGTGCCGGGATGCATGCCCGCGGGGCCGAGGGAGAGGGAAAAGGCCGAGACCGCCAGCAGGATCATGATCAGGACAAGCAGGGTAAAGAGCCACTTAAAGAGCCTGTTTTCCAAGCT
>Ga0187868_1002081_pt1 | contig 13420 bp, 13 predicted proteins | sample June2016WEW_13_4_FD_133014 | JGI IMG/M metagenome (GOLD analysis project Ga0187868, IMG submission 133014) | Peatland microbial communities from SPRUCE experiment site at the Marcell Experimental Forest, Minnesota, USA - June2016WEW_13_40 | ecosystem: Environmental > Terrestrial > Soil >... | reverse complement strand
GAGGAGAGCCTGAATCTCGCCTACCACGGGGCACGGGCGGAGAAGCAGGGCTTCAACATCACCATGGAAAGGTCATTTGACCCGGCCGCTGGCGAGGTCGATCTGTTCCCGCAGGAGATTACGCGGGCGCTGCTCAACCTGATCTCAAACGGCTTCTACGCCGCCACGAAGCGCAAAGCTGAGGTCAATGGCGGCGATTACGAGCCTACGCTTGCTGCCGCGACCAAGAATCTCGGCGACAGCGTCGAAATCAGGATTCGCGACAACGGCACCGGTATCCCGCCCGAGGTTAGAGAGAAGCTGTTCAACCCGTTCTTCACGACAAAGCCTGCCGGTGAAGGGACTGGGTTAGGCCTGTCCATTAGTCACGACATCATCGTCAAGCAACATGGCGGGTCTATTGAGGTCGACACCCAACCGGGCGAGTTCACCGAATTCCGGATTGTTCTGCCGCGCGCGGGAGCGTCCCTTATCAAGTCGGGAGAACGCATGTGAACCCGCTCGTTCTCGTGGTTGATGATGAGCCCGATGTGGAGGTGCTGTTCCGTCAACAGTTCCGGCGCGACCTCCGCGCTGGCCGGTTCACCATGGAGTTTGCCCAATCCGCTCCCGCCGCACTTCAGCGCATAACTGATGCGACAGGAGTATCACTTATCTTAATCCTCTCCGACATCAACATGCCGGGGATGAGCGGTCTTGAACTCTTGCCCAAGGCCAAAGCACTGCGGCCGGATGTCCCGGTCATCATGATAACCGCCTATGGCGATGCGGAGACAAAACGCAGGGCTCTGGAGAACGGTGCTGAGGCGCTGCTTACCAAACCAATCGACTTCGGGATGCTCCGTAGCGAAATCGATATGTGCGTTGAACGCGCCGCATAACATCCCAATTTTGTTGCAGTGCATGAGTCCGTTCCTGGCCCACAGCGACGGTTAGTGCGCGCAGCGGCATGTCCGGAGTTGAGGTCATAGCGGAAGTCGCTTACGCTCACTCAAAATGACGTTCATGACCCAACAGCGACATTAGCCGACTTCTCAACGACCTGTGCCTGAACTCACACTCGGCCCCTTCGGGTGTGCTAGTTTGACCCGCTACGATGCCACGTCCTGAGCCTAGGGGGAGGCAGTGAGACGGCACTCCAAACCAGGCGGCCAGCCAGTTAAAACGCGACGCCGCAAAACGGCAGCGCCAAAGCGCCGCAATGCGCCAAAATCCGTGCGCAGTCGCAGCCCGTTTATTGCCGATCTGCAGGGGCAACTCGATCGTCGAACCCGCGAGCGCGACGAGGCGCTGGAGCAGCAGGCAGCCACCGCCGAGGTGCTCGGAATTATCTCAAGCTCGCCCAGCGAATTGCGGCCCGTGTTCCAGGCCGTGCTGGAGAATGCTACGCGCATCTGCGAGGCCAAATTCGGCAATCTATGGCTCCGCGAAGCCGACAATTTTCGCATCGCCGCAACACATGGCGCGCCGCCCGCGTATCGCCAATTTTTCGACCGAGAACCTGTCGTTAATCCCGACCCCAGAAGCGGTCTGGGTGTAATCCTGAAGACGAAACAGCTAATCCACATCGCAGATATCAAATCGCCGCCGACGTACAAAGATAAAATGCGGAACGCCACCATCAAGCTGGCGAACGCGCGCAGCTTGGTCGCCGTGCCGCTGCTCAGGAAAAATGAAGTTATCGGCGCGATCGCAATTTACCGCCAGGAAGTGCGTCCGTTCACCGACAAGCAAGTCGCCCTGCTGACGAACTTCGCCGCCCAGGCAGTGATCGCCATCGAGAACACGCGGCTGCTCGATGAACTGCGCCAGCGCACCGCCGACCTCACCGAGTCGCTGGAGCAGCAGACGGCAACGTCGGAGGTGCTGCAGGTCATCTCCAGCTCTCCCGGCGATCTTCAGCCGATGTTCGCCACCATGCTGGAGAAAGCGGTCCGCATCTGCGACGCCAAGTTTGGAAATATCTATCGCTGGGATAGCGACGCCTTGCACGTTGTTGCGACGCATAATACACCGCCCGCTTACGCCGAATATCGCCAGCGTTCACCGTTTCGTTCCGATCCGAAAACTCCTGTCGGTCGCATGATCGCGACTAAAACGGTGGTTCACGTCGTCGATTTTGCAGCATCGCAGCGCTACATTGAGCAACGCGATCCGAGCGCGGTTGCCGCCGTCGAACTTGGGGGTGTGCGGACGCTTCTGGCTGTCCCAATGCTGAGGGAGAATGAACTGATCGGTGCGTTGATCGTGTCCCACCAGGAGGTTCGTCCCTTTACCGACAAGCAGATCGAACTGGTAAAGAATTTTGCAAGTCAAGCCGTCATCGCCATCGAGAATACGCGGCTGCTCAACGAGCTGCGCCAGCGCACCGATGATCTCTCCGAGGCGTTGGAGCAACAGACGGCGACTTCGGAGGTGCTGCAAGTTATCAGCTCCTCGCCCGGCGAGCTGGAGCCGGTGTTCAAGGCCATGCTGGAGAACGCGACGCGCATCTGCGAGGCCAAGTTCGGCACCCTGTACCTCCGAGACGCAGATGCTTACCGCGCGGTTGCGATACACAATGCGCCACCGGCGTATGTCGAGGCACGCAAGCGCGATCTGGTGCGACCACCGCCGGATTCGGCTCTTGGCCAGATCGCCAAAACGCGCAAGGTGGCTCACGTCGCCGATATTACGGCGGTGAAGTCCTACATTGAGCGCGATTCATATCTCGTCGCCGCCGTGGAACTTGGTAGTTATCGGACGATCGTCGCCGTTCCGATGCTCAAGGACAATGAGCTGATCGGTGCAATCACAATTTGTCGCCAGGCGGTGCAGCCGTTCAGCGATAAGCAGATTGCACTACTTACGAATTTCGCCGCGCAGGCCGTCATCGCCATCGAAAACACGCGGCTGCTCAAGGAGCTCACGAAGCTGAACCAGCAACTTGAACAGCGCGTCGCGGACCAAGTAGGCGAAATCGAGCGCATGGGTAGGCTGCGACGTTTCCTCCCTCCGCAGGTAGCCGATCTGATCGTCGCGTCCGGCACAGAGAGACAGCTCGAAAGTCATCGCAGGGAAATTACCGCGCTATTCTGTGATCTACGCGGCTTCACTGGCTTCTCTGAAAGTTCAGACCCGGAAGACGTGATGGCACTCCTGCGCGACTACCATGCAGCCATCGGCGAAACCATCATCAAGTACAGCGGCACGCTTGAGCGTTATGCCGGGGATGGCGTGATGGTGGTGTTCAACGATCCAGTGCCAGTCGAGAAGCCAGCGCTCCAGGCGGTGCTGATGGCGCTCGAAATGCGTGACGTTATCGGAACACTGACCGAGAAATGGCGTCGGTTGGGACACGACATTGGTTTCGGCATTGGCATAGCGCACGGATTTGCGACACTCGGCACCATCGGGTTTGAAGGACGCTTCGACTATGCCGCCATCGGGACGGTATCCAATGTTGCTTCTCGCCTTTGCGACGAAGCCAAGCCCAGTCAAATCCTGATTAGCCCTCGTGTCTTCATGGCGGTCGAAGATGCCGTAACCGTCGAGCCAGTGGGCGAATTTACGCTCAAAGGCATCCGCCGTCCCCTGGCGGCTTACAACGTACTCGCTGCCGTAGCGTAAAAAAACCTAGCCAATGAGGGCGAGCCGCCGTACAGGCGAAGTCTGTTCCCGACCCGTTGCGGAAGCCGAGTTTGCACCGCAGCATTGGAGATCATGTTGATTTGTGCGCGGGGCGATCAGCCCTGGTCTCTACGGCGACCATGTGGGGCACCGCTACTCGATCACCTTCGATCCTTTAATTGTATCCGGACTGATCTTTATTCCGAGTTCTCTCGCCGTCCGGAGATTGAAGACGACATCATATCGGCTGTAGCGCTCGATCTTGAGACCGCTCGGAGTTGCGCCTTTCAGGATTAGATCGACGAAGCCGGCGGAGCGCTCGGCACAGCCCGGAACATCCGGATTGACTTGCAACAAAGCTCCCGCTTCACCGGATAACGCCTCGCTCATGGCAAGGGGAATCCGATACTTGAGTGACAAGTCGGCCAGAAGCTTGCGTTGAAAGAAAAAGAAAGGCCCCTGCAAACTTGTGACGGCATCAGCGCCATTCCGTTTGGCGTTGACGATTGCGGCTTCCAGTTCGTCGACCTTACTGATGTCGACAGTCTCCAGCTTGATGTTTGCCTTCAAGGATACGGCTCGCATGGCCGTGAGCAACTCGTCGTTACCAGGATAAGGGTTGACGAGAACCACCAGGGTTCGGGCTGCTGGAAGCACCTTCTTTAATATCTCGACACGGGCAGCCGCGGCTTGATCAGCAATCAAGTTCATGCCGGTCACATTGGTATCCGGGCGGTCCCAACTTTTTATAAGGCCCATCGAAACAAAGTCGCCGCCCGCCGTCGCACTCACAATCGGCACCGATTTCGTAACCTGTGCCGCCGCGACCAGCGCTTCTCCGGCCACCGCAACGATTACCTTCGTATCCTGTTCAACTAAATTTCTTAGAATTGACGGCAATTGATCGAGCTTACCCTCGGCGTACCGATATTCGATGGCTACTGTCTTTCCATCCTCATAGCCCAATGCCGCCATGCCCGCGACAACCGCGCTAATCGATGGGATCGGGCCTTTGGGTCCTGGATGTACGATGCCGACCTTGGGCAGGTCGGCCGCAAGGGATCGTCCTGCGGAGACTAAGTTCAACGCCGAAGCCGCCACCGTAGCAAACAACATTTGTCGCCGGTCTAAGTCGCGCATGGTCGAGTCGCTCAACAATTGCCCCCGTCGTGGGTATCGTCGGACGGGGGTGAATTTACGGTACGAACATAGAACTCCGCGCCGCTGGAAATAATGCGTTCCACCGGGGGGCGGCGATGCCGCTTCCTGCTCAGAACGAAGCCCCAACTTTTTTGCAGCGCAAGAGCCCGTTGTTGGCCTTTAGCGCCGGATCACGTTTTGATGGCTGACGGTCGCTATCGGAGTTGAAGCGGACATGTACGAGCCTGGGCGCTGACCATCTCAGTCGAGAATGACCCGTCGCGACACTTTGCTACGAGACTTTCGTGCAGTGCAGCATGGGTAGCGTGCTGGTTACCCAGGTTCTGCAATCGTGTCCTGGTAGGCGACCTGCTCCATAATCCCGCTCGCAAGAGCGGCGCGATAGATCGCCTCCGCAAAACGGCGGTCATCTATCACCTCATCGGGCGGCTTGCGGAGTAATTGCGGCGTATTGGCAACCGCATTCTCTATCAGTTCGATGTCAAGCGGCACCAGGACGCCAGCCGTCATGGCGAACCTCTCGGGAGTATAGATCCGAGTGGCCAACGCTGCCCCGTCCGGGAGCGAACTCTCAAGACCCTCATCGACCAGCCAAACCTCGCCGCCGCGGAACAAGTCCTTGACGATCAGTCCAGCGATAGGATGCCGGCGCACAATACTGATGATCGAGAAGCGCGCGCGCTGCATGGCCTCAAGCACGAGTAACTCGTCAGACTCCGGCGCCAGCCGTGCCGCTCTGGCATAGCGGTCAATCGCCCGGGAGCGGTCCTTCGGTGCGGTGTGGATCACAAGGTCGAAAGCCAAATTCAAGTCGTCAATGCTGTCGAGGACCAGCGTTTTGCCCTGAGCCAGGCCTATGCGCCGAGCCTGGGATATGACCGCATCCTTGGCCAGGAAATCCAGCGCGGCGGAATGATGCCGCTTGCTGATTTCTCGCAAATGGCGGTAGCGGGTAAGCACCTCGGCGCGACTCAACAAGGCCTCCGGCCTCGCGACGGCCATGATTTTCCGAAGGACAGCGGCGGCGGCACCCATGTGACCTCCATGTTTGACGATGGCGCGCCTACTTGGACAACGCCGCGGCGCGAAAGTTACAGTCCGTTTTTATTCCGGTACGCTGATTCGGGAAATTGGCGAAAACTAGGCCAAGCCCAGCTGGGGGTAGCTGGTCTTTATCGAGAATTGCGCTGGCGGCAAGATCAGGGTCGCCAGCACTGCGCGGATCATCACTGCGCGATTGGCATCGACCTTCGGGTTGCGGCGCTTCCAGTTGGGGGGCGCCGGCGAACTCGGCGCGATGGAGGAGCGCGATGAGCGCCATGGTGATGATCAGCCCGACGAGCGCGACCGACGGGTCTACGCCGAGATCGACTGGTCGCTGCTGCTGATGTTCGCTGGTCTGTTCATCATCGTCGCTGGCGCGGAGCGCACGCTTCTCACTCCTGACCTCTTCGCGGCCGTCGGCAGGCTCCGCTTGGACAAAATTCCCGTGCTCAGCGGAACCATGGCGGTGCTGTCTAACTTGGTCAGCAATGTACCCGCTGAGCTGCTGATCAAACCGTTTGTCGCTCCGTTAAAGGACCACGACACGGCGTGGCTGGTGATCGCGATGGCTTCGACCCTTGCCGGTAACTTCACCGTGTTGGGCTCGATCGCCAATCTGATCGTCGTGCAGAGGGCCGCCGTTTCCGGCGCGGTGATCGGCTTCTGGGACTATTTCAGAGTCGGCGCGCCACTGACCATCATCACCCTAGCGATCGGGACGCTGTGGTTGTGGCTGTGAAATCGAAAACCAAACGCAAGGGTTTCTCCCCGCTTTCACTCGACGCAGTCAATTTCATACCTCACTCGCGGTGCAGAATTTCCTGTAGGGTGGGTGGGTGCTATCTTAATTCCGGGCTTTCTGTCTTAACGAGAGGATTCGGTAATGTCCTAATTTGAGGTTTAGTCGCCAATGCTGCTCAGGCGCTCTTTCGGTGGCTGGCACATGACCGTGCTGCCATCGTGATTGCGCTTACTCTCGCCTTTCAAGCCAGCAACACGCCATTTGAGCAGGTCCTCCACTATCCATGCGTGGACAATCGACCTTTGTCGCACAGGTAGGCAATGTTTGATGGCATCAAAAAGTTGCAGAGCACTCTGGTGATAGCCGCGCCGGTAAGACATTTCGGGATCATGCATTTCGTCTGCCATTATTGACTCCTACTGTGACGTTCGCTCCACCAATTCCTCCAGCGACCATAGCCGATCTGTCACGTTCGCTGCCATAGCTGGCGTAACCCGCAAGGTCTTGTGCAGCCGAACAAGATTGTAATGGGCAAAGTGCAGGGCAACCGCCGCCTGTAAGTTATCAAACTTCTTGCTGAAAGCATTGGTTAGCCGGGTAAACCGGCGCATGCTCATCCGCATCGTCAAATTCTGACGCTCAACGTGGCTGGTCGAAATATGGGCTTGGTCAGGGCTTCCCGCAATCACTGTGCGCTCCGCGCCTGTCACGCGCGGAGGGCCATAACGGCCCGGCCCGATCGGCTCAGCATCGTAAAATTTAACAATCTGCCCGTAGTCCACATCCGCACCGAATGCCCGCTCAACGGCGTCCACGTAGGAACTGAGCGAGTCGGATGAAATCTGGACGCGGTTGCTCAGCCGCTCCGAAAGATCGGTCATGAAGGCCACGGCGTTGTCACGGGTGCGCTTTCCGACGAGGTAAGCCGGAACCAACTTGGTTTGCGGGTCGATTGTCAATCGGCGCCCAATCGGGGCTCTGACGCAAATCTGATGATATGTGACCGTGCTGTGGATTGTATTCACGGAGTCAATTCAAGGACATAGCATCCAACAGCGAAGCGATTACCGCCACCCAAGTACTGCGTACCCGGGAACTGCGCGCCTCATCTGAAGATCGAGAGTCATTTCAACGAGATCCCCTTCCGGCGCGAACGGCAGTCGCTTGGCACCATCATCAAATGTGAGTCAGAGCCCTTTTTGGGCACTGGGGGCGAGCGTTCGATGGCAGGGGTTGCGGGCGTGTAATACGTCATGTGCGACTCCACTGAAACAGGCGGGAGCGCTACCGAACTCTCAGTCGCCGACGCCTGGCACGGGGCCGCTGTCGGTGATGAAGCATATGTAGGGCTCGGAATTAGGGCAACCGTCAATGCGATAGGAATGCGAGCAGTGAGCGAAGGTTCTGGCCAATCAGGCAGTATGGCCGTCGAAGTCGCCCATCTTTGAAGGAAGCGTTTTAAAAACGTCGGAGCTGTTGATGGCCCTGAGGTTGAGGACAGCGTACACCCCCGGAGCCTTATTCTGAGCATGCAGTCCATTGACCGCTGTAGCTCCGATGACCGTGCCTGCGAGCAGTGCCAGCAGTCCCAGTACGATAGGTTGATTCATGGCGTTTTCCTTTGAGTTGTTTGTGAATCTTACTAGTCCACATGCAACTAAGGTCGCGCACGCTGCCGATCTACGCTGCGTCGCCTAGTCAGTACTGCTTTGGTTGCCCCAGCCATAGTCGGGGCGACAGGGGGCTGGGGCTTCCATCTTCGGGACGGCCGAGCAACAAGACACTCGCGCTACGCACCATCCCAGCTACGATCTGTTTGCGCTACGAGTTAGGCCGCAGCCGCGAAGCGGATGCTGGGTGAGCCCACCACGCCGCTCTTTTCCATCACCGTCTTCATTTCAGGTGAGCCCAACCAAGTGCGGGCCTTCGCTACGTCGGCGACGTCCTGGAGGATCAGCACATCATTGGGGTCGTCGGAGCTGCGGAACACTTTGCTTTTCGTGATGCCGGCAGACACGCGCTTCTTCTCGTTCCCATTATAACTCGTCTGCCATGCGTTGAAGTCCTTGACCTTAAAGTGAAGAGTCAGGTTTTCGCTATTCATCGGTATTCTCCTTTGTGAAAATCTCTTAAGTACGTACGCAACCGAGGTCGCGCACGTTCCCGCTGCGCGGATGCCCGCGGCATCCGCAATGCAAGCCAATATCAACTTTTAGATTAGAATTGTGCCAGCCGATGGCATTAGCGCTGCCAGTGGGTGAACGGAGACATCGGTAGGTCGCCGTTTTGTGGACAGCTCTCGGGCAAGCCTCTACCTGCCAGTATTTAGGTAATCTATAGTACCCAGACCAAAGAACAAGGAAGCGTCGAGAATTTAATTTGCGGTGGTGATGGGGGTTGGCCCTCTCGCTTAAAACAAGATTGGCGCTCTATTCGGCCACTATTGAGGCCGTTATCTGTAGGCTGCCGAAATTTTCCGGCCAACATGAGAAATCAAAATGAAAGACGCACACAATAAGGCGGCGGAACATCACGAATCTGCGGCAAAGTCCCATCGTGCCGCTGCCGACTCTCACAGCAAGAATGACCATGCCAAGGGTAAGGAGCACGCTAGCAAAGCCCAGCAGCACGCGCAAAACGCAAACGAGTATTCCAAGACGGCGAATACCAAAAGCGCCCAACAGAAGTAAAGACTTCCATTGGGAAGCTGACAATCGCGTCGGCTTCCCGGTGGGCTGATTGCATACAATTCATTTCAATTCCCGCGGCACCGGAAGCCTGGTCGCTGTCGATACCTTCTTCGTCGGCACGCTCAAAGGCGTCGGCAAAATCTATCTGCAGACCGCGATCGATTGCCACTCGCGCTACGCCTGGGCCAGGCTCTATCCCAGCAAGCTGCCGGTCACCGCCGTCCGCCTGATGAACAACGACGTCATCCCCACCTTCGAACAGCACAGCGCCAAGATCGACACCGTGCTGTCCGACAACGGCCGCGAGTTCTGTGGTCGGCCAGACCAGCATCCTTACGAGCTGTTCCTGCAGCTCGAGGAGATCGAGCACCGCACCACCCGCGTCAAGCGCCCGCAGTCCAACGGCATCGTCGAGCGCCTTCATCGCACGCTGCTCGACGACCACTTCCGTGTCGAAGGACGCCGAACCTGGTTCGAGACCATCGACGAGATGCAGGCCGTTCTCGACGCCTACATGGACAGCTACAACGGCGCATCACAACACCCATCTGTCTATGTGATTGAAGAGAAGAGACTTTGCTGATCGGGATGCGATCCCGTGGGGTATTTTGGGTTCTGCCGCGCGCGCTCGGTAATAGCGCGTGCTGGTGACGACGAGAGAACGGCACGGCTGAAGATCCAGGGCCCATCCGGCAGGGGATGAATCGACTCGATCTCACCGGCTTCCGCTGCCAGCCTGAGCGTTCTGGGTGCGACATGGAGAAGCTGCGCGGCCTTGCTGAGGTTCAGCCACGGTTCGATTCCATCATCGGCGGGCTTGTAGACCGGAATGCGGTGATGCGAGCGCAGCGAGGTGACGCGCTCACGCGTCCACCGATTGCCGTAGCCTGTCACCAATCCGTTCTTGTTCAGGATGCCGGCGATGAGATCGTCATTGGCAATCAGCACCAGTTGTCGAACTGCGGCAATCACATCGGCTGAGGTGCTGCTGCGCTGCCCACGCCGTCGTCGCGGCAAGCGTATCTCGCTGTGAACGCCGCCGATCCAATGAACGACCAGAACGATCTCGGCCGCCTCTTGATCGATATCGGCGATTACCTCATGGATAACGGTGCGGACGATACGCTTCTTCAGCCGCGCATCAGTCGAGGGGGCGGTCCAGACAGTCTTGAGGTCCACAGCGAGCGTGGCGAGTGATGCCGGATCGACGACCGGTGCGACCTTGGCGGCGTCATGGGCGGCGATCTTGCCTTCGATCTCCGCCATGCGCGCGAGCGCCTTGTTCCAGCGCGCCTCCAATTCGCCGGCCACCAGCCGATTGGCCGGGTCGGCGGCGTCGTATTGCCGGAAGGCGCGATCGGTGGCATAGCGCGCCGCTTCGAGATCGCGCTTGAGTGCTTCGCGTATTTGATCCCGCTGCTGGTTGACTTCTTTCTCGGCGGCGACGGCCGCCGCAATAGCGCCTGGGCCGACCACGGTGAGAAGGGCTTCCTCAATGGCGTCATCCACCCGCAGGCCGCCAAAGGCGATACAGCGCGGCTCGCCATTGTCCATCCAGCCGCGGCTGCAGCTGTAGCGCGGGATGTGATGCTTCACGCCCGAGTAGCGAAGCGTCAGCTTGCGCCCGCAGCGGCGGCAGCGGAGCAGGCCCGCCAGCAAAGCGTCGCCGTGTTTGGGCGCGCCGTGATGGCGGCTGGTGGGTATGTTGCTGCTCACCATCTTGCGGATCGTCTCAGCCTTCTCCCAGCTGACATAGCCTTCATGGGCGTTGGGCATCAGCGCCAGCCAGTCGCTGCGCGCCTTGCGGCGAATCTTCACGCTAACGCCCGCGGCCTCATAGCCCGCGGCGACGGTCGTCTTACCATAGGCATAGGCGCCGCCGTAGATGGGGTTCTCGATCATTCGGTGGATGGTGGCGTAGTTTGGACGCCGCCAAGCCGTCTCGCCATCCTTGCCCTTCACCGGCAGATCGAGATCATGCTCGTGGAACCAGAGCAGAGCCTGCCGGGCGCTGCCGAGCTCCAGGACTTTATCGAAGACCAAAACGATGGCCTCCTGCACGCGGCGGTCCGGGTCCTTCTCGTAATGATCGCCGGCCTTCACGAAGCCCACCGGCGCGCTGACGATGAGTTCGCCGCGACGCGCCTTCTCATAGCGGGCCGCGAGCGAACGCTGCCGCAACAGATCAAGTTCGTACTCGTTGAGGCTGCCCTTGAGACCGAGCAAAAGCCGATCATTGCCGTGCCGGGGCGCGTAGATCGCCTCCTGATCGATCAGCACAGTGTCGACCACGCGGCACATCTCGATCAGTTGCTGCCAATCCCGGCTGTTGCGAGCGAAACGCGAGACCTCGCGCGCCGCAACGGCGCCAACCTTGCCGAGACACACCTGCGCTACCATCCGCTCAAAGCCGGCGCGCTGAACCCCGCCCGCTGCGGAACGGCCAAGGTCGTCATCGATCACTTCGATCTCGGACCAGCCGAGTGCCATCAGGCGATCGCGCATGGCATATTGCAGCGCGCTGCTCTCGCGATTGTGCAAAACCTGATGCGCCGACGACTGCCGCACGTAAAGGAGCGCCTTTCGCTCCAAATGGTGAGGCCGGACCTTGTCAGAGATCATGACCGCCTCCGTCGTCTCGCCAATCCGGTTTTTGTCGGCATGATCCAAGATCAATCGTGTCATCAAGTCGGTCAGCGCTGCTTGTGTCTGCGTCGGCAGCCCAGACCACGCCGGCATGCCGCCGGTCGCCGTCCGTGGTTCTCCTCCGAACAGGTCGATTTGTTGCGCGCGGCGTCGCGCAGGCGTCTGCTTGGTCCGGCGTGGCATTGACCTCTCCCCGATTCTGGTCGCGAGAGAGTCTTGAAGCGCCCGAAAGCGGGGCATTCAATGATGCAAAGCGGTCGTTCAGCAAATGCCGCAAAAGCGACGCAAGCGCCGTGAGCGCCACCAGGTCGGTACAAGCATCGGCCGCCACACGTACCCTGGCGCAAGCCGACCGGTCGAACATCCAGGCTGGAATCTCGAGCCAACGGTCGGCATCGGAACCGCTCAGATTACAGCGGAAAACGATGCCGTCCGCCCTCTCGATCGCCTCGTGGACGCAGACCCGAAGAGCAAACCACGGATGCCATGGGTACAGCAGTTCTTGAAACTCGGTTCCGTGGGTGTTCTCAAGCCTTGTTGTACAATCAACGCCGTCCGCACCAGGGCCGCGGAATGAATGGCCGCACACCCGCAGCCGCCTTCGCCGAAGGTCTGCCCAAACCGCAACAGCAAAAGGAGAACAACCGCCCCGAAAAGAAACCAACCAAACAAGCCGCCTGACGCCGCCTGCGCCGTATCGAGCGCCTTGGCGGGCCAGCTCAAGTCGCGAGAGACGAGTGCAATCTCGGCCTCGGCAACGATGCACCTCGCACGGGCCACCGCCTCTTTAGGGCCAAAGGCCCGCGCCGCCCTTCGCAACAGAACCTTCGCCCGAACGAGGTCGCCGATCTGGGCCATCGCGATGCCTCGAAGTGCCAGAGCCGGCGCGTCTTTGCGCAAAGCGACCCGCTTCAAGGCGCCGAGGGGGTCGCCCGCTGCGAGTGCGCGCGCTGCGGCAGCGATCAACGAGTCCATCGGAATCTCGCCAAACTTGTAACTCCGGTCGTCTGCATGTCCGGCATTAGATTTGTCTCATGATCAACATTCGCGAAGGAGAAACGGATATGCCTGATATTCTGCATAAGGTCGGGATCAAATCGTCGTCGCTGGGCGATGTCTATGAGGCATTGGCCACCGTAGAAGGCCTTTCTCGCTGGTGGACGAGCGACACGCGGGGGGAAAGCAAAGTCGGCGGCGTGCTCCAATTCCGCTTTGGTGATGGCGGTTTCGACATGAAGGTACTCGAACTGCAGCCCGGCAAGCGGGTTCTGTGGCAGGTGGTCGACGGGCCCGACGAATGGCTCGGCACGCTTTACGGCGCGCGGCTAGCACCGAAGGCGGCATCGTCGAGCACATCCATATATTCTTTGACCGCCCGGCCGGTCGCTTCCGGCGGCAGCCCCTTCTCACCCTCGATCCCCTTCTGCCGATTGGCATCCGCCTTGATCAGACTGGCATCGATCGCAAAGGCTTCGCCGCCAACCAGACCCTCTCCAATGCAGCGCTGCAGGACCGTCTCAAAGACGCG
>Ga0187868_1002079_pt1 | contig 13423 bp, 10 predicted proteins | sample June2016WEW_13_4_FD_133014 | JGI IMG/M metagenome (GOLD analysis project Ga0187868, IMG submission 133014) | Peatland microbial communities from SPRUCE experiment site at the Marcell Experimental Forest, Minnesota, USA - June2016WEW_13_40 | ecosystem: Environmental > Terrestrial > Soil >... | reverse complement strand
GCGTAGCATAGTCATGAGACCTTTGCCTCTCATAAGCGCGCTCAAGAATAATACGCGTATGCCTCCGTCCGATCTAAATCGCTGCCTTGTCTTTGGTAGTAACGGTTCAATGCCGTTTGGCAAAACAGTTATTTGCTTCTCCGTGAGTAACCCCTTAAATTCATGACGTAAAGAATGGCCGAGGACGATGCCTCGACGAGCCTTCCTTAGACTGATACGAATAAGCAATTTCATAAAAAAAGATGATTTTAAATAAAATTGCCTTAGATCGGATCCATGGTGGTGAATGATTACTTTTCTACCGAATAGCCGACTAGGTAGAAGAAATAAACAATCTCTCATAAATGCAAGCGAATTTCGCGCAATAGGAATGTACAAGATATCCGGTTGTCTTGCAATCAAAAGATAAAAGAACATTAATCCATGTCGGATCGCTAACAAGACATTCTTAAAATCAAGTTGTCCGACAGTGTAGATTCCTCGTCTATCCGTGGTGTCCAACAATATTAACTCAAATCGTTCGTTTAAGCTAGATTTTATAATATTCTCTGTGAGGACGCTTACACCGCGATATGGAGGGGGTAATGAACCGACAATTAAAATCCGAGACCGATCTCTATGACGAGCTATTGTGGACATCCTTCTTCACCAATAGATGGGTGTAAGGCAGCTAGCACGAACCCCCCCCGCTTGGCTGGTTTGGGATTCTCCGCGCACATTTTAGAAGCTATACCAACGATACCGCACATAGGCTCAGGTTGTCACCTCTGTGAAGAGAACGGATTAGTCTTACTCCAAAACGATCCGTTAAGAGCTGATCACTGCGGGGTTACAAGCACTAAAGGGCTTCCGGGGGTACTGCTGTTGTAGTAGCTTTTATCCTCCAGAAGTGGGAACTCCGCACCAAAATACTTGTTCAATACGATTCGAAATGTGTTAACAGGGGTGACGCCGGCATATAATTGTGAGGCTCCATTATGCGGTAAATAATACGCGTTCAGGATGTTCATTCTCATTCTCACATTCTCATCATGGTTTTTACCTAACTCCCACGCACCATGATCACCCTGAATAATTATGATCGGCGGCGCCTCAGAGTCCTTTAAAATTGTTTCTATCGCCTTAATCGCGCATCCGTTAGCGTAAATAAGCTGATTAAGATAAAGTGTTTTTTCGTTCAGTTGAAGGGCACCTGAAATAAGGCTGGGCTTGTCCCCGCGTTGATCGAATACGTAGGGAGGATGCGGAATGAGGAAATGAGCGTAAGTGAATTTGGGACCCTTAATATGAGGAACATTTTCAAGCTGCTTAAATTTCTCTATAATGGTCTCTCTTTTCGCCTTAGCTTCGAAATAGTTTTCCGCCAACGGTTTTGCAAGAAATGTCATCTTTATTAGCCCGATATAAAACTCCTGGTCGTAGTCGTTGTAGCCATAATACAGGTTTCTTTGAAACTGCCCATGGGGTAGCGGCCGCCCCTTATCCGCAAGGTTCCCCCAAATCGATAAATCGACGTAGCTGTATCCTTTTGCTTTCAGAAACGATAGTACCCTATTGTTGCCAATCATGCGAGGCGTATCCAGGTCCTCTGCAAATTGGAACCAGTGTGCATCTCTCCCGTCGGGGACCATTGGAAGGTATTGCATGTTTAAAGATGACGCGAGGGAATAGGTTGTCCAGGAATAATTGCTATGGCTGTTGGCAGCGACATAAAATCCCATCTTTCGTAAACGCTCAATAAAATTACTATCGTTAAATCCAAGCAGTTGATGCAGCTCCTTCTGCCCTGTGTAGGCATCAAGAATTATGTAATATATATCCGGTAGGTTGGCAGCATCGGCGGTAGGGATGGGGCCGATTGCAGGCTTTATTTCAGCCTCTCTCGTGGTGAACTGCTTTGCGCCTGCCAGGCTCACTAGCGCGAAGCAGATCAGCATAACAGAAACAGCATTAAAATAGGGTGTAAGTTTTCTGAAGTTGGGCCTCAGCCTCTTATCGATCACAAACATAGCGACAAATATCAGCAATAATAGGACAAGCCAGACTACCATCATATATTGATGCCTGTAGATTTTGAGGCCAAATATCTCAAACCGAATCAGAGAGTGAAAACCGGAATATGAAAAGAACCAGACTTCAAAAACCAGTAAGTAGGCACCTGCCTTATGGTAATTCTTGAACAACAGTCGAAGTAACGCTAATAAAAGCACGGAGGACGCAGCGAATAGAATCAACGGCTGTAGTATTATAAAGGCCGCGTAATTTCTTTGATTTTTGGCGTACAGGAACAAAACGGGATAGATTGCAAAAAGTACCGGATGAAAAACAAGGGTGCGCGCCAGTTCTCTAATATGCTGCCATGACATACAAACACCTCTTGGAATTCTTTATTGCTTCAATACCCTCGATCGAGAATTGTTTTCGAAATTCTCTTTCGAAGACCTCTTGAGAATAATCAGGGAATATATCGGCTCTTGATGCGAGCATTCGTTGGACCTGGGAATCTTCTTTTGGAACGTATTCTATTACCAGCGTGTGACAGATATTTTTAAAAAACTGCGCAAGTTTACTCAGCGGGAGGTTGTTCGCGATGGCAAGGTGATGGATTAACGCAAGAGCGAGCACAGTATCCGCCGGACCCCTTTCAAACAACGTCATTCTCTCTTTGTTCTCCCATCCAATGCCGGGACTGGGGTTTGTCAAATCTAACCACAGCGGGAGAAGATATCCTTCCCGGTGTTGTTTACTATAAAGGTAGTTTTGTTCTACCGCGAGTGGATCGATATCGAACGATAGAGTCGGTATTGCGGCATCGCTGGCAATTCGACTGAATAAACCGTTATTTGCACCGAGGTCCCACACAGAGCGTGGATTTGTTTTGTCAAGAAACTCTCTCACAATCTGCTTCTTGTGAGTAAGAGCCTCGGAAGAATAGTTGTTATCTTCGTAGTAATTACCCCATTCGGTATCGGGCGAATGCCATTTTATTCGTTTCACGGCAGATTCTAAATTATCGACGAGAGCTTTTAGTGACTGATGCCCGAGTCTGTAGCGTTTTGTGTCTATGCGCTTGTCGGCGAAGTGCCGTTGACTTCTGGCATGAAGATGAATGTGCAGCAGGGTAGATAATTTAAATCGAGTTCGCAGGGGCAAAAGAGAACTTGCAAGGTCTATGGGAATTCCATCAATGTATAGCCTGAGCAATTGACTTAACCTTATATCCTTGTAGCTCATCAACGATAATGGGGCAAGAAAATGTTGACAGAACTGCCTATACGCAACCCATGGCTCTCCCTCCCGATATATTTCAAAAGAGAGTGTATCAATGAGGATAGGCTTTCCATTTCTGAACTGTATGTTGTAGGCGCTACTATCCTTCAAACACATTCCAAAATCCTGCGCTATTTGTTGAATCTTGAGGGTTGCCAGGGCGGCATCCTTTAACTGGCTGAAACACCATTCATAAGGGTAAGAAATGAAAGGGATAACCTCCGGCAGGATAACCTTGTACTCAGGATCGGAGCTTCGATCTGTCAAGCCGGTCTCACTATGAGGAACCAGCAAATCTGCATCTACAAGGGTGCGATAAAGGCCGCACTTCATTAGATGATCATAGTGTTCTTTGTACGTCAAATTGATGCGACGGTAGAGCAGGCCATCCCGAACAAAGAGAGATCCGCTCGGATCACGAAAAGAGCTTGAAAGAGTGCCGTTAATGTGCATTCTTTGAGTGATCGGTTTTGTAGAAAACCTTGCTCACGAGGGCCTTAAGCTTGTGAAAATAGTGTTTGAGGGCAAATGCAAATCCGATAGCGAAAGCAGCAATTACCTGGAATACATAGCTTCCGGTGCCTGGGTCAAGATATGCATGGACGTCCCGAGGAAAGGCAAGATAAAAGAGAATCTGAGCACAAAGTACCAAAAGTATCAACATATTACCTCCAGATGATAGTAGACGTTACAAGCTGTGAGACTCCCCGGTATCAGTGAATGCATGAGAGAGGGCCAGGACAGAGATCATCTCAAGCTCTTGATGCGGAGCAACGAAGTTCTCACCGACATAATGACCCAGAAAGGGCAGAAGCATAGTGCCTTCAAAAGAAGGGCGTCAAGACTTATTTTATGCTGAAGCGATTCGTTTACGTACTGCTGCGCCTTCGCTTTGTCTCTAAGATGAAACAGAGCATGCCTGCTAAATCCATAGATATTCCTTGCGAGAGACTTTTGGCACATGCGTTTTACTTCCTCATTTCCTTGTTGATACCAGTAATCAAGGATCTCGACAACCTCCTTGTAACTCAGGTCAATATTCCTGCTCTCATTTTGCTGATGGTACCGGTAGGTGATCAGGGGGCTCGAAACAAAATCTGTCGGGTACTTATGTGTAATCTTAAGGAACATATCAAAATCTTCAGCGATTGTGTAGTTCATAAAACCGCCACATTCCAGCAGTATGTCCTTTTTTGTGACCGCAGTGCTGAGAACGACGAAGTCCTCGTCGGTCAGAAGATAGCCGAAAATCATTCCCCGTCGCAATGTGGAGAATTTGGACCTTAGGACTCTTGTCCCGTCCTGATAGAGCATAAGGCAATCGCTGTATACTAAACCGACGGAGGGATCCGCATCAAAAAGGGCCATTTGTTTTTCCAACTTGTCTGCCGACCATGTATCATCGTGATCGATAAATGCTATATACTCGCAGTTGGAGAGCTGCAATGCTTCGTTACGCGACAGGCCCAGTCCTTTATTCTCCTGATAATGGTATATAATCGGATAACCTCGATTAATATATTCCCGGACAATTGATTCCGTAGAATCAGTGGAGCCGTCGTTGATTATCACCAATTCCCATTGCCTATAGGTTTGGTTGATAATACTGTCCAGCGTTTCCCGCAAATATTTTTCGGAATTATAGCAACAGAGATTTATACTCACCATCGGGTTCATTTATCGTCTCGGCCACTCGAAGACCGATCCATCGAATCGGGCCGGATGCTCGTCCTGGTCATCAGCATGCCAGGCAGGCGAAGGCGTGTTGAGGACATACGACGGCTCGCCTGCAATGTTCTGGATTGCAGCGGCGACACCGGCCGGTATTTCGATGGTGGCATACTCATAATCGTCGCCAGAGAAGTATTCCTCGTAGCCTCCGGTGTTGCTTTTCGTTACAATACGGACATTCCCCTTTATACACGTAAAATAGCCCGTCCGCTTAAGATGCAAATGCGGTCCTTTCACCTGTCCCACATCACAGACCGTGAGATAAATCTGTTTCGGCTGATGTTCCGCTTCGATAAAAGTCTCGTGAATATTGTAGATGGGAATGAGAAAACCGTTCGGATTTCCGGTGCTATCTTTTGTCACTATTTTGGGGTGCTTATGTATTCTCAACGACATATTTACCTCACACTTTGAAGAAAGTTGCGACCGCCTGGACGACCAGGTTGACATCGGCCTCCGTCATGTCATAGTAGAGAGGTAGAGTGAGAATTTCTTTCCACAGCTTCTCGGTAATTGGAAGTGAGGTCGCGTACTGAGAGAAAAACGGCTGAATATGATTTGCAATATAATGAACGCCGGTTCCGACGCCTCTCTCCTGCAGGAAATCCATCATTGCATCTCTTTTCCCTTCAAGTACACGGATAATATAGGTGAAGGGAGCGCACTCCTGTAGATCCCACTGAAGTATTCTGAGCCCCTCTATGTTTTTAAAGTGCTCATTGTAGAATTGAACAACCTGTTTTTTCTTTTGGATGAATCTATCCAGTTTTCTGAGTTGCACAAGGCCGATTGCCGCGTTGATATTGCTCATATGGTATCGATACCCTTGCGTGGTGACCTCATAAAACCAACTGCGCTCATTTCTGTATCGGTGCCACGTATCCTTGTCTATACCCAAGATCCTTTTTCTGCGGATCTCCTCAGCCATATCGTCGTCGCTCAGCACGACAGCCCCGCCCTCACCGCACGTAATGTTCTTGATGGGGTCAAAGCTGAAGCACGTAATGTCGCCGAAGCTGCCGAGTTTTCTTCCCTTATATGAAGACCCAAATGCATGCGCGGCATCCTCGATGATGGGTATGTGGCACTCACCCGAAATTTCTAACAATGCATCCATATCGCACGCATTCCCGCAGTAATGAACCGGCATTATTGCTTTTGTCTTTGGTGTTATCCTTCGCCTGGCGTCTTCAAGGTCCAGATTCAGGGTATTAACATTCACCTCACAAAAAACGGGTCTTGCTTTAAGTGCTGTAATTGCCTGAACGCTCGCGCAGAATGTAAGCGACGGTACGATCACTTCATCGCCTTCGCTGACGCCTAGCGCATCAAGGGCAATGTGGAGGGCAGTAGTTCCAGTATTTACCGCGATAACATTCCGTCCGCCTAAATAGTCCTTTATAGCGTTTTCAAATTCGAAGACTGAAGAACCTAAGCCCAGCCAACCTGTATCAAAGACTTTCTTAACGGCTGCTATCTCTTCATCATCTAAAGAGGGACGAGACACCGGTAGCATAGTTGCTTCTCCTTCTGCTTATGCATTTGCCGCTATACGAGATGAAACTTTTACTCAACCGGTTTGAGGCACAATATCAGTAACCACGTTGTTGATGCTGAAGACGATACCGGCGTCACAATGCGACCCGGAACTTCACTATATCGAGGCCTCACCCCTGGCCGGCACCACGCGATTGGCATAATGGTGTGAGGCTAAAGCCAATCCGAAATTGAAAAAAACGTAGTAAGGGGGAACGATTTCGGTGAGGCCGTGAACAAGGTAGGCCGCAGCCACGGCCAGAGTCGCGCACGCAAATGCTTGTATGAAATAGTCATCCTCTGTTTTGGTTCTTGCACTCAGCGAAGTTATCGTTTTTACAGAATGATAGATGGAAAATATGAGTGTGGCGACCAGGACTATGGCCATCGGAATACCCCATTCTACAGCGATCGCTAAAGTCATGTTATGGGCACTCACAACCTTCTCGAAACCGAAACCAACTGATAGTATTGCATGCTCATATCCGCCGGGATATGCTCCAAACCATGGATTGTCGGCGATAATGTCAAGCACCCATCGATAGATCATTTGCCGACTGTAAAGATTGGTCAAATCGCTGCCCTCTCCGTATCCAAAATATGAGATAAGGTCATATTGCCAGGCAATGATGGCGACCAAAAAGAATATGATCGAAAAAAGTGCGATGCCGGCGAGTTTCTGTTTAACGGCCATAAAGAGAAGGACAAGTGATGAGGAAAGAGAGATGAAGGTAGTTCTGGAATAGGTCATTGCCGTACAAATTATACCGAACACAAGAACCGTCCAGGTGAGTGCCTTTGAGGTTCTGGGCGAAGTGAGGGCAACGCTAAGCGAGAGTATTATCGGCATCAGGAGCATCCGTCCCAAATAATTGGCATCAGGGTGGACAAACCCGGTCAATCGATACCCCATTTGGCGAACCTCTCCATATTCTTGCGGAATAAAATCGATGTTCAGGGCGTATCTGAGTAATGAAAGAAGACAGTACACAATTGTTCCTATTGACAAAAGTTTCCAGAACCTTCGAAAGTCTTCCACGGTTTTGAGGGCGTAGGCGGGCAGAATGATCAATCCTACGGAAGCCAAAACCGGAATCGCAGTCTTTAATCCCGTATTATCGCGATTCAGTTGTGGAATGATGTTGAGCTGGGAAAGAAAGGAATCCCTCCATACTGTTGAGAAGAATACCGGCGCATAAGCGAATGCGCCCCACAGCAGCCAGCAGTAGAATATTGCCTTTGCCGTTGGGAATTCATTAAGGACCATGGGAATGGATTCACTGTAAAGGATAATAAACGCTGCGAGCAGGCAAGACAGGATAACGTATAGGTCATGAATGTAATAATAAGAATCGGGGCTGGTTGATGTTGTGGGCGAATAGAACAGGTAGAACATGACAAAAAAAATGAGACAATCCATCCCCTTGCTAGGGGTTTTGTATTTCTTTGTGACAACCCACAAAGCCACCCATATGCCGATAAACACCGGGTTCTTAGACAGTCCCATAATGACCGTTGAGCTTACGAACAACGCAAACAAGAATACCTTCCTAATGCTTTCTCTGTTGTTCATCGCCGGAACCAGGGTACTATCCTTCGGAATGCCATACATCAAAATTTGCTCCCAAAGCCGTTCGTTGAACGGTTTGTTGTCAGGCCCCGCATAAGTGATCCTATTTTCAAAATCGGGCTTGGCATTGTCCGTCGCTACAAGCTCACGCTCGCACGCTGTTAATTGCTCACTACTTCCTGAAAAAAGTGGAGAATCTTGTCTTCCCATCCCTCCTCCACCACGCAAGGCCAGTTGATTACCTGATTCGCAATTTCCTCGGCTGTTTCGCAGCTTCCCATTTCATAACCGATATCGCTCAACCCTTTCTCACAACATATTATCGGCTTCCTGAACCAGGTCGATCCCGTGTCCAGGTATCGGGACATTTTGTTCAAGTGGCCCGTCGCGTCCTGGAGGGTGTAAACAAACCGGAGAGGCACGATGTCAAGAGCTGCATCAAAGTATGCGCCGGGAAGGCGCTCACGGAGCCAGGAAGACGCGGCTATTTCCAGGTAGCGGTCCAGCATGGCCTTCCGCCTTGTTCTTTCTTCCGGCCATCTCTCTATCTCGAACAGGCCTAGCTGAGCGAGAAAGGCCGGTATTCCGGCCGGGTAGGGATAGGGCTCCACGGCGGAGTACCTGGAATAATCTGCTTCAAGAAAGGGGCTGCTCGCACCAGGCAATGAGCTTTTACGACGCCACGAACGCAACTTCCGCACGATCGAACTTCGCGCGTACTTGTTTGGCCTGTAATATTTCCGCTCAAAGAGCAACTCTTCAAAAATCCATTTTTGATGTTCATCACTAAGTTCGGGTAAGCCGTCAGAAAATTCCTTAACCCTCTTGTAGAGCTCTCTCTTTCTGGTGTACAGAAAGCCGCCGATCAGTGTGTTCATTGGTTTTGTATGATCTGTGGAAAAGATTGCAGCGTCCCCGAAATTGCCCACTTTTTCGTCTTTAAAAGACGAATCGAGTGTGATCGCGCAATCTTCTACGACCGTTAACGACCGCTCACGCCCGATCTTTGCGATATCCTGAATGGCGCAAGGAATGCCGAAGGAGTGCTGGGCGACAATGACTTTCGTGCGAGAGGTGATTCTCCGTTCGATCGCGGTGGGGTCGGACCCCAAAGTCCCCGGATCGATGTCGGAGAAAACCGGAGCGGCACCCGCGCGCCAGACTGCATTGGGCATCACCGAGCATGTGTAACCGGGCAGTATTACCTCGTCACCGCTTCCCACCCCCAGCACCCTCAGGAGGCTGTAAAAGGCCATGCGGCAGGCCGCGAAGCTGATTCCGTAACCGGGTCCTATCAAACGTGCCAGGTTATTTTCGTACGCCTCTATTACCGCTTCATTACGCTTTTTGCCGACCATCCCCCCGAGATGTTCGATATGGCTTTTCGTTAAATAGGAATGCCCTTTGACGAAGCCGAATCGATACGGTTCAATTTGAGAGCGTAAAATTGTCTGAGCTCTGCTTGCGATATTGCGCATGGCTAACCGAAAATGTTCTCCCAGGCCGATCTGTTGAACGGTTCTCCTATCAACCCGGCGTCGGGGAGATCATAATGAATCTTGCTTTCGAAATCGGGGGCAACCGCATCGGTTGCGACGGCCTGCTCGATAGGTAGGTCCGTGAGAGGGTCGAGATCGATCCGCTCGGGCAGGTATTTTATGACCTGAACATCGTTCATCATACATTCAATCGCTGCTGTCGTCCCCACGTGGATTGCCCACCCCACTTTGCCGATCCAGTCTTCCATCGGTCCGTCCACAAATGTGAAATTCGACGGAAATTCCTTGATATATTTTCGTAGTACCGTCTCCGGAGTATCAGGATGGGGCTTTACGAGATAGCTTCTGTCGGAGTTATTGTTTCTTATAAGATAAAACAGGAGATCCAGCGAGTAACTCAGCGAGTGTGAAAGAAGGACTAGAACAGACTGATAGCGCTTCGCTCCGTCCGTAGCCGTGCTCCTTGCCTTTGCCGGGGCACCGTATCTCATAGACCCGCCGTTTTCGACGGAGCAGGTAAATCCAGCATTTTTCACTACAGATGCCCAATGAGTACCGCTTGAGACTATAGTATCCGGCTGCGGATGAACGTCGGCTTCCCCCTTGCCCAGATAAAAATTCAACAGGAAGAAAGGGGCGACCGTGTGTTGACATCCTATGATCCTGCAAGGGCTCCCCGCCTCTCGAACAGCCATTATCATCATCTTGTCCCATGGTTGATTTTCGAATGGGTAAAGGAGGTGCTTACATTGCACCTTCTCTCGCTGCAACATATTGCGGATGGCGTGATAATGGAGAAGCGCGGAGAACGCATTGATTTTGTCACGGAGTATTTCAAATCGAAAAAGCACCGTCAAATCTATATCGCAAAGCCGGGGAGCTGCTTCGTCGATGCAAAGTCTCCACGCTTTAAATGCCGACGAAAATATATCGGCCAAACTCAGAAAGAACATCCCCGGAATCACTTTCCCCGACCTGTATGCCTGCCTCATCAGGTGGATGGGAATGAGGGGCAGGCTGACGGTGCAAACCGAGAAACGCCTTTCTGCGATAAAATCATTTAACGTCCCCAGATAGGGATCATAGAAACTGCCGTCCTTTCTGAAAGAACGGCCTTCAACCCACGTACTCGTCAGAACGTCGAGGGGGCTTTTGAGTCGAGCTGCGGCATCAGGGTGGTGCGCAGAGATCACTTTATTTGCCGCCCAAAGACCGAGGGCCCTGGAGAGATGGAACACGGCCCTGGCGAACAGCAACAGGCGCTGAGCAACCATCTTCCGGATAATGAACGTCCTACAGGGAGCAACATATATCTTCTCTTCGGAAAAGTTTTCTTTGCAGGCGATTATCATTTCCGGCGCATCAAGGATCACTACACGGTTCATGACATTGGAGGCTATCCATTTCCCGATAAGAGCGAGAAAACAACACTCGAGGAACAGGTCGGAGATCAAAGGATTCTTGTAGGCGGTATTTGTTGCCCACCATGTCGATAAATCCCTGGTTTTCCCAACTTGTCCGATCCAATCAAGAAACGCCGATCTCATACCGACTGCGACGTCGTCGAGTTCTCCCGCATAGTAGTGCCGACGTTCGGCCCCAAGAGCGTTCTGAATCGACTCCCTTACAGTGCTGCTTGTCCCCATATAGCACCATTGCCAGTGATGCCAGGATTTCAGCCGCCCGATCACCTTTGGAGCGGCGGGAACAATCATAAGGTTGTATGCTGATTTCGGTCCTTCACTTTTCATCGGCCTTTCGTCCGGAAGGGATCTTTGTTCGGTTCTATCCGACAGGTCGGCATTGTTCTCTTCCAGGAAAAATGCGACACTCTTCGGACCCTCAAAGGTACCTTTGCAGTAAAGTCGTGCATTCAACCTATTTGCAAATCATATGCAAGGGGGACATCCAAGGCGCTCGCGCGGTGAGCGATCAATGTGTGCTCCCACAACTTTTGAAAAACCTTTTATCGCGAACCGTGGAAGTATTTATGGTGTTCGCTGGGGCTTGTCACCTTGGACTCGTGCCCACACATCTTTTCTACAAGCCTTACATTGCGGACAAAATCGGAGAACTCGCTAGTCCCTAGATCCAAGGCCACGTGGTCAAAATGAATCCACTCCGTATTGCCCAGTTTCACGTGTTTTTCGATCATTCTGGCACCCGCGGCAACGGAGAGCATGCTGCCAAGCGGACCGACATCATGGCTAGAATAGGCCGGAACAAGTTTTGGGTGGGTCTCAGATAATAAACGATAATGCCGAACTACGGCAATCTGGCAGTCATATGGTGGCGTGGGATACGCTGAAGACGTTTGCATCAGATAAATCCTTTCATTTCCGCCAAATGTTGTAAGTATATGGTCCTCGTAGTCGGGAGTAGTAAGCCCTGTCGATACTACAATAGGCCCGGTATAATCCTTGGCAATCATGTCATGCATGCGTTTGTATTCCGAAATAGTAGAAGGAATCTTAATCAATGGTTTATTGAATCGCTTGAGAAAAAGATAGGATTCATAATCCAGAACAGAAGAGAACCAATCAACACCGTTTTTAAAACATTCATCCTCCAAGGCAAGCATCCCTTCTTCTGTAAGCTCCACACCCTTCCGATAATCCCCGAAAGTTTTTCCAAAAGGAGAATAGTAGTAACTTCTCAACTCGTCCTGAGAATAGAATGAATCGACATTCCGCTTCTGAACTTTGATCAAATCCGCCCCAGCTTGAGCGGCTAGCCGTACCATAAACTTGAGCCTATCAATATCGCCGAGATGGTTGTTTGTAAATTCTGCGACGATCAACACCTGCTTATCGGCAGAATTACGTTCGGTATCCGTGATCTGATCTTTGTCCGATTTATCCTGCTTAACCGGGAAAGGCTGCGAGCCAGACGAACTATGAAAAGAACGGTGCCGAAGACGCAAGTTGAATTGAGTAGGATTTAAAGAACTATATGGCTTATATCCAACATGGATCAAATTTACGTGTTTCATCTTCTTTTCTTCAATCAGATGAAATAATTCAATAATGCTGAATTCCTGATTTAGGATAAAACTTCTTTTAAATTCAAAATCATCTTCAGAAAAATCCTTTTGGATCTTTTCTGAATATATGTTTTCCTCCAATTGAAAATCGAAACCGAGCATGTAGACATCCTGGAGTTTATCTCGCTTCTCTCCTATTAAATTGGCAATTTTGACTGCGCTGGCAAAAAGAGTTTCCTCAAGGACAAAGCCAGGCTCTAAAAGCCGATAGGCAAGGAGTTCGTTACGCTCTTGTGACTGACTCATATATGGAACGAGGGACAACCTGTCGGAGGGGATGTCATCTGCGGCGACATCCGTAACGTATAAATTACAACCAAATCCACTTTCTTTTAGGCTGGTAATTACCCAGGGCTTATGGAAAAGACAAATATTTCCTCTGACGACTTTCTCGGAATCATTTATGTTTATTACTATCCCTGAGGCCAAAAGATCTGTTTCTATCTGATCTATTGTTCGTCCCTTGCCGACAATAAATATGTCGTCAGTTTGAGAGCCTGAAGCGATATTTGTGATTTGGCGTAAGAAAGTTTCCATGGTATTCTCCATCGTTTACTGAGACTTTGAACCCGTGTTCGAGTGCTAGATTTAGTCCGGCAAGAATGTCCCACGCATTAGCCCCCACAGGATTCTCATAGACCGCGAAGGATCCTTGGATCACATTCAATAGATTGTAGACAGCGCAGCCCATAATTCTGTATTCCCAACCGGGGCTCAAACCAATCAGGTATTCTTTGGAAAGAGAGGAGGACAGGCCGTATATTCTGGACGCAT
>Ga0187868_1002073_pt1 | contig 13451 bp, 14 predicted proteins | sample June2016WEW_13_4_FD_133014 | JGI IMG/M metagenome (GOLD analysis project Ga0187868, IMG submission 133014) | Peatland microbial communities from SPRUCE experiment site at the Marcell Experimental Forest, Minnesota, USA - June2016WEW_13_40 | ecosystem: Environmental > Terrestrial > Soil >... | reverse complement strand
CAATCTCATCCAGGTGATGGCGCAGATGAGCGGCGGACCATCCCCACGCGCGTGGGGATCACCCACTGCGAATGCCTGAGGCATTGATTTTCTCCGGACCATCCCCACGCGCGTGGGGATCACACCGTATCAGTGAGAGGCCGGCTGCCTTCGTCCGGACCATCCCCACGCGCGTGGGGATCACATCGACGCCCACAGGAACATATTCTGGCCGTGCGGACCATCCCCACGCGCGTGGGGATCACACCGTCAGAATGAATTTCGATCCCGGATAGCCCGGACCATCCCCACGCGCGTGGGGATCACGCTCTGCCTTCCTCCCTTGCGGAATTGATGGCCGGACCATCCCCACGCGCGTGGGGATCACCGCAATTGTCGGAGGATGGAACCGCGCTTGTCCGGACCATCCCCACGCGCGTGGGGATCACGGTCTGCGGCGATAAAATCAGCGGTGAACAGGCGGACCATCCCCACGCGCGTGGGGATCACGCTGCCAGCGTTCGTGCTGCTATTGACGCCGCCGGACCATCCCCACGCGCGTGGGGATCACGGAAAACAAATGTGTAGGCCACAGCCTCGGGCCGGACCATCCCCACGCGCGTGGGGATCACCCTATGACATCAGCAAATAACCTGGGCCTATACGGACCATCCCCACGCGCGTGGGGATCACCCTGAATTCCAAAGGACTTAGCTTGAGGATTCAGGGGGAAAATCGGTGGTTTGAGCTGGCGCAGTCGTCGTCCCTTCCTCCCATTTCTCGGCCACCATCCACAAACCGCTGACTTCGACGCCCTTGCGGTCGGTGGGGCCGGTGGTATCGATTTTGAAGCCCTGGCAATTAGGGTAGCTGTTGACGATCAGCAGGCCGATGTCGGCGGCGTTGCGCTTGATGTACTCGATCGTTTTCTCATGAGTGCGCCGATTCAGTGAGCCGACGAAGACATTAGGGCGGGGCTCGATAAACCAGCGTTTCAGCATTCCGCGAATGGCATCCGGCGTGTCGGTGGCGACGATGACCGTCATGCAAACAGTTCCTCCATGTCTTTGGGAATTCTCTGGAGCAGTTTCTCCTGCTCGACGCGTTCCTTCAGCAGCGTGCGGACCAGGTCGCCTTTGTCATTGGGGTCCTGGCGCATGGACTGAAAGGCTGCCGGGAAACTGGTTATTTCCTTGTACAGGTCCGCCACATCATAGATAAAGGGCAACGTGCCGGCGTCGTGAACGAATCCCAGAGACGGCAGGTAACCCAGCGAGCAGAGTACGGCGGCGCACAAGGCGTAAAGGCTGGCATTGGCCGTCGAGAGGGCGCGATTGATGTTGTCCGCCAGATTCCAGTTGGATTTGTCGTAGTTGCGCCCCTTCCAGGTGACTCCGTACTGCTCGCCGAGTTCCGCGTATTTGGCGGGCACGCGCAAGCCCTCCATTCCCCGCAATTCGGTGACGGAATACGCCTGCACATCCACACCGGGAAAGCGCTGCACAAACATGCGGCGGGCGATCTCGGCGCGCTGCTTCGGGGCTCGCTTTGGCGTCAGAACTCTCACGTTGCCTCTGCCGGGAGTGGTGTGCGAGGGGCTACGGAAAGAAGCCCGAAGCCGAAGGCTTTGCCGTGCCCGATGCCGCCCACGATGGTTTCTCTGAAGCTATCCGCGTCTTTAACCGTAAGCGTCCCCTCCAATAAGGCTGAGCGAAATTTCATGCGATCGCCCGCCGGCCTCGGGTCCGATCGGTTTCCTGCGCCCCACCCGATTTGCAAGACGCGGAAAGTTTCCACCTGGAAGCCACCTTGGTCGCCCTTGGCGGCGAACCATTTTCGTATCACATCGTCGGGGTTCTGGTCCTTATCCCAGGTCAGCGCTACGCGTTTGCTTTGGGCCTTCGGGCGGCCTTGGCGATCTGTTCCCTCGCCCGCCTTGGTAAGATCGACGCCCTTTGCGCTCGTTTTTAACTTCTTGCTTAGATTGATGCGGATGCGGAACCGAAGCTGTTGGCCCTTGGCGAAGCGAGGGTCGAATTCCTCTACCTGCGGGGGAGCAGCCAGAGGATTCAAAAGAAAACGGGCGTTGTGGAAGGCGTAGTCCCAATCCGGCTTCACGGCGGAGTTGGACTGGACGAGAATCACGACCCGCCCGGCGGGCTGCGGCTCAATGCGAAAAAGAAAGCCGGAACCCGCCCCGCGTTCTACCTGAACCGGCTTCTCGCCAAAGTCCGCGGGTTTGAAAGGCTTAAGAAAATCGCGATCATGGGATTTTCGGTTCTCGGAGGGAAACGCCATCCAAAGGCGCTGGTGGACGTGATAGAGATTCCGAAGCCACAGCCTTCCGGGCCGAGGCCGGTCGGGGTTACTCCCGACGTCAATCAAAAGGCAGGACCGGTACATGGCTACTCCACCTCCTCGGCGACCAGGCGCCTGCGGCGAGTCTCCAGGGAGCGGAACGTGATGATTTCGTTCCGCTTTTGGATAATCAAGTCGCGCCAACGCGGCTCTTCCGGGTTGATGCGGTCCATGCCCATGCCTAGGCCATATTCGATCATGGTGACGGCATCGTGGCAGAGGCGACAGAGAGAGCGCAAGTCATCCGCGAGTTCATTGCCACCCGCGCGGCGATAGGTGATGTGCTGGACGGTGGTGGCGGGCGACTTGCAAAAGACGCACAAGTGATAGTCGTCGTCGAGCCGCTTTTCCCGTCGGATTCTGTACTCGGTATTAGTGTAATCCGCTCTTGGGCGGGGAGGCGCTGGCGTGTAGCTCTGTGCTGGCTGAGTTGCAAGCGTTACTTCGCCGTCGAGTCCAACGCGCAGTTGCTTGCGAATGACAAATCGGGGCTGGTGGGAGGGCGGGTCGAAGGTCACGGGCACGTCGTACCAGACGAGCGCATCATCGGGAGCCTCCGGCTGCTCTTCGGTTGACTTCCAATCAAGCAGGCAATCCAGCGCTTCGGGCTGATCGTCTCCCTCCAACCTCTTGCGCCAGGGAACCGATTTGAGGGCAGAAAGCAAGTCAGGAAATTCACCCCCCGGATGCTCCAGTAAAGGGCGCGAGGGAGGGCAGCACTTTCTGCCCAGATAGAGCGTCCATTTGGGCGCTTTAATTGCGGACTCCAGTTCGGCAATGAGGTCCGACTCTCCCTGAAAAGCGACGAGAAACGAGGCGTCGCAAAGGTATTCGCGGCGGGTCAGCACGGCCCCTGGCTTGGTTCCACCTTCGGCAGTGCGCATCGGCATCCCGGCGCCCACCGTGTGATAATCCCACCAGCGGACCCCCGGCACATCGATGCGGACGCCCATGCGCAGGCGGCTAAGCCTTGGAAGCCAGCCTTCCGGCGCCGCCGAGCGGGAGACGCCCAACGCCGCGCAAAGCATCCCCATGACGCCAGACCTGGTTGGGGCGTCAGCCGTCCGCCGAATCACAAACTTCGACTGCTGATCGCCCCATGCCTGAAGGGGGGCTTCGAGGCGGAGAAAGAGGGTATTTGCGCTCATCAGGCCACCTCCGAGTTCACAACCACTTTCTGAACCTCCTCCCAATCATGGCCGATTCCCTTGATGACTGCCTCGATCAATTCCTCGAGCGACTTGATATTGTTTTCGGCCAAGGCGTTTTCCTTATCCCCCTCCGTAACGGTCAAGGGATAGCGAAGATTGGGCGAGAACCAGAACCGCCTCGTTGGTTTGCCGTATCCGGTGTCGATATCGTGAACGTACTGGCCGAGTTGCGCGACGCTCTGGGATATGATGTCTCGTTCGCCCTGGGCTATGGCTGGTCGGGCAAAAGCGTTGGCATAGCTGAGAGGTGAGTTTCTGATTTCGACCAGCATTCCGTCGGGTGGGTTGTGCGCGGCGAAACTATTCTGTTTGCCCGTGGGATTCACCAACGCCGCTCCCCGGATGAACGCGCCGACAGTATGAGCGGCCAGTTCCTTGTTGCCCTTCAGATTGTTGATGAGGGTTTCGAAGTCAATCGAAAAATACTTGTAGAAGCAGGCGGAGCCGAACATTGCTTCATCTACAAAGCCTGCTCCCGCGTCTTCACCGGGCACATCATCAGCGGCCACATAGTAGTCAATCTCCGGGCGAGCCGCGTGAGTAGAAATTGCGTGGGCAACTTGCAGCGCCGCCTCAACGGTTGTGTCAAGTCCCTTCCAGACGTCGCCGCCCTTGGGCTTCGCGCCGCCTTCCTCCGACGCCTGCTTTTTCGCTTTCTTTGGTTCCAGCATTCTGCCACAGAGTGCCATGTCCGGGGTGCTCGTATGGCGAGCGATTATCTGGGCAAATTCCTTGGCGAGCTCGTTATCGGTCTTGGCCGACTTGGTTTTCAGAAGCTCAGACATCTCGTTGACCGCTTGTTTGCTCACATAAACCACTCCGGCGCTTTTTTCGTCGGGCGTAGATTCCTCGTCGTCGCCTTTCTTCCCTTTCTTCTCTTTTGCCGCGATGCCGCAGATTTCTAAAACCGCGATCGCCTTTTTAAACTCGGCGGTATCCGGGCCGCCTGGAGCGATCAATTGCGCCAGTCGCCGTGTGCGAACGCCGCCGAGCAACTGCTTGAATTCGTCACTCATGCGGATGCTCCGCTTGAGGCACTGACTGGAAATACGGGAGCGCAGTACTCCGCCGAAGTAGCAGGTCTTGGGAGCGCCCAAGTCGTCCCGGTTCAGGTTGGCCGGGCTGTGATTTTGAATGGCATGAATTTCAATTAACATGACGGTCCTCCTTCGAAGACTTCAAGAATTCCTCGGCCCACTTGAGCCGGGTGGTTTCGCGTTCCCAAATGGAAAGATCGTTTGTCAGCGTCACCCAGTCGAGCTTCGGGTTTTTGGAGGCGATGAGGTTAAGCGACCATTGCAAGGCCGGCTCGAGTATATCAACCGGCAAGGTCAGCATCCTGTCGAACCTTTCCGCGACAGGGTCTTTCTCGGGGTCATTGTCGTTCCGGTACCGCCCAAGCTGCCACGCAAGCGTCTGCCCGGGTGAATGCTCGATCGGCCGGAAGGCATAGAGTTTTGCGATAAGCCACGCCACCGCACGGCGGGGCGCGCGCTGATTCCTCTCCCGCAACGGCCACCAGAGCCCCGCGAAGAGGTCAAAGGCATCGACCGATTGGTCGAGCCCTTGCCCGGCATGCTCGCGCAGGAGTCCGAGATCACCGGACTTCAGATGTGTCAGGACGTCGACGTATTGCTCCGTTGGAGTCATTTGTCGCCTCCCTTCTTCCGTCCGGCCCTCCCGGCCGGTGGGGTGCCTGGCTGCATGTTCGGCCTTACATTGACAATCTGGCGTCGCCGCCGGAGCGCAGCGGTGGTATAGCCCGGGGAAAGCGATTTGGCGACGGCGGCCATCATCGGCCTATATTCCCGGGCTGCCTGCTCCCACGCATCGCGGCCTCGCGAAATCAACTCGCCGACCTTCCCGGAGACCTTTGCTTCTACGTGCGGGCGAACTGCGGCGACCATGGGAGGAATTTCAAGATGTCTTCGGGAAGTCCCTCTCGGTTTGGCTTTGCCGGCAAGCTTCCGGCCCTCCTTTTGCCACATGTCAATCGTTTCGACACTCTCCGCGACCTGCCGATCATCTAGCGTGCTCGGGAGAGGAATCTCATATTCCATCGCTTCCAGGTACTTGTCGTTCTGCACCGTCGCAAAGCTGACGACCCACAAGCCTCTTTTGCCATTGGGCTTTTTCTCCCGAAGAATTCCCGCCGCTATCCTTGCCCATTGCCCAGCCGCCGCGTCGGTTGCACCAAGGGCATTGCTGGGTTTAATGACATCCTCGCCGTCAGTGATGGTGTGCGGGTCGCTCCATACGCGGCCCAGGCCATTTTCATCCGTTTTTGCGCTGCCGACACCAGCAAACACACATTGGCGTATTAGAGGCGCTTTACGTCCGCACGAGATGCAGTTGGCGTCGGGTTCCTGCGGATTGTCCAGCCACACGCGCCGGGGCAGCGACGTCAATCCCACAAGCAGCGGAACATTGCCATGTCGAGGAAGGCTAAGATCGGGCTCTTCCCAAGCCGGCGTTCCGAAGTCCGTGTCCGATACCTTGCGCCAGGAGAGACGCAGGGTTTCCGCAAGTGAACCGCCGACCGGTACGACATAAACCGGCGGTTTCTGGTTGACCCCTGGCGGCTTGCCGCGCCCCCCTGACGTAGCAAATAGCGGTAAACGCAATAACCCCGCGGCGCAGCACGCCGGACATAATCCGTCCTCTTTATCTGTCGAATGCCGGAAGTGCCAAGAGTTTGTGCCAGTGGGCACCTCTTGCATCAGGTAGTTGGCGGAAAGCTTTCCCTCTGTTCCAGACTTGGCATTGCACTGATAGAACCGCTTGCCATCTCCCAGAAGGTTGAAACAGTCCTTATTGTCATCAAGTTTCCTGAACCAATCCGAGGGAAACGAAGAGACCGAGTCTTCATCGTCCGGCGGATTCCCCTTGCACCAATAGAGAAGCGCGAGGAGGAAACGCAGGATGGCCAAACGGTCCATGGGATTGCTGGCGGCGACTTGACGAATCCGGCCTGCTTGCCTAAGAGCTTCAGTAATGCCCACGCGATTGCTATTCCCGTCTTTCCATAGAACTGGAATCCAGTTTTCTTCGAGCAGGTTATAGCTCATAACTTCCTCCTTGCCTTGGCAAGAGGCTGGTGGGCGGCCCGTTGCGCTCCTGGCGGCCCGATTGTCGGGTGGCTGTCTACCAAATGATTAACGCGATGAAGGTATACACCCGGCACGCGAGAAAGGCAAGGCCCGAAGACCACAAGAACGGTTATCGCCTCTGCTTAGCAGACGCGAACCAGGAGCCACCTGCTCGCCACCCTTTCGGCCGCTGACCCAGGAAGAAAAGGTGGAAGTGGAGCTACGAATCCAGGCGGCGGCGCCGGATGTCGTCTGGGTAGGCTTGAGCACTCCCAAACAGGAACGCTCGATGTTCGAGCACCGCTCACGGCTAGGCGTGCCGGCGATGGCCGGGGTGGGAGCGGCCTTCGACTTCATCGCCGGGACTGCCAAGCAAGCATGGATGCAGGAGAACGGCCTCGAGTGGTTCTTCCGCCTCACGCAAGAGCCCCAGCGGCTCTGCCACCGCAAGGCAGGGGACAGGTTACAGGTTACAGGGGAAAGAAGGGAAAACAGGGGTTAGGGAACAGGGGAAAACAGGTGTCAGGTATCAGGTGTCAGGCAGCAGGCTGACCTTGGGCGCCGGACGGCGCTGCCTCTTGGCCTGTCACCTGTAACCTGTGCCCTCTGCCTGTCGCCCATAGCCTTAGGTGAAACCCACGGAAAGGAAACGCGGAAAATTAGGTTCCTTTCGTCGCCGTCTCGGTCCGTAGGTTTCACCTACGGCTAATGATATTCCTCCCCTTCGGGGAGGCAGGTAGCGTCCTAAACGTGTGTTGGTGGGGTTTTGGAATTCCAATCAAACACTGGAAGGGTGTGCCATGGAGTGCATTTTCTAACCTTCCGGGGTGTTTAAGAACTCAAGCCCCGCGAAGGTCCAATGGCTGAACTCATCCTCCCGCACCCAAATCGTGCGAGTGGGGATGGCATACGGGTATCCTCCCTTGGGAACGACACCCACCCACTCTCCTGGATCTAACTCCAGCTTGGTTCGAACACAGGCGCCGCGCGGAGAAATGTCGACCGCGAGAGCTGAATCGTCTGCATTGAAGAGGTCGGCCTTCACCACAAGTTTGATTGGAATTGTTGCTATTTTGCGCTCACACCGGCGCGAATTAACGGAGGCATTTGTTTGCATCGGCAGCCCCTCCCCTTTTGGCTAGACTACCGGAAACCTATATTAACCCATCCAATGGGGTTTTGTCAAGTCAGTCCAGGGGTATTGGCTGAGAAGTTACATTGACGGCCGAAAGGAAATCTGTGCAACTTGGCGAGCTGAACCGAGTGCCGAAGAAAAAAGGAGTCAGTAGAGGGGACGGCGGAAGGAGTAAAAACGGGTATTACAGTCCATGCAGCGAATGGGCACGATACCAAAAAAGCTAAGAATCCACCGCTCGATCCAACCTCGCCGATGGGAGTCGGCGAGATTCATACTCTCGCATTTGGGGCATACGTCGCTGGTCATGGCTTTTACCAATATAGGCACTCAACGCGCGTGCTGATCGGCCAAGAGGTTCTGGCAGAGATGAAGATTGTGGTGAGTGCTGTTAATAAACCCTGATGAAGCCCAGAGCTGCCATGAGTCCGAAGATGCCAAGTACAGCCAGCAGCGCTCCCACGATTTTAAGTTTAGGTACACGACGAAGATGCACTCCGCTTACGATTAGGCCAACGGATATCAAAATCGCGGTCAACATCCCGAGTGAGTCAGGTGCCATTTTCAAACACGTTTTCACTATTTAGACTTCGGTCTTCCTCCCTTACGGGTCAACCGCTAAGACTGAAGCCACTTGAGATAAGCAGGGCCGCACCTAGCGATCGCTTCGCCGCCCCTCCGTCCAAGTTCGACAGCAGCGGGGTCCTTACCTTGTTTTTCGCTGCTGGAAAGATGCTACGTGCGATCGCAGTTTGTCAAGAGGGAGGGGACCAACACAGAATTAGGGCGCTACCCCAAGTTGGCCATGCCACAACACCCTCCGACAGTCAGAGACCGCCACTACAGCGCGCCAGGGAAGGGCTGACTCTCCAACGGGTGAGTAGCTTGGTCATCAGACTTAAGGTGTCATGAGCGGGCTGGACAAAATGGCTGTAGCGTAGGGCTCTGAGCGGTCAGGACAGGGGATAGGTTACAGGGGACAGGGTACAGCAGGAAGAGAGGTGACAGGTTACAGGTCACAGGGGACAGGGGAAGACAGGGAACCCGAAGGCAGAGGACCGTGGACAGGGAACAGGGGAAAACAGGTGTCAGGCGTCAGGGAACAGGCTCACCTTTGGCGCCGCAGGGCGCAGCCTCTTTCCCTGTCACCTGTAACCTGTCACCTATTGCCTATTCTCTCCTCTTTCCCTGTCACCTTTGGCCTCGCAGGGCGCGGCTTTGGCCACCGTCCTGCTGCATAGTTTCCCTATCGAGCAGCGCACGAATATGAGAAGACAGCGGACAGGTTACAGGGAACAGTGGACAGTGGACAGGGAACAGGAAGACAGGGAACAGAAAGACAGGGAACAGAAAGACAGGGAACAGAAAGACAGGGAACAGAAAGACAGGGAACAGGTTACAGGGAACAGGTCATAGGGTAGAGAAGAGAGAACAGGGTACAGGTGACAGGTCACAAGGTACAGGGGACGGAGGAAGGCAGGGAACGGAAAGACAGGGGGACAGGGCGCAGCCTCTTTTTCTGTCACCTGACACCTGACACCTGTGACCTGTAACCTGTAACCTCTGGCTGTCACCTATAACCTGCTCGCCGGACAGGAGATCGAAATGATTCTTGCCTTACCTAATAATTCCTGGGTGGGCTGCGCAATGTGCCTGCTCATCGCCGTGCTCGTTGGCGCGTATCGCCAATGGTGCATTTATTTTTGGGAAAGGATCGAACTCCTGCCGATCGCAGATGACGGAGACAATAAGTCCGAGGATTTTCACCTGAACGCCTACGTGCCGGGTTGGAAGTCCAACAAGTTCCGGATCGGATCGTGGCTCTTGGTAGCGGCGTGCAGCACCTTGGGCGCGGCTTGGGGAACCGTCCTCCTGCGGGGTTTCAATTTCGAACATCGCATCATCTACTTCTTGGGAATTCTGCTCACCCGGTGGCTGCTGTCCGCCCTCCTCGGCATGAGCGTCGCGAACCATACCCTCCGAGGGGGCCATAGCGTTCCGCAATGAGGGGGAAATAGGGAATAGGTTACAGGGCACAGGGTACAGGAAGACAGGGAACAAGTAGGCAGGGAATAGGTTATAGGTTACAGGGTACAGCAGGGAAAACAGGGAACAGGAGGACAGGGAATAGGTTATAGGTCACAGGGCTCAGCTTCCCTCCCGGGTCGCGTGCCACCTATGGCGCCGCAAGGCGCACACTCGTTCCCTGTCCCCTGTCCCCTATGAGCTTGCTTGAGGCTCCTTCACTGTCACCTGTGACCTCTAACCTGTCTGCTGACACCTACTGCGCCAGGGCGCAGCCTCCTTTCCTGTCACCTGTCACCTGTCACCTGTCACCCATGACCCAGGTTTACTTTCTAGCCTATTAGCGGTACGGTGATGCTCCCAATCCAGTCCATGCGCCTCCAGTCCCACCCCGAAAAGCCAACGCGAGAGTCTCTAAGAATAGCGGACATCGGCGCTTTATCCACAATGGGATTGGTGCTCGCCTACGCTGTCTTCGAGTGGGGCGGAGCGCTCCGAATCGACCAGTACCACTACCTCCTGGTGCTGTGCCTGCTGGCGGTGGTGCTGAGCCTTGCCCGCCCCCGCCACCAGTGGGCGCCACTACCCGGCCGCGTGGTGCGCTGGACCCTGGCTCTCTTGCCCGTCTACATCCTGATGCAGGTGGTGCCGCTGCCGGTGTACCTGGTGCGCGTGCTGTCACCCGCCCGCACCGCGGCGATGCCTCCAGCAGCACTCATCGGACGCCCAGCCAACTTTGTACCCCTGAGCGTTTCACCCATCGCGACTTTTCAATTTTTCCTGCTCGTCTGCGGGTACGTGATCATCTTCCTGCTGGTGCGCGAGCTGACTTGGCGATTTGCGGATAACCGCTGGCTGGCGATGTGGCCCATCGTCGCCATCGGCGCTCTGGAAGCCGGTCTGGGCCTCTCGCAGAACTTCGGCCGAGGCGTGGACCAACTCCGGTGGGGGACGTACGTCAACCATAACCACTACGCAGGCTTCCTGGAGATGGCGCTGCCGTTCGCAGTGGTGTACCCCGTGGCGCTTTGGCGGCGCACGCGCTCGCGAGGGCACTCGGCGGTGACTCCGGCGCTGGGGGCTTGCGGCGTGTGGGCGCTGGCGGGATTGATGTTTGCCGCAATCGTCTTTTCCTTTTCACGGATGGGGTTCTTCGCGACACTTGCTTCCCTGTTCGTGATGGGGGCGCTGGCACTCGGAACCCGGCAACTGAGCTGGGCCGCGCGCTCCCGGAAACGGCAAACAGCCACGGTCGGCCTGGTCGCCGCACTGGTGCTGGCGGGCTTCGTGTTTCTGCCGCCGGACAAGCTGATCGCGCGATTCGTCCAGCTCGTTTCGACCGATCCCACCGGAGAAGGCCGCGCGCAGCTTTGGGCCGAGACGATTCCGTTGATCAGAGCTTACCCCGTCTTCGGGTGCGGGCTGGGCGGATATGAGACAGCGTTCTTAAGATTCAAGGTTTCCTCGCCGCTCGTCACGGACGATTTCGCGCATAACGATTACCTTCAGTTGCTGGCGGAACTGGGGCTGGTGGGTTTCGCCATCGTGGCCGCGCTGGCGTTCTTCGTGGTGAGGACGGCGGTGCGGAAAGCCGTCGGATCGCGAGACCCGGGGGCGCGGTATCTTGCCGTGGCGTGCGCGGGTGCGCTGGCCGCGATTCTGGTGCATAGCCTGGCGGATTTCAACTTCTATATTCCGGCCAATGCCATGCTCCTGGCGTGGGTTGCGGGAATGTCCGCGGGGCTCGGGAATGGCCTATTTCCGACTGGCGATTGACGACAGAGGACGTCGCCATACCCGTTTTCCCATCGCCCATCGCCAATCAGCAATCACAGGAGGTAGCCGTGAAATATTTGCGTCTGCTTATCGTCATGATGACGACCGTAGTCCTGATGGCCGCCGATCCGGTGGGCAGGGTCACCAGTTCGGGGGCGCTGACGCTCAACGGCAAGGCCGCGCTGGCAACCGCCGTATCATCCTTGCCGGTGGTGGCGGGCGACGAGATCGCCACCGCTGGTTCGTCGGCCATGATCTATTTGGCCGACCGGAGCCGCGCCACGCTCGATCCGAATTCGCGGGTCAAGCTGGAGGCGGGCAGCTCTTCAGTGGCGCTGCGCGTTCTGTCTGGGTCGGTCGACTTGAAGCCGGCGGAAGGCTCGCGAGTGAGCTTGGTCCCGCTAGTTCATCCGGTGGCGCGGAACTCCGCCGCGGGGCCAGCTTCGGCTCAGCCCGCCACCCCACTTGCCAGAGGCGGAAATCCTCCACGGCCGCACGACCCACCCCGACCGCCCTCGCCACCGCGGCCACCCTTCCCACCTCCACCTCCGCCGCCGCCACCCCCGCGTAGCCTTCATTGCCCACCGGATCATCCGCATTGCGATTAGGGCCGTCCCGGCATGTGGCTGTAATGTTCGGCAGTGGGTCAGATTGATGTAGAGGCGGCTTTGCGCCGCCATATGGCTAGGTAAATTCGCCGTTACATCAGCGGGCTTTCGAAAAGGTCCGTCGTCGGGAGAGTGTGCTGGATTGAAAGTGCTGACGTTCATCCTCGGGGTGGTTTTGGCTGCCTACTGCGAGGCGGGCATTCTCTCGGAGACGTTGGGGCAGAACAACGCGGAGGTTGACCGCGTTCTGTGCCGCATCTTTGTTTGCACCAACGCGCCCTTGGAGTTGCGAGCGCGGTAGCAATTGACGGGGATGAGCGAAGAGGACGTCCAAAAGGCCATTGTCCTATTCCGCGAGGTTCTCCAGCGAGACCCGCAAAATCCCTATCGATGGGCCGACCTCGGGGAGGCGTTTCTCGATGCCGGACAGAAGGGAGAGGCGCGCGAGTGCTTCGGCCAGGTGCTGGCCCTCGCCCCGCGGTCTGCGCCCCTTCTCCTGCGCGCGGCGAACTTCTATTTCCAAGTCGGCGAGAACCACCAAGCCCTCCCCGCCACGGCGCGTATCCTGACGCTCACTCCGGATTACGATTCGATCATCTTCAGCGAGTACACGCGCCTGGTAGATCACGCTGATGATGTTTTGCTGTACGGCCTTCCGGAAGATCGGCGGGCGGTACAATCCTGGCTCCAATACCTGATGCAAGCCGGGCGCCTGGATGATGCGCAACGCACTTGGGATTGGATCGCTCGACATGGGTATAACGATGATAGTACGGCAGGGGAGTATGCCGGTTTTCTCGTGCAGCAAGGCCATCCCGAAGCGGCGGTGTCCGCATGGGCGCAGCACCTGGGCGCGCGCGCGGGCGACTACCGGAAGTCGAACGACCTCTTTAATGGAAACTTCCAATTCGAGCCCACGCCATCACCGTTCGATTGGAACTTCGGACACGCTCAGGGCGTTGAAGTCGCCCGTGACTGCGCGACCGCCGGGGCAGGGAAGTGCTCGCTTCGCATCAGCTTCGCGGGGACGCAGAATCTCGACTTCGCGGCCGCATCCCAGCTCGCTTTTGTGACGCCGGGCCCTTACCGCTTGCAGGCGTCCATCCGAACAGAGGGCTTGACCACCGACCAGGGTGTTCGATTTCGAATACTGCGATTCAGACAGTAAGAAACCAGGCTGGGCGGCCGACCAGCGCTCGGTCTGTCAACAGGTCTATCCGATCCGCCCGCACGGCTCTTGACGGCCTTTCCGACGGCCAGTTGTCCACCT
>Ga0187868_1002064_pt1 | contig 13489 bp, 17 predicted proteins | sample June2016WEW_13_4_FD_133014 | JGI IMG/M metagenome (GOLD analysis project Ga0187868, IMG submission 133014) | Peatland microbial communities from SPRUCE experiment site at the Marcell Experimental Forest, Minnesota, USA - June2016WEW_13_40 | ecosystem: Environmental > Terrestrial > Soil >... | reverse complement strand
TGGTTTCTCGAGAGAGTAATTGCGGAATGAGAGTGCGATCCCAGCCATCTCCCGGTGAAACTTCTCATCGGCTTTAGGCGTGCGGCTGGCGATGATCTCCGCCTCGCGCTCCGGAGTCGGATGCTCCACGCGAACATAGAGGCTGCGCCGCCGGATCGGGTCACCCAGCCTGCGCTCCTCGTTGCTGGTCAGCACGACGAAGGGAATGCTCTTTGCCGAGACCGTACCGAACTCGGGAATTGAGAGCTGCCAGGCAGAGAGGATTTCTAACAGCATTGCTTCGAACCCCTCGTCTACTTTGTCCAACTCATCAATGAGCAGCACGCACGGCCGCTCGCATTCGAGCGCGCGCATCAGTGGACCGGGCCGAAAGAAATCCCGGCCCTTGAGGTTGGCCTGCACGCTCTGCCAGCTCTCGTGCTGGCCCATTGAGAACTCCATGCAGAGCCGCTGCAAGCTCTCATCGAAACGCCCGATTGCTTTTTCTTCCGTCACTCCGCGGTAGCACTGCAGGCGCTCAACGTGCGTGCCGGCCGCGGCGGCAACGGAGATGGCGAGCTGCGTCTTGCCTGATCCCGCGGGACCTTCAAGCAGAAGAGGCTTCTGGAGCTTGGCCGCGAGAAAGACGACCTGAGTCATGACCGGGTCGATGAAGTAGCCCGTCCCCGCAAGTTTGCCAGCGAGGCCAGTGATCGAATCAAACATCGCTTTCTCCCTGCGGTTCCGCTCGATTTGCTGCCGCGCTCAGTACGAGCGCACTCGGCTTACCATCGAGCGCCCGACCTAACCCGTAGATGGCTTGGGTCCAGACATTGGCCAGCGACGTTGTCGAAAGTGCTGCCAGGAGGAGCGTGCGCAGGCGAAACCACACTACTCCCGACCACCCCGTCCAGATCGTTTCGCCATAGCGCAATACCACGACGGCGTCGAGAATCGTCAGCAATAGGGCGATAGTGAGATACGTCTTGCGTTCCGCCACGAGCCTCCTCCAATGCGGAGACAGCATGAGGTGGGTTCGAATCTCGGTCAAATTCCTGGCCGCCTTCCTGCCGCATATCTCGAAGTCGTAAGCTCGGTGCGAGCTGTCGCTCCTGGATCTGCGATCCGCGATCTTGCGGTCGTCCACGGCTATGCTCTCTTCGCCGCTGCGAATCGCACCTCTACGCCACGAGGGGGGTACTTTTCCGTCAACCACCCGGCGATCTCATGCGGGTCGAAGCGGACGGCGTTGGCCACTTTGAACGATGGGATCTCGCCGTTAGCCGCCATCTTGTAGATCTGCTGCTGAGAAACCCCCAGCAGTTGGGCCAGGTCGCGAACGCGCAGCGCCTCCTGCTTCTCTCGTATGATTTCGACTAGACTCATGGGCGTAGCCCTCCCTGATCTGTGCCAGCGCGAATGGCGGCGCCGGCGCCGCGTCTCTTCACACAACTGGCGAATGATGAAATGAACCGACGATTGGGTCAAACAGGCTGGAACGGCCAAGCGCCCGCCGCTCAAATTGCGCGGCGCACTCAGAGCAACGATTTGCGGCCGTAAATGTTGTGGATCGTGTTGCTTGGAGGCGGAAGGGCTGACCCAACTGCGTTTACGGAATCCTCGGCACCTCCACGGCCAAGGTCTGTGAATAGCAGTGGACTGAATTATCGGGGGTTCTTGCAAGGATGCCAAAGAGCATTTGCCTATCCTCCGTATACTTCAGCGGGGGTTCGGCAGAGGTCAGAACCGAGGGTAGCCGATAGCTAGAAAGGACAATGCGGATTGCACGAAATTGGGAAGCGATCGAGGGTGCTGGTAAGGCGCGGAGTTGCAAGTCTACAGGTTCAACATCGAGATAGGTGGCCCGGGACGACCAAGAGAAGAATAGGCAAGAAACGGGACTCTCGTCCCGAAAGGCCTAATCAGGTGGCTCTTATGCGATTCGCCGTGCCATTTTTCTCAGCACGCTTCGCCTGACAGTTAAGTTGGCAGTTGTCATCTGCTCCGAGCCAGGAGTCGCCAAGACCTCCATTGAGAAAATTCAGAGTTGTCATATCGCCGCGAGCCGGTGGATTTGCCGACAAGATCGTGTTCCTCAACAGCGCGGATGCAAGGAGTAGGCCTGCGCCGAGCGATACAAAGCCTACCGAGAATTCTGCTGGGAGACCCACTGCATAATTCCTCAATGCCGCTTCTCCGAGCCCACCGCACTGTGCGCCAGACAAGTATTCCTCGATCGCTCTCGCATCTAAGCCATGCGCTGTGAGAAACTCTCCTCGTTCTCGAGTCGGCATATTGCGGAGCTGGTTTTCGAGCGCGCGGATCTTTTCGCCATCCTTCTCAGCTGGATTGAAGCAGGCAAGGCAAGCCGTTCCGGGACGTCCACTGTACAAATTGCTCTTGGCTTGAAGATTGAACGTACTTCCGCCCAGCAACAGGTGTGGGTGAAGGCCCTGCACATCCTGTCGCGCAGCTCCCTTATCAACGCAAGAAGCCACAACTGAAAAGAGTAGGTCATTGGCTTGGTGTGCAACGTCCGCACGGAGGCCTAATCGCGCATCTGCCACATAGGACTTGATCGTTCCGGGAAATGGAAAGGCCTCGATACCCCCGGCTTTCAGCGCACGCTCGATCGCGTAGATTTTGTGCTGTGCTATATCCAGCCAACCCGCTAGCAAGCAGCGATTCAGATTCGTATCGTCATAGTGGTCGTCATCGATCAAAACTAGATAACCTTCAGCGAGTCTGAGATTTGTGATGATATAGGCGAGAGCATTCCCGACAGCGCCGGCACCAACAACGTGGGTTGGCGGCAGGATTGTGCCCGAGATCTCTGGGCCGTCATGGAGATCGGTCCAATTCCGCGAGGATGCGCCCGACCAGAGGGAATAGCCGTCACCAGATAGAAATCTTCCGCGCAGGATTCCGCGACTGTGTTTGAAAATCTCACCAGCCGCGAGAGCAGCCGCCAAGAATGGACCGAGTGGGTTTCGTGATGCTGGCGAGACAGCTGGTCTGCCATGGGATGGATCACCGACCCAGGCTCTCCAACCATCACCGACTGTAACAAGTCTGTGCCCCTGACAAGGTTCTTGCGCAGCCTCTCCAACCAATACCGTATAGTCAACAATCGTTGCAGTTTGCGACGCTGTCACTGAAACCGCGCCATTTACGGCCCAGGCAGCTAACGCCTCCAAACATGCTGGAAAGCGATTGGTGGAATCTCTGCAAGGCAATTTGATCAGTGCGGGTGTATCGGGCGCAACGACCTCGACGTAGCGAATTAACCTAACCTGACGGCAAAGCAGGTTGACCAAAGCGGACGTTAGAAGCTGGCCTGCGTAAGACGATGCCCAGCGCTCTGCAACGACGATGCGAATACGCTGCTCTTCGGCCTGCACTGAGTTGTGCAATCCATCCACGGCCAGTAAGTGCCGGTTAGCGATTTCATCCATTTTCATCGCATGTCCTCCACCCGCACAGCTCCGTCGATAATGACAACGCGTCGCCCAGCCGAGTTCGGGTCAAGCAGGTGCCAGTAGTCGTTCTGCCATTCATGTATTCCAACGCCTATCGGGAAAGGTTCGTCACTGCGTCCATAAGATGGAAAGACCAGTGAAAGAGCGCGCCGGCTGCTCACCAAACGATCATCGTATGAGGAGTGTTCGACCCGCCTGCCCGGATGGCTGTGAACCTGAGCAAGCGGCTTCCAAGCATCCGGTAAACGATGAACGACTTCGGCCAAGGCATCTGCAGGAATGGTGTAATTTCCCTGGGTCATTCGCTGGCGTGGCGCAACGACATAAGCGACCGTGCCGTTTCCCGCAATATCCCTTGGTCCATACCAGAGGAGGCCGCTTTCCCGGCGACCTGCTCGACGTAATAGCGTAATTGTGGCCGTTAGCGCGCGGACCGGTGCGCTCAACTGGAGATCCACTGGCACATAAGGGCACGGCGGCGGCAATCTGAAAAGATCATCCTCACTGTCCATTGACCTAAAAACGTCCTCCGTAATATGAGGTAAGTGCCTTGCGAATTGCCATGATCGTGGTCAGGAATGTATCGGTTTCCTTCCACAGATGTTCTGGTTTCACTTGGTGAAGGACTTCATAAAACTCGAGCGTTGCCGAACAGCAGATCAACTGCACGGCGCTGGCCTGCGGCGTCTGCCGGTAAGCGACATGGGCATAGCATTCTGGACTCGTGAGTTTGGGTACGAACCGCTGATCGTCTGGATAGACGTATCCTTTGGTTTCAGGATTGACGAATTGCGCGCTCGGCGGCCATTTGCGGTACGCCTGGAAGCCGAGCCGCAGAATATATCGGTCCTCGTTGCCTTGGCAGGTACCGATCATCGGAACGAGCAATGACAACTTGTTCGGTCGTGACCACTCCAGCTCTTCGAGCGATGAAACCCCCATGATCCTCAGAACACGCGGAATATCCTCGTCGAGCGCGGCGGCGCCGGCTTGGAGATCTTGCGTCGGCAGCTCGTTTGCCCGTGCCACGATTAAGCACCACCGGTCTCGGAGGCGATACCGAAGCAGAAATTCTCGATAACCTTCTGCCGCCGTGCCTCTTCGAGCGTTACTCCCAGGTAGTTCATCAAGGATTTGGGGTGTTCACCGGCCGTCTGGAACACATCCTTCGGCTCACGAGGAATCTTGAGCTCGATATAGGATTTGTCCCAAACCTGCTGAAGCGAGGCGGTAAGCTTCTCCCTGAACGACGCCTTCTCCACCTCATTGACGTGGATTACGTGAACTTCAACGGTATCGCGGTCACGCTCTGCGTCCTTGATCTCTTCGACGGCGTGCTCAACGTCCCGTTCGGCGGCAGCTTCCTCTTCGCGCGCGTGCGTCAGCCGGGCTTCGGCGGCTTCGAGATCGTGAACCGCCGTTGCTAAAGGTTCTTTGCTTTGTGGTTCAGTGTTTTCAATCACAATGCCCTCCCCGGAGGCCTCCGTCAGGAAGCCTCCTGTATGTCATGCTCTCGACCGGAGCGAATTGGACAGCCCGGAGTTGAGTTTTTTCATCTTGACCCGTTTGTTTCGACCGCCTACGGCGTCCAAATCCACGAAATCTGGAGCATTATGAGATAGAAAGGGTTTGCGGCAGGCCATATGCAAGAGACGGCGGGAGTGCCGGCGCAGACGGATAGAATTGCTGGACCAGAGGAGGTCCGACAGGCAATTTCTGCTCTCACCGACGGAGAACTGCTCAGACTCCAGCGGCTGGCGGAGCAGGCGATCTTTCGCCTCAGACGAAGAGTCTGGGGGGTCGAGGCTCGCGACCTTCTGAATGACGCAGTTCTTCGGCTGCTAAATGAGAAGCGCCGGTGGAAACCCAAGAGAGTCGATCTGGTGGGACAACTTGCCGGAATTATCACCAGTATTGAGTCCGATTGGCTCAAACGTGGCAAACGCGGTGACGTGCCGGTTCTCGAAACCGATCTCAAGCGTGACGATCCAGATGGCGCAGAAGTTCCCACCGCTCTTGAACTGGCTGCTGACCCACGGCTTGATCCTGAGCAGGCGGCGCTCGCGGGCGAAGAACTAACCCAAGAACAACTTCTTCATCAGATTGAGGAACTTTTTGACCAGGACCCACTCGCGAGTCTCATCTTTAGTGAATGGCAGCGTGGGACGACCGGGCCCGAAATAATGAAAGCCCTCGATCTCACACGTCAACAATATGACACGGCCGTAAGGAGAATGGATCGAGCAATCCAAAAACGCTGGCCAGAAGGAATGCCCCATGTCCACTGACGGTAACCGCACAAAATTGGAAACCCTGTTCGCCAATCTCACTCAGGGAGTGGAGAATGCCTCTCCTGAGGACCTTGTAGCGGAGGCTAAGGCGGAAGGTCAGGACACCGAACAGATTGCTTCCAGCGTCAGAGCTACTTTGTTCAACGCTGTGCGCAGCTTTGAACAGAGAAAACTCCATGCAGCTCGCCATGGATACAGAAAACGTTCGACAGAGCTCAAGAGTAGACGAATTGTACTGCCGTCAACTCCTGCCGAAAGACTCGCGCTTCTGAAGAGGGCAGCAGGCAACGATGAACGCGTCGCTAAGGTGACGGCGCGATTCAGGGATTTTAAGGACTTGACGGACGAAGATGTTCAGTCGGCTCTCGAGGATCTAATGGAGCTTGGCGCGCTTGATAGCGTCGTGCAAGATAGCAATGGTGGAGATGAATAGACCGGGGATGACGCCATTTGAAATCCTCGCTGACCTAGGAATCCATGATCCGGAGGACCTGGATATCGAGGCTATCGCGTATTACTGCGGAGCCACGATTGTTTATAAATCTCTTTTCGGCTGTGAAGCCCGCATAATGGGTGTCGGCGATGAGGCAATCATTACTGTCAACGCTAGATCCGCCCTCGAACGGAGACGGTTCTCCGCTGGGCATGAGCTGGGGCATTGGATGCGGGATCGAGGTACGGCGGCCTTCCAATGTAGCGAGAAGATGTTTGATGATGAATGGTCGCAAGAGAACCCGGAACAGCGCGCCAACCGATTTGCGTCCGACCTGCTAATGCCGCCCAAGATCTTTCGTCCACTTGCAAAGAATCTCCCCATTACATTTGCAACGGTTCAGCAACTGGCTGCTGTCTTCAAAATGAGTCTCTCGGCCACGGCGATACGACTAGTCGAATACGGATCTTACCCTGCCATGCTCGTTTGCAATGGACCGGAGGCCCGAATGTGGTATGTGCCAAGTTCGAATGTCAAAGGCCGGTTATGGCCCGTGGATCGGCCCGGACAGTGGACGCATGCCTCTGGCATCCTGAGTGGGAGATCCCGCGCAAATGGACCACATGATGTTCGCGCTGACGAGTGGATCAAGAACTGTCGCGCAGATCAATATTGGATCAAAGAGGATTCCATCCCCTGGTCCGGCGGCACTGCTCTCACCTTGATTTGGTGGGATGACGAAAGGCAATTGATTGATCTTGACAATTTCGAAGAGGAAACTGGCTCATGGCGATCGGATCGAAGGCGGGACTGGGACTAGAATTTCCGTCGAGATGTCCAATGGCAAGCTTGTATCCAGCGGATCAGGTTCACAATGAATATTGTTCACTGGTCTGCTGGTCTTCTAGGTAAACAATGAATAGCCCAAAGCTACATCACTATGTTCCGCAGTTCTATCTCCGGAGATTCGTCGACGATTCGGGACGCCTATGGGTGTGGGATCGTGACAATGACCGCATGTTCCCAGTGAAACCAAATAGCGTAGCAGCTGAGAATGACTTTTATTTCTCTGATGAACTGGCCGAGCTTGGTGAAGACGCACTCACGATGGAAAAGCAATTTTCCGAGCTTGAAGGAGAGGTCGCTCTAATAACCTCCCAATGGCTCGATTGGCTCCGTGAGGTAAGCCATGGAGAAAAGATTCCCATTCCTGACGTGAATCGAGAGCTGCTCTCTCGCCATATCGCGTTGCAGTTTCTCCGTACCGCCGATACTAGAGATATTCTGGCAATCTTCGGCGAGAGGACAGAGGGGAGGGAATTATCACCCGAACAGAGACGCAACTTGCACATGTACATGCTGTGGAACAGCAAGTTGGTTCACGAACTCGAGGAAAGGATAAGAGCGTCAACTTGGATCTTTGGCAAGAACGACACCCCGGTTCCCTTCGTGACATCGGACAACCCAGTTGCCTTTAGGACGGGTGACAACTCAATGTGGTGGAGGAATGGCCTCTGGACTCCCGGCACGTACGTCGTATTTCCATTAGCGCCGGATATCGTGATGTACTGTCATCCGGCAGAACCGCCATGGCTCGCTATCACAGGCCTAAACGAGTGTTTATCTCCGGTCCGCTTTACGCAAGAGATGGTAGAGAGTGAAAACTGCGGGCAAGTATTTATGGCTTTACGATTCATTTTTTCGCGGCGCGCTGATTTCGATGCTGGCGGGAGTTCGCAAAAACGATTGGCACCGACATCTATGCTCAGGACTGGCACCACGAAAAATAGGCACGAAGGGCGACTGTGAGAGCTCTGGCACGAGGATTCGTGCACCTTCCCTATGACGTTCTTGCATTTGCTTCGGGATTGCTACAAGCTACAAGTGTGGCAAACGGGATAGCGCAGCGCAAAGATTTGGGAGACTTATGAGAACGCTCGTCGACCAAGCGGATCATCTTTGAAATGCAAATTGTTCACTTGTAACCAATGCCGCTCTTCGGTGTCGCGCGGTTTCTTCCAGGCCCTTGATAGCCCCACCGACAATAGAACGTCTTCTTCCGCGAGCCGATCTGCAAGGGTCCTTATTAGACGATGGCGCGGAGTCTCTTGGTCATCTTCGCACAGCCTCAGATCTGTGACGGATAAAGCTGGCGCGAAGGTACCATCATTCAGGCGTAATCGCACCTTGTCGTACGGATCGACATATAAGCTTGAACCCGTTGGCAAAACCAGACAACCCAAAGAAGCTGTGCCTTGGTTTAGATCAACCGCGCAGGCTCGACCATGCAGAGCGAGAGAGGGCCCAAAGATCGTCGCTAGGTCTGTCGCTGATTTTTGATGGATCATATCCCAGAAATCCCGCGGTTTTGCCATGCCAAGGAGCTTAATATTTCCGGGGTTGAATTGATGATCTTCGACTTCAGGGGCAGTTCCCACGAAGCGTGTTGGGCCGAGGTCGACCATCGCTCCAATTTCGAAAGCGCCGCCGTTTTTCAGGAGCAAATCAACCCCGAGGCGTCCCCCAATAACCGGCCTAACATGTTTACCGTTATTAAGGTCAAGTCCGGCTACACAGATATAGCCAGCCTTCATCCGGGTCAGATGATTGATGAGTATTCGCATGGAATCTTGCTCCATACATCGGTTCTGGCAGCCCGGCATGAAACAGGCCAAGCATTCAAACAATGTGCAGGATGTTCAGATCTCCCCATCTCTCTCGAAGATACTCCGCGACAAGACGACGATGGCAGTGATCCGGCAAATCCTCACTGCACAGGAGGCATGAATTGTCCACAATCTCCCGTGACACAACCTCTTCAATTCGCCTCTCGTGCATTAGGGCGAGAAACTGTCTTTCGTAAACATCCCAATTGCCTTTCTTCTTCTTATAAGCATCCAGGATATCTTGAGTTGGAGCCAGCGCTGGAATGTGTGAGTATTCCATCTGACATATTACGTCCAGAAAATAGCGAAGGTCATCTTTCTTTGCGAAGCCCGCCAACTGGGACACATTATTGAGGCGTACATCGATAAGGCGCTTTGCCCCTGACTGTTTGAGCTTCGAGAAGAACGTCCGCGCAGATTTCTTTGTGAACCCGATGGTATATATCGTCATCCTGCTGCTCTTTCCCAAATCTCTGGCTCGGATGATTCAGAGCGATCTGGTGGAACGTATGCGATTTTCTCCTCCTGCAACCGATACGCCTCGGCAATCAGTTCTTTCTGTGGCAAGAACATGTCGGGTAAGGACAATGATCGAATGAGACGATTGATTGCGTGTTCGTTGGTTTCAAGTGTACCGTCGGCGTGGATGTGCGAAACTGGAATACCCCGGCATTCAACTTGTCTCGCAACTAAGATCGTGCGATGACAATTCAGGGGCTCCTTTTCGGCACATACCAGCGAGATTCGATACTTGCTCAGGCCATCTTCGATTCGATCTAAACCCTTGGAAAACAGAGATGTTCGTGCGATTCGTTCATACATGACACGGCCATTTTCGTAGCAGCTCTTGTCAATCGTTCGCGCACCAAGCTCATTACCTAAGAAGACATACGCAATCCCCGCGTGCTTCAGGGCCTCTTTTAAGGGTTCGCGATTGAATTGGGGGTTAATGCGGCTGTATGGTTGGGAGCGAACATCACACAACGCAGTGATATCGTGCTGCAATAACAGTGCAATGAAGCGCGACACGTCGTGGGTTGAATGGCCGATCGTGAAAACTGTGTTCTGCATCTGTAGCTCTCTCACTCATCGCTCTATGAGCAAATCATTTGAAAATCCGGTCGTGGCCCTCATTTTACTCTCGCCAATTGTGGCAGACTCTTTGGCTTTGGCTCATTCACACGGCCACCAGAGATACCAGTCATGACGAGCGAAAATAGGAGATTTTCAAGTTCCTCCAAAGGTAGTGTCAATTCTTGCGATATCCTGGACCGCGAGATTCCATCTTCCTCATACAGGTTTGCTAACAATTTTGGCAGGATCAAAGAGGTCTCTCGGGGCCCCTCATCTGGTTCGCTCACCCGGTATCCGACTTTCGACATCTCGATACAAAGGCTCCGGTAATGCCAGTCGCTTATGAGACCGAGATCGTGAAGGCGACGGTTGAGCGCAGCAACTGAGACAGCCCACACCTTCTTTAGCTGGATGAGACTGGCCAATGTGGTAAACCGAGGCGCACGGGCTATCGCACTACCTCTGGGCATCAAGAAAGCAGAAGCAAACGAGTTTGCTTCTTGCTCCGCTCTCTTGCCTTGAGGGCCGCCATGCTTATGCAAAACAAGGTGCCCTAACTCATGAGCAGCATCGAAGCGGCTGTGCTCAGATGATTTAAAGCAGTTCAGGAAAATATACGGTGAGGATCCCTTCCACGTGGAGAATGCATCCACTTCTTGAGCATCCACAGAAAGTGAAAACACGCGGACGCCTTTTGATTCCAGCAAGTGGATCATATTGCGAATCGGAAGCTCACCGATACCCCACAATTCGCGCAAAGATTGAGCAGCTGCTTCTGGGTCTGACTCCTGGCTCAGATCCGGCACTTCACATTTGGGCAGTTCAAAACGTGCGTCCAACCATTGGCAAAGATGAATCGCAAACGCACCCTGGCTCAGCGCCATCGCGCGGTGCATTGCGGTCATTTTGCTAAGGGAGCGGAAACTGACCGCAAATGCCAGGGGCTCATCGATATCATCTCCAAGAAAAAACGCGGCTGGGAATCTAAGTACTTGTTCCAATTGAGCGAGAGTGTCGCTCGATGGCGCGTATTCACCCGCTTCAAATCCGATTACGGCGCGGGGAATCACCCCGAGTAGCCTGGCCAGGCCAATCTTGGTCAATCCACGCCTTCTCCGGGCAAGTGTCAGACGTGCAGGATTGAAAGCATTGTCGTTGCTATCAACCTCGCCGCTTGATTTCCACGTTGATTTCGGGAGTTTTGGCATCGGTTTCCTGGTTTTCTTTTGAGGTCGCTGCATTCACTGTCGGCTCGAAATCCACCGGCAGAAGGATGATGCGTTCTGACCAACCGATGATTCGTTGCTTGCGCGTCTTGCCGACCTTCTGTTCCATCGTAATCGGCCGCGACAATTCGCAATATACTTTGCCGGCCACCATATCCCGATATAGCAACAGAACCCAGAGATTATGGACCTGCATCCGGCGAATTCTCTCTTCCGCGTCCCGCTCCATCTGCGGGAACAGAAAGCCATTTCGAAAGACACTTTCGACCGTTGTTTTACCCTTGCCGGATTTCGTTCGGGGTTGTGCGGTACCATTCCGTCCAGTATTCTCGTTGCCGGTGGCCACTGTGATTGCCATACTGCCGTCGTCATTAACTACCCGCGGTTGGCCTTTCACCGTGACCAAGTGCCACCCTTTAGTTTTCAACTCGTCTGCCAGCCCACGGACGCCATCGGCCCAGCTGGCAATACCGGGATAGTTACGCGGATGATGCCCCGTACATCTTGCGTAGCCAAAATACGCACTTTCGACTGCGTGGTGCAGCGCGGAAGCAGGCACCGTCAATTTCGCCAGACCATCTGTGACATCCGGCGCCTCATACCTCGTCGTACAGGCACTCACCATTCGGACAGGTCCTTTCTGCGAACTACACAAAATTCTACCACATTTGTGGTCGGAAAAAGTGTAGTAAAGCAGTTCAGGTCCAGTTCTCGTCAGCACGACAGTTCGAGTAGGACTTCTGTTCCGCATGGCAGAGGTCTCGATCGGGGTGTCCCCACAGCGCGAGGGTGCTGAACTTAGCCATCAACTCCAATTAAATCATTTGCTTACAACCACTAAACGGAACTATCACATCAGAAGTAGACGTCAGGCGACGTATGCAGCAAGCGACCCGGCATTTACCTTCTCCAAAGCATCCTTCGATTGAATCCCCTTGAGGTAAACCATCGTTGACTGAATGTCGCGGTGTCCCATCCAGCCCTGCAAGGTGCGAACGTCGATACCGTGACGGAGGTGCTCGGTCGCAAAGGTGTGACGGAACTTGTGCAGGTAGAACCGCTGGCAATATGGGCCTTGGGCGCAGCGATTGCCATGTTTGGTCACACACTGCCCGCAATTGAGTTTGGCCCGGTATGCCACCGCTTTCACCACTTCGATGTGGAGACTGTTTGGCTTTCCCTTAGTGTTCGGAAAGATCAGCTCCGCCGGCGTCGCGTTGCGCCGGGCCTTCAACTCCTGCAGCTGCTCGATCATGGCCGCAGGCAGGGGCACTGCTCTTTCTTCGTAGTTTTTCGGTTTGAATCTCCAAACCGGCTTTGCGGTGACGCGCACCACCGAGTTGCGGAAATCGACATCGCGCCAGGTCACGTAGCGGATCTCACGGTCGCGGAAGCCGGAGGAAACGCAGAATTTGATAAGGATCGCTTCGTCCCGGTTGGCGTGTTGGAGCATCGCAGCGATTTCTTCGGGTTCGTAGATCGGACGGATAGTCTCGACATAGTTCGGCCAGTCGCTCGGTTCCACCAGCCCTTTGTATCCGTGCCGCTTGAAGAGTTGGAGCACTGTAACGAGGCGGTCATAGACCGTCCGCGGGACCAGTCCGTGGTCGAAGCAGTCGCTGGTGAACTTGAGGATGTCCTCGCGGGTTACCTCATCCACGTAGGTCTTTGCGTAGGAGTTCCGGAACAGGACATTGAGCACCGGCCGGTAGGTTCTGTAGGTTCGCAGGCTGCGGTGCTTGCGGATGTATTCGAGGTAGTCGTCGATGGCTGCGTTCATGGTGAGACGTGCGGACTGTTGAACAACGGCAGCATCGGTAGGGAGCAGGAGGCCCGCCTTGAGGGCATTCAGTTCGATGGATTTCGAGCGGGCAGTCTGCAGGAGATCCTCGAATTTGCGGACCGGCTTCCGCCGGCGCCTCCCTCCCTCGTACCACTCCAGGTAATAGCGACCCTCCGGGTGGTGCTCCTCACGGCCTGCGACAAAAACATGATCGCGAACAACCCGGCCGTTGCGTTCCACGACGGAGGCGAAGGGCCACTTGGAGCCCAGTTTGATTCTCTTGATGATGTTGACGCGGTCCGCGTATTGTTTTGCTCTGGCCATGTATGCCAAGCCTCCTATTGAGACTTGGCATAGATAACCTGGGCGGCTATCTCGGTCAAATGGACAGCACGATGGACAGCATATTCAGTATGTCGATGAAAAGAAAGGAAATTGTTGCGAGGGCAGCGCTCTAACCAACTGAGCTACGTCCCCAAGGAAAATCTGTACTACCGGAAATGCGGCCCTGGGAGTCTCGCATTTCCGTGCCCTGGGAGGGCTTTTGGATCGCGTCTG
>Ga0187868_1002062_pt1 | contig 13503 bp, 11 predicted proteins | sample June2016WEW_13_4_FD_133014 | JGI IMG/M metagenome (GOLD analysis project Ga0187868, IMG submission 133014) | Peatland microbial communities from SPRUCE experiment site at the Marcell Experimental Forest, Minnesota, USA - June2016WEW_13_40 | ecosystem: Environmental > Terrestrial > Soil >... | reverse complement strand
GGCAACTGTCTGGTGCATCAGTTTTGCCGGGTGGGCACGCTGGCACTGATGCAAGGCGGTTCAGGCATCAGCCAGGATTTACCACCGTTCACAATGGCGCGCCGGGTGAACGAGATCTGCGGGTTGAACGTCATCGGCCTGCGCCGCGCGGGATTTACTGCAGAACAGCGGCTGGAATTGAAGCGGATTTACCAGCTACTTTTCCGCCGCGGAAAAAATTTGCGGGCGGCAATTGAAGAAGCGCAAAAAACATTCACCAGCCCCACGGCGAAAATTTTGCTGAATTTTGTAGCCGAAACGAAACGTGGCGTATGCAGGGACGTCAGTCGTGTGGCCGGGGAAAACGAGGATGAGTAGAGAGGCGCATATGTATAAAATTCTTGGTTCAGACGACAAAGAATACGGTCCGGCAACCGCCGGTCAGTTGCAGCAATGGATTGCCGAAGGCCGCGCCAATGCGCAGACGCCAACGCTCGCTCCCGGCGCGCCGGAATGGAAACCGCTCGGCGCGCTGCCGGAATTTGCGGGACATTTCGCGCCGCCAATTCCGCCGGCGATTGGGCCGCTGAAGCCGGGGACTTCAACGGCGGGCCAATTGCCCAAAACCAATTCCTTTGCAACGGCAGGACTGATTTTCGGCATTTTATCGGTGACGTGCTTCTGCAGCTGTTGCGGCTGCCCGTTCAACATCCTGGGACTGGTCTTCTCGCTCATCGGGCTGTCACAAATCAACCGGCGTCCCGAACTTTACGAAGGCCGCGGTCTTGCCATCGCCGGACTGATTCTTTCGGCCGCGAGTCTTGTTTTTGGATTCGGGCTGGCTTTGCTCAATCTTGCACTCCACCCGGAAAACCTTGAGTGGCATTTCAAAACCTTCTGAATTGCACCATGCGCGCTGAATCACAATCCGCGCCGCCGAAAATCGCCGCGTCGCAGTCGCTCGCATTTTTCACGGTTGTCGTGCTGGTGGTGGCAGCTCTTGGTTCGGGCGCGGTTCTGTTTTTCTTCGATCCGGCGAAGCACGGTTTTTATCCCATTTGTTTATTTCACTCGCTGACCGGCTTGAACTGTCCGGGGTGCGGCGCGACGCGGGCAGCGTATCAATTGTTGCACGGCCACCTGCTCCGCGCGCTGCATGACAATGCGCTGTTCGTTCTGACGCTCACGGCGTTGACGGCGCAGAGCACATGGTTTGTCATGCAAAAAATCCGAAACCAACCGGTCGCGTTCATTGTGTCGCCCATAATGTTGTGGGGGCTTCTCGTCACCGTGCTTGTATTCACCGGCTTGCGGAATTTGCCGGCGTTTGCGTGGCTCTCACCTTAGGCGTGCGGACAAGCTGTCCGCGCTCCAGGGCAAACGGAACTTTTCGCTTTTGTCGGCGCGTGTCGTCGTGTTCAATCGTTGGCCTATGAGTCTGACACATCCATTGACGACAACGACATTTGAGCTGCCCGGTTACCGCGTGATCAAATCGTTCGGCGTCGTGCGCGGCATCATTGTGCGGTCGCGCTCCATCGTCGGAAATTTTGGCGCCAGCATTCAGGCGGTTTTCGGCGGGAACATTTCGCTTTACACCAATCTTTGCGAACGCACGCGCGAAGACGCCTTCAACCGGATGCTCACCCATGCCGGAGAACTCGGCGCCAACGCCGTCATCGGCGTACGTTACGACGCGACGGAGCTTGCGGCGGGCATCACCGAAGTGCTGTGTTACGGCACAGCGGTTTATGTTGAAGCGAAAGCCGTTGAAACGTGAATCGTCAAATCGTTGCGCCGGAAAAAAGGCGATTTGACCATTCAACGATGTAACTGTTTAACGATTTAACGTAAACCATGTCCGGACACAGCAAATGGGCGAAGGTCAAGCACTTCAAAGGCGCGATTGACGCCAAGCGCGGGAAAATTTTTTCCAAGCTGGGCCGCGAAATCACCATTGCCGCCAAAATCGGGGGCGGCGACCCGGACATGAATCCGCGCCTGCGCATGGTGCTGCTCAAGTGCCGCACGGCGAACATGCCGCGCGACAACATTGAGCGCGCCATCAAGAAGGGCACCGGCGGCGGGGAAAGCGCGAACTTCGAGGATTTGACTTATGAAATTTACGGACCCAACGGCGTGGCACTGCTCGTTGAAGTGAGCACGGACAATCGCAACCGCACGGCGTCGGACATTCGCAGCATCGTGACCAAGAACAGCGGCAGCATTGCGACGCCGGGATCGGTCAGCCGGTTGTTTCAGCGGAAAGGGCAAATCATCGTGTCGCGCGAAGCGGCGGGTGAGGATCAATTGATGGAACTGGCGCTCGAAGCGGGCGCGGAGGATTTCAAGGCTGAGCCGCAGGGATATGAAATTCTGACCGAACCGGGAAATTTTGAGGCCGTGCACAAACAAATTGAAGCCAGGGGCATCAAGTGCGAAGCGGCGGAAATCACGTGGTTGCCCACCCTCACCGTGCCGTTGACCGGCGAGGCAGCCATAGCCGCGGTCAACAAATTAATTGAGGCGCTGGAGGAACATGACGACGTGAAGGAAGTTTATTCCAACGCCGAATTTTCCGACGAAATGGGAAAGGCATGAATATCAAGCGCAGCCACAAAGCATGAAGGCATTAAGCGCCGATTCTTTTCTCGCGCGGTCACTGGCCGGACTGACGGTGGCGGTATGCCGTCATCCCCGCTGGTTTTTCTGGCCGCAGGCGGTGTTGTTCATGGTGTGCGTGGTTTACGCGCTTCCCAGGCCCTACGGCCATCTTGATTTCGACATGAATCGGGACAATCTGGTCGGCCCCGACCAGAGATATCACCAGAATTATCTCCGGCTCCAAAAGGAATTTACACAACAGGACGATGTGGTGGTGGTGGTGGAAAGCGACAACATCGAGAAAAACCGCCAATTCGTCGAACGCATTGCCGCCAAAATGCAGATGGAGACGAATTTGTTCCGCGACGTTTTTTACCAGCAGAGCCTGGTGATGATGGGCTCCAAGGCGTTGCTCTACGCGTCGGAGACGAATCTGGTGGAGATGAAAACCATGCTCCGCGCCGCCCAGCCGTTCGTCCGGCAGTTCACCCAAACGACGAACCTGGTCTCGTTTTTTGAGCAGATCAACACGGCGTTCCGCACCGCGCCGCGCGAGGCCAACGCCGACACGAAATCCCTGATCCAGGCGCTGCCCGCGCTGACACGCATCGTGACCCAAGCCATCGATTCCCTGCAACGCCCCGGCACGCCGCCGTCGCCCAATGTCATCGCCTTGTTCGACACCAGCGGAAGTGGTGTGCTCTCGAATTACATCACCTTTGCCAACGGCCGGATTTTTCTGGTGACGACGCACGCGCCCAACGCGAAAACGAATGGCCCAACCGTGGATCAGCAGCATCAACGGGGCCGGCAAACGCAGGACGAGGTGAATGGTTATGTGATTGATCGTTTGCGCCAGTTGGTCAAACAGACGCAGGCGGAAGTGCCCGGCCTCAACGTTGGAATCACGGGCATGCCGGTGCTGGATTACGACGAGTTGGCGCAATCGCAGAAGGACATCACGCTGGCCAGCGTCGTGTCGCTGGTTTTGTGCGCGCTGATTTTCATCTACGGTTACAACGAAATCGGCCGGCCGGTGAAGGCCACGATTTGTCTGGTGGTGGGCCTGGCCTACACCCTGGCGTTCACCACGCTGACGGTCGGGCATTTGAACATTTTGACGATCACGTTTGTGCCCATGCTCATCGGCCTGGCGATTGACTTCGGGGTGCATTTGATCACTCGTTACGAGGAGGAATTGCGCCACGGTAAAACCGAGGCGGCGGCGCTGACCAAGGCGATGGTGTTCACCGGGCAGGGAATTTTTACGGGGGCCTTGACGACGGCCGGCGCGTTTCTGGCCATGACGCTGACGCATTTCAAGGGCATCCAGGAAATGGGCATCATCTGCGGCGGCGGCTTGTTGATCTGCTTCATCCCGATGATGACGCTGCTGCCGGTGATGTTGTTGCGGGGCCGGCAAAACGTTATTGACCACCGGGCGACCGAAGACGACACCCGGGCGCGCATCGAAAATATCTGGCTGCAACGGCCCCTGCTGGTGATGGGTATCACAGCGGGGTTGTGCCTGGCGGCGTTCTGGGAAGCCCGCAAAGTCCATTTCGATTACAATCTGATCAAAATGCAGAGTCCCAGCCTGCCATCGGTGGTGTTCGAACATAAGCTGCTGGATTCGGCGGACAAGTCCCTGCTTTACGGAGCGGTCATGGCGGATTCGCTGACCAACGCGGTGGAGCTGAGGGAAAAAATCAAACAACTGCCGGTGGTGGCGGACGTTGATCCGCCATTTTACGGGGATTTTCTCATGGACCAGAGCAAAAAATTAGAACTGGTGGGCCAGATCAAACAGGAAATCGCGTCATTCCAGTTCAACCCGGCGGACCTGCGACCGGTGGACATCTACGAATTGAGCCGGACGCTTTACGGGCTTTACGGTTACCTGGGCAACGCGCTCGAGGAGGTGGGGAACAGCGATCCGGATTTGACCGGGCAGCTGGTTTCCTTGCGACAGGCGATTGAAAATCTGCGCAAGGTGATGTTGCAAGGCGACGCCCCAATGGTCGCAGAGCACGCGGACAAGCTGGCGCAATTTCAGCAGGCGCTTTTCGCCGATTTACGCGATACCTTTCAGCTTTTGCAGCACCAGGACGACAGCACACCATTGCAGGTGGAAGATTTGCCGCCGGCTTTGCACGACCGGTTTGTGGGTGTCACCGGGAAATTTCTGCTGCAGATTTATCCCAATACCGATGTCTGGCAGCGCGACAACCAGGAAAAGTTTGTCACTGCTTTGCGGACGGTGGACGGGAACGTCACCGGGACACCAGTCCAGCTTTACGAATACGAAACCCTGCTCAAAGACAGCTACGTGAACGCAGCCTGGTATTCATTGGCGGCCATTGCCCTCATGGTCCTCTTCCATTTCCGCAGCTTGGGCGCGGTGATTCTGTCGCTGTTGCCGGTGGTTATTGGCACGCTCTGGCTGGCGGGTTTGATGGGCTGGTTCAGCATTCCCATCAATCTGGCAAACATCATGACGTTGCCGCTGGTCATCGGCATCGGCGTGACGAATGGTATTCACATCCTGAATCGGTTTGCCGAGGAGCGTACGCCGGGCATTTTATCGCGGAGCACCGGCAAGGCCGTGTTAGTGTCCGGGTTGACGGCGATTGCGGGTTTCGGCAGTTTGATCCTCGCCAAGCATCGCGGCATTTACAGTCTGGGTTGCCTGATGGCGACGGGAATCGCGACGTGCATGATTGCAGGACTGACTTTTTTGCCGGCGTTGTTGAATTTGCTGGGCCGGTGGCGTCCGTTAATAAAACAACCCAGCGCCGACAACTCGCCGTCGACACTGGGTCAGGAGGAACCGAGGTAAAACCTCAAGTGTAAAAAAAGCATAAAGAAAATTCACAAAAAGTCAATATCAATGTTAAATCCAACTTCTAACGGCTTGAAAACAAGCAAATCCTGTTTTCAATAACGATAACGCAAGGTGCTAAATATCTTGTCAAATCCCCGTCAAAATTCGCTCTTCCGGCTTAAGGGCACGAGCAGGTTCACCCGGGCCAAAATATTCATTCATCGCTTGCGAATCTGTTACTTGGGCTGGGCAATCGGTTTTCCATCCGCCGCCTTTGCCGGGGAGGGTTTTCGTGCCGGGCCGATCTTCGATCAATTTTCACTGACGCTGGATTCCGGTCACCGGACCGAAGCCATCGGACCGTTTTTTTACAACCAGGAAAAAGACACGGAAAAAACGTGGGCCGTCCCGCCGCTGCTTTCTTATGACGCCGATCCCGCAGTCGAATCAAAGGAATTTGATTTGCTTTATCCGGTGCTGACTTATGAAAGTTACGGAATGGAATACCGCTGGCAGCTCGGCCAGCTGCTCAGTTTTTCCGGCGGCCAGAACCCGGATGATTTCTCCGCAAGACGATTCACGATTTTCCCGTTTTATTTTCAACAACGCTCGCCGGACCCGAACAAGAACTACACCGCGCTGTTTCCGTTTTATGGGCACATCCGGGACCGGCTGTTTCGCGACGAAATTTTCTTCGTCCTGTTTCCCATTTATGGCGAGTCGCGGAGGAGGGACGTCGTCACCGACAATTATCTTTATCCGTTTTTCCATCTGCGGCACGGCGAGGGCCTGCAGGGGTGGCAATTCTGGCCGCTTGTCGGCAGTGAACACAAGGACGTGACCACGAAAACCAACGGCTTTGGCGAAACGGAAATCATCGGCGGCCATGACAAATTTTTCGCCCTTTGGCCGGTTCATTTCAAACAAACCACCGGCATCGGCACCGACGACCCGGAAAAACTCAGCGCCAACTGGCCGCTTTACGGCGTGCTCCGCTCTCCCAAACGCGATTCGACCTCCGTGCTCTGGCCGTTCTTTTCCTGGATTGACGACCGTGAAAAAAAATATCACGAATGGCAGGAACCGTATCCATTCGTGGTCATTGCGCGCGGCGAGGGCAAAACCACCACGCGCGTATTCCCTTTGTTCAGCCGTGCGCACAGCGCCACGGCAGAGAGCGATTTTTATCTCTGGCCCTTGTATAAATACAACCGCTTCCAGGCCAGCGCCGTGGATCGGGAACGCACGCGCATTTTGTTTTATCTGTTCTCGAGTGTGACGGAAAAAAACACCGAAACCGGTGCGGAGCGAAAGCGCGTAGATTTCTGGCCGTTGTTCACCTGGCACCACGATTTTGATGGCAACCGCCGGCTGCAAATTCTCGCGCTGGTTGAATCGGCACTGCCCAACAACCGGGGCATCGAGCGCAACTGGTCGCCGCTGTGGTCGTTGTGGCGTTCGGAAAACAATCCCCAAGCTGGCGCCACCAGCCAGTCGTTTCTCTGGAATTTGTATCGTCGTGACACGACGCCCGTGTCGAAAAAATGCTCGCTCCTGTTTGGGTTTTTCCAGTATCAATCGTATTCGGAAATGAAAAAGTTGCGTTTGTTTTATGTTCCAGCGCTCAAATGGCAGGCGCAAACTGGCCGCGTGGTGAAATAAATTATGTTTGAAAACGTCGGCGAAATTTTCCTGTTGTTTTGGCGCACGCTGCTGTCCCTGCCGCAGGCGTGGCGGCAGCGGCAGAAGGTCTTTGACCAATTTTTTGAAATTGGCAACGCCAGCCTGCTGATGGTTTGCGTGCTGTCGTTTTTCATCGGCGCGGTCATTGCGTTGCAAACCGGCCCGGTGCTTGTCGAACGCGGCCTGGCCAGCGCCGTCGGCGGCATCGTCGGCATCTCGATGGCCAAGGAACTGGCGCCGGTGATGATGGCCATTCTTATCGCGGGACGCATTGGTTCGGCGATGGCGGCGGAAATCGGCTCCATGCGGGTTTATCAGGAGGTTGACGCGCTGCGCACAATGAACATCAACCCGGTTCATTACCTCGTGCTGCCGCGACTGATCGCCATTGCGGTTGCACTGCCGATGCTCGTGGTTTTTGCGATTCTTATTGGCTGGCTGGGCGGCGCGGTCGTTGCCGAGACCAACAGCCACATCGAGATTCCATTTCAGGCCTTTTGGGCCAATTTGCGTGACGTGGTCGAGTTGAAGGACGTGGCCAACGGCGTGTTCAAAAGTTTTTGCTTCGCGCTGATCATCGGAGTTGTCTCGTGTCACCAGGGGCTGGCGACCATCGGCGGGCCGCGTGGCATTGGCCGCTCGGTCACGAAGGCCGTCGTCAATTCCATCGTCCTGATCGTGATTTTTGACTATGTGCTCACGCGCGTTCTGCTGAAATAATGAACACCCCAACCAGCAATCATTCCGGTGTCAGCCTTCAGGTGCGCGGGCTGCGCAAAAGTTTTGACGGGCAGGAAGTGCTCAAGGGGCTTGATTTCGAAGTCGAGCCCGGAGAAATTTTTGTCATCATGGGGCCGAGCGGCAGCGGCAAAAGTGTGTTGCTCAAGCACCTGATCGGTCTCGAACTGCCCGACGCCGGCGAAATCCTCATCAATGGCGAATCCATCCAATCGCCGGAAACTGCCAGCAAATACCGGCTCGCGCTCGTGTTCCAATCCGGCGCGCTGTTCAATTCGCTGACCGTCGGCGAAAACGTCGGGCTTTACTTGAGCGAGCACCGGCTCAAACCGCCGGAGGAAATCGCGCGCATCGTCGCCGAAATGCTTGATACTGTCGGCCTCAAAGGCACCGAGGACAAAATGCCCAGTGAACTTTCCGGCGGCATGAAAAAACGCGTCGCCATTGCCCGCGCGCTGGTCATCGAGCCGCAACTGATCCTTTACGATGAACCAACGAGCGAGCTCGATCCGCTTTCGTCCGTTGTCATCGGCGAGGAAATTCTCCATCTCCAGCAGCGCATTCACGTCACGTCACTCGTGGTGTCGCATGACCGCGATCTCGCGTTCGGCGTGGCCGACCGCATTGCCGTCATCAACGAAGGCCGCATTCTCACCATCGGCACACCGGATGAAGTAAAACGTTACAACGATCCGCTCGTCCAAAATTTCTTACGCGCTGATTTTAAACGCGAACCCTAATCTCAAAATTTATGAAAAATTCCCTCGAAACTCGTCTGGGCGTTTTCGTGGTCCTCGTGGCCATGGCCGCCGTGTTCATAGTTGAAACGCTGGGCGGCATGGCATCCTTGCGCGGCGGCTACCACCTTAGCGCGCGGTTCAACACCGTGCAGGACTTGAAGGTCGGGAACAGCGTCAAAATGGCCGGCGTGGAAATCGGCCGCGTCGAAAAAATTGCGCTAACCGGCAACAAGGCCGAAGTCATGATGAAGCTTCATTCCGACGCCGTTGTGAAAACGGACAGCCGGGCCGTCGTCAAATTCACCGGCCTGATGGGGCAGAATTTTGTTGCCATCGGTTTCGGTTCGACGGATGCGCCGCACGCCACCGACGGCATGGTGCTGGAAACGGAAGAGCAGCCCGACCTCAACGCCGTCATGGCCAAGCTCGACGAGGCCGCTGCCGGCATCAAAAGGTTTGGCGATAGCTTCACTGGCGACAAGATTGACAATCTGCTCGGCCCGGTGACTGATTTCATCAAACAAAACAGCGGCCATATCGGCGGAGCCATTTCCAACATTGAAAACATTTCCGGCCAGATCGCGAGCGGGCAGGGCACGGTCGGCAAACTCATTTATGAAGATTCGCTTTATGCTTCCGCGCTGACGACGGTGACCAATTTGCAAGACACCGTGGCCGAAGTGCGCCAGGTCGTCAGCGGCGTCAGCGCCGGCCAGGGTACCATCGGCAAGCTGGTGACCGACGAAACGCTCTACAACGCGACCACCGCTTCGATGACAAATCTCAGCCAGATTTTGCAGAAGGTCAATCAGGGCCAGGGCACGATCGGCAAGCTCGTCAACGACCAGGAATTCTACAAAAACGCCAAGCTCTCGCTCCAAAAACTGGATAAAATGGCCGATGGGTTGGAAGACCAGGGGCCGCTGAGCGTCATTGGGATCATGGCGAACAATTTGTTTTGATTCACGTTTTTCAACGTAGCAGCCGACAGCAGTTGGTTCACCGCGTTCAGGTTCTCACAGGAAGCCGGAGCGGACTGATCCCGCTTTGCGGGACGGCTGCAATTTTTCACGCCAGACCGAGATTTTTCAAGACCCCCACGGTCGAGCGTGATTTGTTCAGCGTGTAAAAATGCAGCCCCGGTGCGCCGGCGCGCAGCAATTCCTCGCACTGTTTCGTGGCGTATTCGATGCCGAATTCCGCGGCGGCTTCGTCATTGCCCGCCAATTGATCAAGTTTTGAACGGAGTGGCGGCGGAATTTTCGCGCCACAAAGCTGCGTGAATTTCGTGATTTGCGACGCGCTCAAAATCGGAATGATGCCGGGCACGAGCGGCACGCAGACACCAAGTTTGCCGGCAACATAATCGCGAAATTCGAAATAATCGGCGTTGTCGAAAAACAATTGCGTGAGGATGAAATCCGCGCCGGCGTCCGTTTTTTCCTTCAAATGCCGCCAATCGGCGTGTTTGCCGTCCTGACAGGCGATGTGGCCTTCGGGAAAACCGGCGACGCCGATGGAAAAATCGCCCGATTCGCGGATGAACTTGACGAGTTGCGCGGCGAAGTCGAAGCCGCCGGGCGTTGGCTGAAATTCGCCGCCGTCGGGCGGATCTCCGCGCAGCGCGAGAATGTTTTTACAACCCAGCGAGCGGATTTTTTCCAAAAGCTCGCGCACCTGCCCGCGGGTGTGATTGACGCACGTGAGATGCGCCAGCGCGATTAGCCCGTGCTGCCGCTGAATGCGATCCACAATCATCAGCGTTTTGTCGCGCGTGCCGCCGCCCGCACCGTAGGTGATGGAGCAATAATCAGGCTTGGCCTCAAGCAGGGCGGGGATTTGCTTTTCCAAGAGATGGCGGTCCCCTTCGCCGGTTTTCGGGGGGAAAAACTCAAAGGAGATGACCGGCCGGCCGGCTGCCCGTTTCGCCGTGTAAATGTCACGAATGAATTGCATTTGGAGGGCGGATTATCGGCGGACGCGCAAAGGAAGCCAAGTTTTGAAATATAATCGTGGCAGCCGACTTGAGCTGGCTCGCTTCAAAGGCAGAATGAAGAAGGCAACATGCAAAAACCGATTGTTCAAAGCCGAAATTTCTTCATTCCTCATTCTGCCTTCTGCATTTCAAGTGAGCCTCGTTACCCCAGCGGCCACACATATTGATGAAACAAAAAGCCCCTTCCGTTTTTCCCGGAAGGGGCTTGAGCGTTCTAAATTAAATTAGAACTGATAGATCAGGTTGAGCGCGAGCATGAAGGCATTCGCATGGTAGGGAAGGCCAGTTACGCTGCTGGCGTCGAAGGGAGTGCCGTGTTCGACGTGATCCCAGCGGAATTCCACGCGGCTCAACACGTTCGCCCACAGTTGATACTGGGTGGTGAATGTGACTTCTTCTGCCTGAGTGCCGTAAATAAGGCCGGCTTTGTCGTCCAAATACTCAGCGCGCGCATTAAAGCTGAGCTTGTCGGTGGCTTGCAAGTTGCCATAAACGGCCACATTCCAAGAACTGTCATCATGAGGATTGTTCCCAAGAGGGCTGTTCACACCACTGTTGTGCAGTTCGAGGTAGTCGAATGCAGCACCGAACTTCAGGGCGCTATTCGGCGTCGGGATCATTAAGCCCGCATACCAACTGGTGGTGCCAAAAGTATTCAGCCCCGTTATCCCGAGACCCCCCAATAGAGGCCCTACCAAGTTGGAATCAACCGAATTGATGACACCCAAATTGAGCGTTGCACCTTTCAGCGCGCCCCAACTATCCGGCGCGGTAAGGGCGATTGCGCCCATGTAGGCCTTTTGAGTTTCAAAAGCGGCACGGCCATTGATTGGCTGAACCAGCGTGCCAATGTTGGAACCATCGGCCACTCCGGCTGTAAGAGTGAGGACATCGCCCACCTTATACGAGGCCAAAACACCCGTGTGAGTCGTCGGTTCAATGGAATAGCCGTAGGAGCGGGTGTAGTTCGGATCGAGCGGCGAGCTGGTGGATTCATAGCCGATAATGGTGTCAAACACACCCATCTTCCAGTCAATGCCGTTACCCACTGGCGTGCGCAACGTGACATACGCCTGGCGAAGTCCTACGAGAGGACTCGAAACTTGGTTCACGATCGGGCCAGTGTTAACTGTAGTTCCTAATGCACTAACAGTGCCAACATTCAGTTTGGTCGGATTATCCGGGCCGGCCATGAATTCAACATGGTAGCCAGCCGCCCACGAGCCTTCATCCATCGGCTTGTCAAGGGCCAAGTCAACGGCGTTCAGATTGAAGCCGTCAGCTTTGTTGATGCCGCCATAAGCATACCCGGGTGTATTTCCCAAGACGCCATACAATCCATTTTGCTGGCCTAAATTCCACTGGGCGGATACATCCACATAGCCGCTAAGCGTGGTGTTCGAGAGCGCGGTTTGCACCTGGCTCATTTTTGCTTCGTCTGCGCGAGCCGCCGAGGCAAGGCTGACCACCCCGAGTGCCGCGAGACCCACTGTCCATTTATTAAACTTCATCTGGTTCCTCCGATGTTGTTTGTTTTAATTGTTTTCTATTTTTAGTGCCTCTGCACTTCAGGACAAAAACCCGTTTGCCCCGGCACCAAATGGTGCAATTGCAATGAAAATAGGAAAATTCCAATTTTTTTACAACATTTTTTTTCGGGGAATCACATTATTGTAACCCTCTTGAAACCAGCGACTTGCATTGATTGTCAGTGTTTCCAATCCAATTATGTGCAGTGGTTGTGTGAAGTTCGGGCATTCATAACCATGCCGGCCTTTGGAAGTTATGGATTCTGCTTCATCGGATTTTAGCAAGCCAGACTGGAACAAATTGTGCTTTGTCAGACGGCGGAAGCCCAATTGCAGGGTTGCGATTGAGGTGAGTTTTGTGGGCGGTTTTATTACGAAATCAAAGATATGCCATCATATGCTTATTCAGCCCGGGAGACGGCCACCGGCCGGGAAATCAACAGCTCGGTCGAAGCCGTGACTGAACAGGCCGCCATTGCCGCGTTGCTTAACCGCAACCTTTTGGTGGTATCCATCCAGGAAAAGATCTCCAAACGAGGCAAAATGAAGGGCGGCAAGGTGGCGCTGGCCGACCTGGTCATTTTCACCCGCCAGTTGGCGACGATGATTGAGGCGGGCATTGCCATCGTGCAGTCCCTGCAAGCCTTGGCGGATCAAACGCCGAACAAGGTCATGCGCGACGTGATCCGGGACTTGTGCACGCGTGTTGAAAGCGGCGAAAGTTTTTCCGAGGCGTTGCAAAAGCATCCGAAGACATTCAACCGCCTTTACTATTCCATGGTGGCAGCGGGGGAAAAAGGCGGTTTACTGGCCGAAATTCTGGCGCGCCTGGCCACTTACCTGGAAAATGCCGAACGCCTTCGTAAAAAGGTCAAGACCGCGTTGATGTATCCGTCAGCCGTGACCATCGTGGCGATTTCCATCACGGTCTTCCTGCTGGTGAAAGTCGTCCCCACCTTCAAGGAAATTTACTCCGGCTTCGGCGCGCAACTGCCCGGACCGACCCAGTTCATGATTAATCTCAGCGACATCGTCAAAAGATTTCTGCTCTTGTTTATCATCGCCGCGGCTGCGGCCATATGGGGTTGGTTTCATTTCATCAAGACCAAACCGGGACGCATGTTTTGGGATTCCCGCCGCATCAAGCTGCCGGTTTTCGGCCCCATTGCGCATAAAGTTTGCCTGGTCCGCTTCACGCGCACGCTCGCCTCGCTCGTTCGCAGCGGCGTGCCCATCCTGGAAGTGCTGCAAATCGTTTCCAATACCGTCGGCAACGTCATCATGGAAAAAGCCATCAAGACCGCCGCCCTCGACATTGAACGGGGCGAAGGCATTTCCGCCGCGCTCGGCAAGAACCCGATTTTCCCCAGCATGATCATCCGCATGCTGAGCGCCGGCGAACAAACCGGC
>Ga0187868_1002055_pt1 | contig 13513 bp, 12 predicted proteins | sample June2016WEW_13_4_FD_133014 | JGI IMG/M metagenome (GOLD analysis project Ga0187868, IMG submission 133014) | Peatland microbial communities from SPRUCE experiment site at the Marcell Experimental Forest, Minnesota, USA - June2016WEW_13_40 | ecosystem: Environmental > Terrestrial > Soil >... | reverse complement strand
TCATACGGGGTGGGATCAGCCCAGTCGGTCCACTCGCGCGGAATGCTGAGGGTACCACGCTCCAGCTCGCGGAGAATGAGCGTGTCGACGCCAGCTATACGCCGTTTCTTGAGAACTTCAAATCGCCGACCACGCAGCGGGTGGAAGGAATGGGAGATTTCTGCCCATCCCAACGGCGAGTGGGGCACAAGTGCAGTCTGCTCTAACCGTCGGCATTCCGAACTGAGGATGGGCAACGAGTTGAAGGAAGAATTTGCCATTTCTGCGCAGATAGGTTAATTGATCTGAAGGGAGTCGACGGAGGGGCAGACCACAAAGGACAAAAGGGCGAGCATGAAAAGCCAAGTCCTGCTTCCCCTGCTCTCGTTGCTCGCGCACCAAGTGAATGGCTTCGAGTTGCTTGAGACGCCTTTGGGTAACCTGAATGGAGGGTAGGGCAGATTGGATGGGGGTAGACGAACAGCGGTTCGCTGGCGTCAGGGCAGGGTTGGGGACCCCCTCGATACTGTGCGAAAACTGTGCCAAAAGTGTATGGAATTGAGGGAAAAGGGGTTCGGCGATTGAGCGAAAGCAGAGCCCCGAATTGATGTAAGGCTATAGAAAACATGAGGATGAATGGAAGGAATGGAAAACGGGCGGATTCCTGCTACGCATCAGGTCGAATGTTCTGACCCCTATGCCCGTTGCCGAGGGGGAACGCGGACCGATCCGCAGACTCTATCGAGCATGAAAAACTTGGCAACAACTAAGCAACGTTAAGCGCCCAAAACGGTATAAAATGGGGACGCGGTGGTGCGGGAAAGTACATGGCAACCCGACAAGACGGAAATTTGCGTCCAGACTCTACATCTGCGGATCAGAATTGGAAATTTCGAGACTTGCGTCCACACGGCAGTTTGCCGAACGAGTACAAGATTGGTACAACTTGAGCGTTCCGAGGGTGGTTTTGCGTGCTTTTAGGTCGCCAACCGTGCCGCAAAATCAACGAGTTAGCTTAGTGCTGCCAGATTTCTAATCCGAGGGTCGGGGGTTCGAGTCCCTCCACCCCTGCCATTTCAGTAACTTATGGACGATTAAAAACAAGAAGAGCATCGGATTCCAATCCGAGGGTCGGGGATTCGAATCCATCCGCACCTGCAATTTTTTCAACATCTTGGCGGGAGGCATCGAACTCGACAAGTACAAATTCGTACAAGTTCACGAACTTTTCCCATTTAAGAGTACCCTACCACTTAATGGGCTGCTCCGCGATTCGCGGGGCTTTCTAATAGCGGAAAACGTGTTCCGCCTCCCGATGGTCCCGCCCAACTTTCACTTCCCTGCGGGTAAGCATAAGGCGTTAGCGTACACTGCCGATGCCCCACTCCCAAAGGAAAAACGCTAAAGGGCGCGAATCACCGTGGAGAAGCGACCGATATTCCGTTCAAGGCTGTTTATGCCTCGGGGCGTCTTATTGGGAGATTCCCGGATTGTTACTGACTTCCCCCTCAGTGGTACCTCTTCAAAACCCAGCTAAATCCTGGGCTTCCGCCGCACCTGTGTGCCAATTGTGTGCGGCCTTAACCAACCTGCTTAGGAGGCTGAAATGGCTTTACCGAAGATACGCCCACCTGAATTTACTACACAACCATGCCGCAAAAGGGCGGCTATCTATGCAAGGGTCAGCACGGGCCACAACGGGCAGGACCCCACAATGCAAACGCGAGAATTGGAAGAGTTCTGCCAACGTCGCGGTTGGGAACTTGCTGGCTGCCATGTAGACACAGGGATTTCGGGCTCCAAGGAATCAAGGCCGGAACTGGACAGGCTCATGGCCGATGCCCGCCGGAGACGGTTTGACGCCGTGGCTGTTTGGAAGTTCGACCGGTTCGCCCGCTCAGTTTCTCACTTGCTCCGCGCTCTCAAAACCTTTAAGGCTCTCGGGATTGACTTCGTTTCCCTCTCTGAGCAGATGGACACCAGCACGCCGACGGGCAAGATGGTCTTTACGGTTCTCGGTGCCGTAGCGGAACTCGAACGCAGCCTGATTGCAGAGCGGGTTCGTGCCGGCATCAGAAATGCGAGGGCTAAAGGCAAAAAGCTCGGCAGGCCGAGAGTCGCCGTGGACGCTTCCAGAATAGCGGCCCTACGAGCTCAGGGGCACATCTGGGGTATGATTCGGCGAGAAACCGGCATTGCCAAGGGAACGGCCCAGCGGGCCTTCAACAGCCTGCCTCCGATTGCTGCACCTTTGACCCGCTAACTCTGCGGAAAGGAACCCGACGGTGATCTCGCCCATAGCTGGCCGAGGAGTCGACCGAGGCGAGTTTTCAAAGCTGCCGCTTGGTCTTCGGACATAACCGTGCATTTGCCTCGTTGCCGCCAAACTCCCGTTTAGAAGAGTGGCAAGCAGACGATACAAAGTGGATCGCTCGGAATTCGCAGCACGGCGTACCTGAAAGTCTGGCCGCTTTGGCGTGGACATGAACCAAGATTGCGGGAAGGGAATCTCCCAACAGTCATAAAGGACTTACCGCTTTGGCATCCGCAAAGGGCGTTTCGTTCCCAATCCGGCGCAGTTCCCGCTCAGCATAGTTTCCGAGTACGCCGTCGCATGTCCAGAACTTTGAATTGCCCCGCTAGCCCCCGCCCTGCGGTATGATGAAGTGCCGGGGCAGGAAACTGCCCTGAGAAGGATGGGTTAGGGCACATGGAAGACGCACCGTTGAAGTCCACGCGCCGGGGTTTTCTGAAGATGGCCGCGCTCGGGGGAAGCCTACCGGCATTTGCGGAAGGCAGTGAGGGGCAGAATTTGAGCCGGACCATCGGCCCCAAATTCCCCGCGAACGCTCGCCTTGCAGGCGCCCTGCCCGCCCCAGCATCCAAAAGTGGGCAGCATCTTGACTACGCCGCTCTGAGCCGGGCTGTTGCCGCCGCATGCGATTGGATTACGGGCGTGGCGCAAATGAAGACCGACACGCTTTCCGGCGAGCACAATTCGCACAAGCTGGAGCACCAGCACTGGCGCGGCGCTCTGCGAGGTGAATATCACGCTTCCACGCGGCAGTGGGATTTTTTCTGTCCCGTGTGGCATACCGGACAAGCTATCAAGGCGCTGGTCTTGGCGTCGCAGGCGCTCAACCGTCCGGACTTGCTGGACGCCGCGCGCTTCTCCGCCGAATTCATCGGTGCGGAGCGCGTCGCGGACCGGCCCAGTCCCCACTACGGCCTGATTTTTGGTTTCGAAGATTTCGGCGATAAGGCCGGCACCTCTGCGGTGCTCGAATGTGTGGACGGTCTTTGGCTGCTCGCCGATGCCACCGGCGACGGGCGCTACGCCGAATGGGCCAGTTCCGCGGCAGCCTGGGTGGCCCGGTACGCCTACCTGGGCAATGGCCTGTTTCGCGGCGAGTTTGACGTTAAGACCTGGAGCTATGTGCTGCCACCCGCAGACACGGATAAGCCCGGTCGTCCCCTCAATGATGACGCCATTTTCCTCAAAGCCGCGGCGCGGGCCGGCAAGCCCAGACTTCGCACCATCTTCTACGAAGTCGCCGAACGCTTATTGCGCGAGGAGGATCCCCCGGGGAACTGGATCGGCTTCGCCCCTTGCAACGCCGCAACCGGGATGATCCATCCCCGCCAAGCATACTGGTGGGGATACCCGATGATCGACGCGTTTCGCGATAGCCACGACCCCCGCTATCTCGCTTGCGCACGCCGCGCCGGCGAGTGGTATCAAAACGCCCTGCGCCTCGACGGCGGCTTGTTTCGAGGCACCCGCCGCGATTTCAAAACTGATTCCTTCGGCCATGCCACCAGTGGCATCGCCTGTGCCGCCCTCCTGTGGGAGGAGCTTTGGAAGGAGACCCACGATGAAACGTGGCTCGACTCGATTCGAACCGGTCTCTATTTCTGCTTGATGATGCAGTTTCGCGATGTCCATGATCCCAACCTGCAAGGCGCCCTCATCGAGGCGGTCGATGCCCCCAATGGTTCGGACGCTTCTCCGTACTACTTGCGGGATCTGAGTACCATCTTCTTTGTCCAAGCGGTCGCGCGCCTGCTCACCGGGGAAATCCCCGCGTAGGCAAGTAAAACGCCGCCCTGTTGAAAATAACGCGATAAGCTCCTCCTGTCGTTCGCCAAAACCACATCAGGCTGAAAACAATTTATTTTCTCCGGTGTCGGCCCTCACCCTAGCCGCCATGTTCGCGCTGCCTGGTTCGCTGCTTCGTCTTCTCGTTTCGCCCGCTAACCTCCGAGATATCGCCCTGGAGAACCTCGCCCTTCGTCAACAGCTGGCAGTGCTCAAGCGCAAGTGCCCGCGGCCTCGGCTGCGGAGAACGGATCGCTTCTTTTGGGTGTGGCAGTTCAGGAGTTGGAAAGATTGGCACCGGACGCTAGTCATCGTAAGACCAGAGACTGTCGTGACTTGGCATCGCAAGGGCTTTCGCCTCTTCTGGAGCTGGATTTTCAAGCGGAAGAGCGGCCGTCAAGAAGCCAGCCCTGCGATTAGAGCTCTGATCCTGAAGATGGCCGCTGCCAACCCCCTTTGGGGAGCGCCCCGCTCCACTGGGAGTTGCTCAAGCTGGGTATCCCCATCTCGGATCGAACCGTGTCGCGACTCCTCCCCAGAAAACGTCGACCCCCGTCTCAAACCTGGAAGGCGTTCCTCGACAACCCTCTGAACCAGTTGGTTTCCATTGATTTCTTTACGGTACCGACCGCCACGTTTCAGGTTCTGTTCGTTTTTGTGGTTTTGGACCATCGTCGCCGCAGAGTGGTTCATTTCAACGTGACCGAATATCCGACAGCAGTTTGGACCACTCAGCAAATCCCGGAAGCGTTCCCCGACGACACCGCGCCACGATATTTGATCCGAGATCGGGACCAGATCTACGGGGAATGTTTTCGGAATCGCCTCAGAGACCTGGGCACCACCGAAGTCCTGACAGCATCGCAAAGCCCTTGGCAAAAGGACTACACTCCATACTGCACCTCATTGGTACGATTCGAAACGTTCACGAAGATCCGCGGCCTGGCGGAGAGTTTCACGCCCTGCATCTTGCGTGGTCGATTGTTTCCTGGGTCTTCGTACAAGCACTCGTTCTTATCATTGTAGGGCTGCGCCTTCAACAACCCGTGATCCCTCCAGATCTTGACCCACGGAGCGGAGATGCCAAGCCGTTGGGCCATCTCGTGGAGAGTCAGCAGACCCGCCTCCCGCAGGCGAGTATACCGGGATTTCAAGCCGTAGTTTCGCCGGATTCGCGCCACGATCCGGCGAGTGAAAGTTCGGCCTTCACCTGATTGCCAGCCGCCTTGGTTGAGTAGCGTCGCGACCTCGCGATCGGCATGGTAATCCAGCAACCGATCCGTCTCGGCCACCACCTCGGGGCAGGTGGCACGCCGTTGCCAAGCATTGGGCGGGACCGGCAGGCGCAGGGTTTTGTGAGCTCCGCCCTTGAAGCGCAGGTGCAGAGTGATCTCGCGGTGATCGCGGAGCAACGTGACGTCTTCCAGCAGGAGTCGGACCATGCGCTTGCGTTCGCGATGTGGCGTTTTCACATCGCGCCACAGCCGAGGAAAGTCGGTGGCTAGGGTCAAGATGCGAGCGCGTTCTTCCTCGCTGAACAGGGCTCGGTCCACTCGGCGCTGGCGTTCATATTCTTGTTGAGCTTCGGCCAGCACCCGGAGCTTCTGGTCCCAATCTGCCTCCAGCGAATCGGCCACCAAGCGGTTCGCAGGATCGACATGCCGGTAATAGCGCTCGGCTAACTGGGCTTCATAGCGAGCGCGCTCGACTTGCGCGTGGCGTAAGTGATCCGCTTCCTCCGCTCGCGACTGCAGCTCCTGCTGCACGCTCAGCGCCACCTCCAGCGCCACCGGAGTGACCACTTCGGTCAGCAGCTCGCCGATGGCTTGGTCGATGCCCGCTCCGGGAACGGTCTGACAGATGGGTTCCGCGTGTTCGATCCCGTACCGCTGGCATACATAATTCGGTTCCAGGTGGGATCGACGAACATGATAACGCACGGTCATCCGATTTCCACAATGGCCACAGATCAGCAACCCTTGCAGGAGGGCGGGGCCCTCTCGCGCCGGGCTGCGGCGACGGTCCGCCCCTCGAGCCTGTGCCCCTGCGTGCAGACGCTGTAGATTGGTTTCATACTCTTCTCAGGAGAGATAGCCGGGGTGAGCGTCCCGGATCACGGTGTTCCACTCCTCCCGGGGCAACCATTTTACGCTGTGGCCCCCTTCCACCTTCGGCCGGGTTTGACTTCGACCGAACACGAAAGCGCCGGTATAGCGAGGATTGTGCAGGACCCGTAAGGTCTGGCTGTGGCCCAGTTCTCCCCACACCAACTCCCCTTGGTGTGGTCCGGTGTGCGGACGGCGCGGGAACCGCAGCCCCTGCTGTCGGAAGACCTTGACCGTGGCCACCGCCGAACCCGTGCGGCGGAAAGTTTCAAAGAGGAGTCGCAGGCTCTTTTGCACCTGCTGGTCGGGGTCGAGAACCAGTTCGCCCGCCGCATCGTAAACCAGCCCCACCGGAGGTCGGATCACCAGTTCGCCTCGACGGGCCTTGTTCAGGATGCCGCCTCGTAAGCGGGCTCGCAACACGTGCAACTCCGCCTCGCTCATCGTCCCCTTCAATCCCAACAGCAGGCGGTCGTTGAAGTGGCCTGGATCGTAGAGGCCCTCTTCATCGAGGATGAGCGTATCGGTCAGGGCGCAGATTTCCAGCAGGCGATGCCAGTCCGTGCAGTTGCGGGCCAGGCGTGAGACCTCCAAGCCCAGGACAATTCCGGCTCGCCCCATTCCCACCTCCGCGACCAGCCTCTGAAAGCCCTCCCGGCCCGCCGCCGAGGCTCCCGATTGGCCTAAATCGCTGTCAATCACGATGATGCGCTCCTGCGGCCAGCCCAAGGCCACCGCGTGTTGGCGCAAGGCGTACTGACGCTGGGTACTTTCCGTATTCTCAAAGACCTGTCGCAGAGTGGATTGCCGGACGTAGAGATAGGCATCGCGTTTCAAGTGACTGGCTTGCACTTTCTGGTGCATCTCGGACTTCATCCTTTCACCTCCTGCCGAGCACTCAGGGCCATTCCCGTCAGAATCATGACCATCTCCGTACGCAGATCGAGAGGAACGATCTCCTCCCGGCTGGACTCCGGAAGCGGTCGCAGGGAAACTTCGGGCGCCCTGAGGGGCCAAGCATCCATCCAACTTTTCATCCCTTGGCGCATCAAAAGGGCCAAGCCCAACCCTCCCTGACTCTTGGCCCTCGTGCCCAGGGCCTGCTTTCGCAACTCCTCGTAGCCTTCCCCCACGCTCTCACTGGCCCTGGTGACGGGGGTCAGGGAAGCGTCCGGAGCGCCGTCGTCGTTTTTTTCCCGGTCGCCGCAGCCGGCGCTCGATTGTGCGGGGATGAACCCTGACGCCCAAGTGCTTCGCGACTTGCTGTGCCAACTCCGGCGCTGACAACGACGGCTCGACGGCGCGCGCTTGGGCCAGAAACTTCATCACCTCGGCCGTCAACTTGTGGGCGTGCCGCGGCCCTCGCTTCCGCGGCAGCAGCCCCGGCAAGCCTCCTTGTGCGAAGGCCGCTTGCGCCTGATAGAAGGAAGGACGAGAAAAACCAAAGGCGAGGGCCGCCTGACTGATCGCTTGGCTTCCGGTGCGCGCTTGGCGCAACATCTCGTACTTCACCTGGAGCAAGTCCCGCGGGTCGAAGAAGTCGCTGTCTTGGAATAGGGGGTGGGTGACGTCCTGGGGCCGAGGATTCAGTGTCCCTTGCTGCCGCAGGACTTCCCGCTTGCGAGCGAGACGTTGGGAGTTGGGCATCGGTGACCTCCGGGAAAGGGTTACCCGAGTATGTAAATATAATTATATTCATTATCCTCTCCTTGTCAAGCTCCTTTAGGTTCTCCGTCTCCCGCCGGCATCGTTAGAATATTGATTATATAAGGAAATAATTAGCAACCGTCGCGATCTGGAAGTTGCCTGATGAAGTGCCTCCTTCGTTTTTACGGCATAATTGCCTTAACATACGTGGCATAATTCCCCTTACATCCCTCCTTCCTGGTTCGACTTCAAGGCCTGGATCAAATTCCCCAGTTGCAGCAACTCTTGGGGCCGAAAATAAGCCCGCCCCGCGGCTACCACCACGAAGGGGTCTTCCCCCACCAGGCTGGTCCAACTCGCGGGAATAGACACCATCTGGCCCTTCGCATCATAGAAAAAGACGCGGTGCTCCAGTTGTGCCGATACTCCACCAGCTCGAACTCGCCTTGGAAGAGGGGATGAAAAGGGTGAGTTATTCGAAAACGTCGTACATCGCGGTTTCCATGCGGTGTAGTTGACGACCTAATCCAACCCGTTGGCGGAAAGGCTGGTGGGCTCCATCCGGTGCGAGTGCTTGGATCACGTGATCATGCTGGGAGAAAAGCATCTGCGACGAATCCTGAAAAGTTATTTCGATTACTATCTGGGTTCGCGAACTCACCTATCGTTATAGCCAAGGACGCTCCGACAACTCGCGTCGTGCAGGGGCTGGAGGCTTGAGATTTCGTGGGGATCCCACAGGTCGGTGGCCTACATCATCGTTTCGAACGGCGCGCTGCGTAACCGATGGCAGGTTGGACCTGCCGTTCCCTTACCTGGAAAACTGCAACCTGCCTCGCGCAAGGCGGGCGCTAGTCGGCGCGAAGGCTCGACCAGCCCGATGACATCACGGACCAGAGATCGAGGCACAGAGCGACGGGCAGAGACTGTGGTCTTTGGGCGGCTGTTTTTGCAGCGGATGCATCATTATCGCGTTTTGGCGAAGGACAAGTTCAATCCTTCCACGTAACAGATCGTGTGCAATACGCCCTGAAACAAAAGTCGATCAAAGCCGGAGATGTTCCCTAGCTGGCGGTCTCGATGCCGCTGCAAAAAACGCTCCATGACCTTCCTCCGTCTGCCGTTCCCCAAAGACATCATGCCGCACTAGGTCATGGAGCGTCATGCCTTTTGGTTGCGGCTCCGCCGCGCTGTGCTACCATGCAGTGCTCACACCGTTGGGGGTCCGGGACACGATCTGCATTTTTAAACCCCCGACGTACCCCACCGCTATCTGCGAGATCTTCGAATCAGGCCGTCTGCACATAGTTGCGACACTGGTCCATCCTTGCGGAGGGGTACGCCGGCTCCCTTCGGTCGACCGCGAGAGGAGAGATCGGCATGTCGACAACGAATACTTCCTGGTGGTCTTCGGGACCTGCCACCTCGGATTCGGCGATGCTGCGCTGACGCCCCTCCCAGAGCTTCGCCGTGATGAGTTTCCCGTCTGGACTAGTCGCCGCAAATCCGCAAGGGTGCACCCAGACGATGCCTACGCCCGACTCGGAGGAGCGCTCGATCAGCGGACTATAATCCAAGGCACCGCCAGTCGGGCAAAGAATTAACTCGGCGCCGTTCTGCCGCAGCCAGGAGGTTGTCTCCGCAAAGTAACGGTCGTTGCAGATCATGCACCCCAGCCGGCCAAAGTTCGTGGGGAAGGTGGGGAAACACGCCTTCTTTTCCTCGTCAGGGAACTGTTCAAACCACGGGGACCGCTTGTTCCAGTTGTGGGTCTTGTAGTAGATTCCGATCAAGTCTCCGACGGGCGAATAAAGCTGGCACGAGTTGAACGGCTTTGGACTCTTGTCGGGATCTCTTCTCTGGGGATCCGCCACCGCCATCCCGGCTGCGATGTAAATATTGAGTGCCCTGGCGAGTTCCTTCAACCGCCGCACGTACTGGCTGGTCACCACGTCTTCCAGGTACGGCTTCACGTCTGCGTACGTCCGGTCACTCACTTCAACATGGTAGCCGTCCAGGAAGCACTCAGTCGTGCAGACGATCTTCGCGCCTTTTACGGCTGCCTTCTGAATCAGCCGCGATACTCTCTCCCAGTTGGCCTCTCTGTAGTCGCCGTCCCGAATCCACCGGATGACAACGCCGGCGACTTTGACGGTGTCAGTGCCGCCAGAGGCCGTTGTGCAGTGGTTGCGGGAGCCCTTGAGCAGCAACAGACTGAACACGAATTGTCTGCGCGTCATCTGGAATTTCTGCCTTAATGCTGATGATGCCCCGACTCCACGTAACGTTGCCGGGATCGTTTCCAGTGGACAATAATAGCATGAACCGGCAGTCGGAGGGCACCCGTCGATTTATCGGGACAGAAGGCGCCCCACCCGTGGCGGACCCACCGCCTAGCGGCGAGAATTTTGCTCCGCACCGTCCACAGCTCGTTTTCAGCAAACTACTAACGAGGCTTCGCCTCAGACCGACGAAGCGCGTAGAGTAGGGCTCCGTCTGTGGACTCGAAAACGCGTAGGGTAAAGTTTCCCGCTCATGGACCGCGCGAGGCGGTAGTTGGCCATTTGGCCGGTGATCCACTAGCGGAGTGTCAGCTACTGACAAACAGACAGTCGAACCTGCTCCAAGCCTTGCAGCTTCAGTTCGGTCTGCCACAGGCCGGGAACTTCGAGGGCCTTAACCACTAACGGCCCCTTGCTTGATTGTCCACACAGTTTGGGCCGGGCGCTGCCCTGCGTGCCAGGACGGTAAAGCACCGTCAGGGTGGTTTTTCCCTGACCCTGCAGTTTTACCTCCGCGCGCCGAGGTTGAGCCTGCAGGTTCATCACGTCCGTGTCGTTATCCTGAGTCCAGATGCCCCAATCGCCCGACACCGTTACTATGTGGATCTTTCCGCGAGTTATCTCGAGCGGTACCTCGGCATTCTTCCAAAGCAAATGCGCTTCCGTCGGTTGGGGAGCATCACTCCACCAGTTGACATTCAACAGGTACACGGCGTGGGTCGCCGGTTGCCCCACCACGCGAGCCCAATCATATACCGCAAAGCTCGCGTCTTCCGTTCCTTTCACCCACATCCGGGCTCTTTCTTGCGCCAGGATGCGCCGGCCGGCTTCGCGCAGCAGTTCTCGATATAACCCTTCCAGAGCTGCATCCCCTGGATATGCCGCCACATTAACAAAGGTAACCTGGCCGGCGCCCAACTTCCGCTCCACCAGCACGGGCGTCCCGGTCCCGTCAACCAAGCGGGGGACTGCGCCTTGAAGGATCACCTCGCCCAATTGCACCTTCCGGCCGCGCAGAGCGGTCACTAACTCCTGGTCCGCGGCTTGCTTGGCAACGTAGTTTCCCGAGTTGGATTTGAGCCCGCGAAGCTCCAGCCCGAGGAGATCTCGCACCTCGGGCCCGGAGAAAAAATGCGGCGACTGCTTTCGCCGAACCTCCGTCGAGAGGTGAGGAAGCGCCAGGATGAGGTGGCCGCCACCCTGGACGTAGTTTCGGAGGCGTTCTACCTGGCCAGCGTCCGCAGTGTTCCAGCCCAGGAAAACCAGTGTGGGGTACCTCGAAAGCGTCTCCACGCTGGCTTCAATGGGCACGATGTCCGCAGGCCCATAAGGAGTGCCGGTGAAGAAGCCCACTGGCTCATGGGGGCAAGGCATATGATAAATAGGAGCCAGCACCGACCGGGGGAAGAAGACCTTCAGCAGGTCCCAGCTGTTCTCGGGCTCGGCAAAATCCCATTCAGGACCGGCATGCCCCCACACCGCAATACGTTCGAAGCCGGTCCAACCATCGTACTGCCCTTGCAAGAATCCCACCGGAACGCGCATGCGTCCCCGGCGGCTATGGGCACGAGTGAAATAATAAAAATCTTGATGAACCTTCAAGTGCCCCTGGCAAGCAGGGCTGAAGCGATCATCAGCGCTGTAGCCCTCCTCCATGTGCCACAAGCCATCCTCGATATAAATCTGCTCGACACCGTGGATATAGGCTGTGGCAAGGGCAAGGAAGTAGCGCCGGAACGCTGCCGGGTCATCATGCGGGGTCGTGGACCACTCGGCTGCGATGTGGGCGCCGTAACGTGGCTGTCCCGAAGCGAGAGAGGCGCCGCGCAACGCCCCCAGAATAATCTCAAGCGGACCATACATGGTCTCCGCCGCCAGCCATTTGTAACCCGCTTGAAAGAAATACTTGAAAAGCGTCGTAGCACCGCTGTGACGCTGGGCCATGGCGCGTTCTCTTCGAATATTTTCAACAAAATACTCAGCGGCCTCGCGCATGTCTTGGGCACGGCGGGGATCGAAGAAGAGAGGTTCTCCCGCGCGCCCGCCCCGCAAGCGCGGCTCGACAATAAGTCCCCCCCGCCCGTGGGGTGGAAAACGCTCGTACACCGCGGAGAAAAGCTCGCCGTCCGGCGAGCGCCCTCCGCCCCCCTTGTAGTAGTACTCGCCCTCGAGCTCATGCATCTGCGGACCGCGGTAGAGCGGTCCGGCCAGCATCTCGTCCGTCGGATTGCCGTCCGTGCCAGGCATTTCGCGGCCATCGAGGATCAGGGAGTACTTCAGCCCCGCTGCCTCGCAGAAGCGTATGGTTTCCTTCCAGGCTTCGGGGTTGAGGACCTGCGTACCTCCCCATCGATAAATGGGCCGATAGACAATGGAATTGCCCAGGGAATGATGGAGAAACCAGGAATGGAAACGCTCTAGACTCTGTGGTTCCGCTGCCACATAGAACGAATCGCCGCTACCAACCAGCACCCCATCATTTTCGCGTTCGACCACGCGCGCGACGACAGCTCGGCGCTCTTCCTCGCCAAAACGGATGTGGAGCGTCCCGCCCGGTCCACCATTCCCTGCCCGAAACTTTACAAACTGCAAGCCAGCGTCGGGAAAACTGAGTTCCGACTGGACTGGCGTAATATTGCTCTGCTGCTGGCTTCGTGCCGGTTCGACAATCACTTCAGCTCGCAGCCCCGGGGCGCGCGTCTTGATCAGGACCGGGAATTCATTACCGGCCTCGACCAGTTTCGGACAGGCCACCACCTCTAGACCGCCGTTGGGAATTTGCAACCATTCCAGACCGCGGAGAGTGTAAGCCAGCGCTTCGTGGTAGTCGGATATAAGCTGGATCATCAACTCGTTCTCGCCGGGTCGCAATAACCCCGCCGGGACGTCCACTTCCGCTGCGGGCCAGGTATATGCCGGCTGAAAAAGCTTACCTTGAAAGAATTCGCTCCCATTCAGCGTCAGCTTGAATCTCGGCCACTCTTTTTCAGAGAAATTCTCGCCCAACCAGTTGCGATAGGGTCGGCCAGGTCGCGCCGGAGCGAACGGCGGTAGGCAGTTCAGGCCAAGTGCGAACGGCGGCTGGCTCTCGGTGCCTGCCTGCCCGGAGAATTGCGGGTCTTCGAGCCAAACCCTGCCCCGAAACCTTTCCCCAACAACGGTGAATAATACACAGGCAACATCTCGTTTCAGGTTGACCGGCAGTTGCAGTTCCTGCCAGTCCTGCGTGCCCTCACCGACGCTGAGGAAATATGATGTGTCGGGAGGCCCGGTGATATCGCCTGGATTTCTGTCTGGGCGCTTATGGTAAACCGCCACCTCGATGCCCACTCGGCCACCGGAAAGTATATCGAGGCCTTCTTTTTTCATCCAGACCTTCAGAAGATATCCTCGCTCTTTGG
>Ga0187868_1002054_pt1 | contig 13514 bp, 11 predicted proteins | sample June2016WEW_13_4_FD_133014 | JGI IMG/M metagenome (GOLD analysis project Ga0187868, IMG submission 133014) | Peatland microbial communities from SPRUCE experiment site at the Marcell Experimental Forest, Minnesota, USA - June2016WEW_13_40 | ecosystem: Environmental > Terrestrial > Soil >... | reverse complement strand
TCACCGATGGCGAGCACGTGCTTCGTGCGCTCGTTGAGCAGCCGCACAATGTGCGCGTCCAGCCGGTCAATCACCTTGCGATGTTCGGGAATGTTCACAACCAAGGCAGAATGCAGAATTAAGAATGAAGAATCAAATCAGTTTCGCGCGATAAAAAGCAGACAAAGATGAAATCAATAACGGCTGGCAATGAACAATCCTTTCGGTTTTTTAACTCCACGCTTGCAAATCAGATGCAATCCGCTTCGATGAAGTCATGTTTCCCTACGTTGCATTGACCAAAGACAAAGACTGGCAGCCCGGCCCTTACGAAGGAGTCGAGTTGATGATGTTGCACAAAAATGAACGCACCGGAGGGGTCGTGGTGCTGCGCAAGTTCAAGGCCGGCTGTACGATCCCGGCCCACACGCATCCGGACGCCAATGAATGGGCCTACGTGCTTTCCGGCGAATGGGAGGAATCCGGCGTGACCTACACCGCCGGCACGCTGTTCTACGCGCCCAAAGGCGTCCGGCACGGCCCGCATGTCGCCAAAACGGAAGTCATCAGCCTGACCATCTTCGACGGCCCGCTGACGGTGGCGTGAATGAGCGTGCAGCAATTGCGATTGCACAAAACGCCTCGAAGAACGCTTGCAACAACAGGGTAAAGTGTTCCTGAAACGTTGGAGAAATGAAAACCACGGATGAACACGGATTAAGGTAGGGCGGGCACTCCGTTGCCCGCCGCGCTTCAACATGGCCATTGGAAAGACCGGCGCGCAGAGGACTGCGCGCTCTACCAACAAATTCTCCTTGGAACCCAAATCCGAGATGCCAGACCCGAATAATATTTCCTCGCCAGCGGCAGGCAAAAAGCCTTGAATCCACAGTCAAATCATGCGCTCCGACCAAGACCATTCCGTCTGTCCCGGTGAAACGCGGCGGCACTTCATCAAGAAGACCGGGATGGCGGCCACGGCTGTGGCCGGCGCCGGCCTGCTGCCTGCAGCCGCCTTTGTCAGGGAAGGTCAAGACACGGTTTGCCTGATCTTTGATCCACAAGATGCGATTGCGAAGCGAGAACCCGTGCAATGGGCCGCCGGCGAATTGCGCGATGCCCTGGCCAGGCGGGGAATCAAGGCGGACATTCTTGATTACTCGGAAACGGCACCGCGTTCACAATCTTGCATTCTGATAGCGAGTGGAGCCTCGGCTCACGCGCGAGGCGTTCTCGATGAAGCACAGATGACGCTGCCAGAAACCCCGGAAGCGATCGCATTTGCTCGCGGTGGGATCGGGAAAATGCCACGGAAGGTCCTTTTGGCCGGCGGCTCGGACGAACGCGGTCTGGTTTACGCGTTGCTCGAACTGGCGGACCGGGTAAATTTCGCCACCGACCCAATCGCCGCATTGAAAGCGGTGAAGCCAACCGCCGAGCAACCCGCCAATGCGATTCGCAGTGTGGCCCGCGCGTTCGTCAGCGATGTCGAGGACAAATCCTGGTTCCAAGACCGCGCCTTCTGGCCGCCCTACCTGACGATGCTGGCGGCCCAACGGTTCAATCGTTTCAGCCTCACGCTGGGAATCGGCTACGATTTTGCGAGCGGCCTCCGCGACTGTTACTTTTATTTCGCCTATCCGTTTCTTCTTTCCGTGCCGGGTTACAACGTGCGTGCGGTTCCCTTGCCCGATGCCGAGCGCGACCACAACTTGGAGATGCTTCGGTTCATCAGTGACGAAACCGCGCGGCGCGGCCTCCACTTTCAACTGGGCATCTGGACCCACGCCTATCAATGGACGAAAAGCCCGGATGCAAATTACACCATCGAAGGACTCACGCCGGAAACGCACGCGCCTTATTGCCGCGACGCCCTGCGCGCACTGCTCACGGCGTGTCCGGCCATCAGCGGCGTGACATTCCGGATCCACGGCGAAAGCGGCGTACCCGAGGGCAACTACGATCTTTGGAAAACAATCTTCGACGGCGTCGTGCAATGTGGACGCAGCGTCGAGATTGACATGCACGCCAAGGGCATGGACCAGCCGATGATTGACGTGGCGCTGGGCACGGGCATGCCGGTGATCATCTCGCCCAAATTCTGGGCCGAGCACATGGGCCTGCCCTACATGCAGGGCGCCATCCGCCCGCAGGAAATGCCGAGCAACACCCCGGACACCGGCTTCTTCTCGCGCAGTTCGGGTTCGCGCTCCTTCCTCCGCTACGGCTACGGTGATTTGCTGACCAAGGACCGTCGCTACGGAGTGTTGCATCGCATCTGGCCGGGCACACAGCGGCTGTTGTTGTGGGGCGACCCGGAAACGGCCGCCGCCTGTGGCCGCGTTTCGAGTTTTTGCGGCAGCCAGGGCGTGGAACTGTTTGAACCCCTTTTCTTCAAAGGCCGCAAAGGCTCGGGCCTGCCCGGCGGCCGCAATGCGTATGCCGACCCCTCGCTGCGGCCCGCTGGCGGCGACTTTGAAAAATACGATTACACCTACCGCGTCTGGGGCCGGAACCTTTACAACCCGGACGGCGACGCCGACGGCTGGCGGCGTTCGCTGCGTCATCAGTTCGGCGGCGGCGCGGAAAAAGTGGAAGGCGCGCTGGCGTCGGCCAGTCGGATTCTCCCGCTCGTGACCACGGCGCATTGCCCGTCCGCCGCCAACAACAATTACTGGCCGGAGTTGTACACCAACATGGCCATCGTGGGTTTGAGTCCGGCACAACCTTATTTCGACACACCCAGCCCGAAGCGTTTCGGCACGGTCAGCCCGCTCGACCCGGAGTTTTTCCTGGGCATTGATGAATTCGCCGATGAATTGATCAAAGGCGAAGCCAGCGGGAAATACTCGCCGACCTGGGTCGCGACTCAACTGGAGGAAGACGCGGAAAAAGCTGCGGCCCGGTTGCACGAGGCGAAATCAAAAGTGCGTGACGCCCGCGACGCCGAATTCCGGCGGCTGGAAGTGGACGTTGCGATTCAAGCCGGGCTGGGCCGGTTTTTCGCGGCGAAATTCCGCGCCGGTGTCCTTTATGCCCTCTGTGAACGGAGCGGTTACCGGCCGGCCTTGGCGGCGGCGCTCAAGGCGCAGCGTGCGGCTCAAGCGGCATGGGCGGAATTCGCGGAACAGGCCAAGGATGTTTATGTTCCTGACATCACGTTCGGTCCCGAATATTTCCAGCGCGGCCATTGGCTGGACCGGTTGCCGGCCATTGATGCCGACACCGCAGACATGGAAAAACTTTTGAAACAAGCGCCCGAATCCGGCACGGCTCCGCTAAAGGTGGATCGCAAAGTGGTCGAAAAAGCCATGCGCCAGGCCCTCGCCAAACCGGAGCGCGATGCAAATCCGCCACTGGCCGGACTTCACGAGCCGCCGCCTTCATTCCAGCGCGGCCAGCCGTTGACCATCGTTGCCCACGTGCCGAAAGTCAGCAACTTGGCCATGATTTCCGGCCTGCGCCTGCGTTACCGGCACATCAATCAAGCGGAGATTTGGCAGATTATTGAGATGGAGCGCGCTGGGGATGACTATCGCGCGGTCATCGTGGCCGCCTACACCGATTCGCCGTTTCCGTTGCAGCATTACTTTCAAATCCGCAACATCTCCGGCGATGCGTGGTTGCGTCCCGGCTTGGAACACCGCTGGCGCGGCCAGCCCTACTTTTTCGTGCGCCAAGCCACTTGAAGGACAACCACAGCAGCAGGGTAAATCCGGGAAAACCGCACTTCAGATCAGTTCGTTGTCCTCTGGCTGACGGGTCAGGTAATAGGCGATCATGACTCCGACGACGATGCAGATTCCCGAAAGCGGTCCCAAGCCGTGAAAGGCAAGTGAGTACCAGCTCATCCTCGATTCCGTCAACCCAACCAAAGACGTCTCAAAATCGCCGCGCGATCTCCGGTTGTCCACCATCTGTTTCAACCGGGGCAATTCCTGGGTCCGGAAGCGGATGAGTTCCCCGTCGGCAACCGGCTCTTTGGCCAGCTTGGAGATCAGTTCATCGACGTAATATGCGTTCGGTACGAGCTGGGTTGCTTCCCAGATTGAAGCCTCCACGCCATAGAGGCCGCCCAACGGATTCCGGCGCAGCACCTGGCGCCGGGATATGATCCAGTTGACATGGATCAAATTGCACTTCTGGTCGTAATTCAAGGCGGGCTCGTTCGTCACACCGGCGGCCAGCCGTCCAATCACGGCGATTTCCCGGGACGACAAGGCCGTGCGCAACTGCTCGTTATTCTCCACCAAAATGCTCGTTTTCGCATAATCGAGCGTTTCCTCATAAACTGCGGCCACGACCCGGCGGAGAAAATAATCAACGGCGATCTTCTGTTGCATGGCCATGCCCGCCAATCCGGCCAGAAGGGTCAACGCAGCGGCAAAACTGGCGATTCCGAAACTGCCTTCCGGGCTGCATCGGCGGATCACCCATCCGACCGCGAGCCCAATCAAAACAGGCATGAAAATGAAACTCATCTCACTCCAGATATCGAGCGAATGAATCTTGAGCCAATACCAGACCAACAGAACGAGGGCGGCAGCGGCCAGACCTGCCCCCGCAGCGAGAATCTGCCGCAGCAGGGAGGAATGGGAGTTTTCCATATCCATGCGGAAATTTTATTCGGAAACACAGCCCGCTGTCCATTTGAACTTTCCCGTTGCGGCGCGGGTTTGACCGTTTCATCTTTGCCGCATGGAACGAGGAAACCATCGCCCCCGTGGCAGGCGCAGTCGGATGAAAATTGTTACTGGAGGACAGACCGGCGTGGATCGGGCCGCGCTGGATTTTGCCATCCGGCACGGTTATGAACATGGCGGATGGTGTCCGCACGACCGGCGCGCCGAGGACGGCGTCATCCCGCCGATTTACCGGCTGCGCGAAACCGACTCGGCGGATTACGACGAGCGCACCGAAAAGAACGTGCTGGATTCGGACGCCGCATTGATTGTGGCCCGGGAGGCGGAATTGTCCGGCGGCACGGCCTTCACGAAAACCTGTGCCGAACAACAGGGCCGTCCGGTGATTGTCGTTTGCGAACCAGAGGGTGTGTCGCAGGGTGCCGCCGCCCTTTCAAAATTCCTGAAACGGAACAACGTTCGCACGCTCAATGTCGCCGGCCCGCGCGAGTCCCAAGCCCCCGGCATCGGGAAGTTTGTTAAGGCACTGCTCGAAGCCGCTTTAGAGACTTGAATCACCTCAGGGATGCACCTGACTGACGTCGTGCTGATCGTTTCTGTTCTGTTCGAGAACCATTGTTTCCGTTCCCATGAATTTCGAAGAATGCCATTTGATGTTTTTTCGATGAGTCAACATCCGAGTTTTCCATCGGATATCTGATTGGCCGTTGCACTATCTGCCAGTCAGAAGGCAGAGAGCACTCGCACGCCGTCAATGACACCAACAGGTTTCGTGGTAAAGTAATCCTGTGAACGTTCAAGCGCTTTTCGGCAATTTGGGTGTATTCCTCGGAATGGTCACAAATGATTGCATGTCTGCCGAGTCTTCGCGCCGCTTCTGCGGTTGTTCCCGACCCGCTCATGGGATCTAAAACCAAATCTCCCTCTTTGGTCGTCATCTTCAGGAGTGGCTCGATCACTTTGACTGGTTTCTGCGACGGGTGGCCGGTCTGTTCCTTCCTCCCGACGAAGCCTACGAGCAAAGAGTCTTCGATGACACTAGGCGGGCCGGGCATGTAGCGCAGCTTGCCTTCCTTCAACTTGGCCAATTGCACCTCATTGAGAAAGTGCTCCACGTAGAGCTTTGCTCCGGGATGGGAAAGATGGAGGCAGGTCATCTGCGCCGAACGCCAACCGCGGATCACCGATGGATTGTTGCGGAACGCCCACGTCAGCCAGGAAACCAGCTTGAGCGGTGATGGAATTCGCTCGACGAATGGCGCGATGATTTCAGGAAAGCCCCAGAGAAAGATGTGCTTGGACACCACTTTTGCGCCGTCGAGGATTCCTACAACGTAGGGCACATAGTCGTCGCGAACACCGCCGACCCCTTTGTTGTACCAAGGATCGAGCACGGTCGTGATGACGGGAGCAGACAATAGCCTGGTCAAGCGGAAGGTGTCTTGCACGTCCATTGGCGGCAGAACGACGACACCATCTCGCGAAAGCGCTGTTGTGATCTTGTCTCTGACCTGTTCTAGTGTTTCGTGTGTTGTAATCATCTACGGCCTGTCGCTCGGCTTCGATACTTGTACTCGACCGGCCTTCAAAGTGTAACCAAAATATTTCAACATCAGATTAAGTGCCGCGCGCTTGTCCTTCTCGGAAGCTGCTTGAAGAATTCCGGCGATGTTGAGTTTACCGGTTTGGTTGTCCCAGTAATTCTTCTTCATCACTTGATGCCGACTGCAAAGCGCCCGCCATTGATTCGCGTCACTGGGATCAGTGTTGGGATTGACCGAATGCGGGCTTTTGTGGTCGGGTGTCAATTTGACACGTCCGCCGCCGACCGGATCAATGTCTCCTTCTTTCAAGCCGCACAATTGCCCGTCCTCGTCCCATGCGCACGCGTGCTTTGCATTCGCTAGCACTTTCTCCCAACATACTGGCGTAGGCTTAATCCTCTTGCCCGCGCTTAACCGCTTCTTGGCAGACGGCATCAAATACTCCTGCACCGCGAGATTTGGATCATCACGCCACGACAGGATTGTGTAACCGGTGTCAGTGCGCAGTTCCGAAAGCCGCTGATGCCAGTTCTCCGGTTGGCGGCCGGTAACCGGATCTGTCGCTGCCTGAATAATCATTTCCCGAGTCACAACCCTGCCAAGATTATCGAGGAAAAGAGCCTCAATTCGCTTGCTTACAGTCGCCTGCTTGTACGGGCCTTTGACCTTGCCATACGCCTTTTTCTTCCCGTTGGCGACTTGTTGCTTGCTTGTTCGAGGCATGGTGACTTTGGGTTAGCGGGATTGCACCTTATTTCAAAGCCCCTCGATTAGTTTTGAGAGCGTCAAACCGAAAGCGCGGGCAATTTTGCGAATGTTTAGGAGGGCTAGATTCCTCTCCCCACGTTCGATGGCGCCAACGTACGTTCGGTGGAGCCCGCAACGCTCGGCCAACTCTTCCTGCGACCATTTTGCAGCCTCACGGAGTTTTCGCACGCGCTGGCCAAACTCGCGTAAGAACGCTTTGTCGGGTTTCGTGTATGCCATGGTCCGATATTGCCGGGCGAGATGACTATGCGTCCACAGACGATGCGTAGCATCTCAGCAAGTAATCTGCCGTGGCAGCTTGAACGGCGGCCGATTCCTGTTTACACTGTCGCAGGCTCTTGAAAAATTCGACGCCTTCGCGGCAACGGCGGAAAGACTGGACTGAAAATCGCTCAAGACATTTTAAAACCGTGAACCCTGATGACAATGTAGGAGTGTTAGAACCACCTCCGACTAGAAGGCCGCGAGACAAGTCGCGACCGAATCCGCCGAAGAAGGTGCCCGTTGATTTCTGGCACGCGCCGGCGGTCATCGCGGAAAACAATTTCATTTACAAAAGCTTGTCGAATTGGGCGTTCAACGTTGCGGTCGGCTGTTCGCATGCATGCCGGTTTTGCTACGTGCCTAGCGCGGCAACCATTAAACAGGGAGCGAGGCTGGCCGAATACGGCGTCGAGGATCCAGATGCTGAATGGGGCAATTACCTTTTGCTCCGCCCGTGGGATGAACAGAAGTTTCTTGCCTCGCTGCGCTCCGCCGAAAACACGCCGCGCAAGCAGCTCAAGCCCGACGGCAATCGCGCGGTGATTTATTGCAGCACGACCGACCCGTATCAGATCATCCGCCATCCCGACCCGGCGCGGCAACGCAAACTGGCCGAACACGCGCGTTTTCTCGTGCGCCGCTCGCTCGAACTCATCCGCGACCAATCCACGCTCAACGTCCGTATCCTCACCCGCAGTCCGCTGGCGCGGGCCGACTTCGATTTGTTCCGCAGTTTTGGCAAACGGCTCGTCTTCGGCATGAGTTTGCCTACGCTTCGCAACGATCTGGCCAAAGTGTATGAGCCAAAAGCGCCTGCACCGTCGCAACGGCTGGCCGCACTGCACGCCGCGAAGGAAGCCGGGTTGCATGTTTATGTGGCCATGGCGCCGACCTATCCCGAATGTGACGAAGCCGATTTGCGCGCGACGCTCAAAGCCGTGGCTGAACTGGAGCCAATCACCATTTTTCACGAACCCATCAACATCCGGGCGGAAAACGTGGCGCGTATCGAGGAGCAATCCGCAGAGACGGGCGTTCGGTTGCGGACGGAGGTTTTTGCCACACGCGAAAGCTGGCAGGATTACGCCGTGAATGCATTGCACACCGTCTCTGAAATTTCCAAGGAACTCGGCATCGAGAAGCACCTGCATTTGTGGCCGGACAAATCCCTCGGCAGCCAATCCCTGGCCGACCGGATGCCGAATCCCAAGAAATATCTGAAACGGCTCGAACACTGGTGACAGCGCGTCAGCGAGTGGCCGAAATAGCCTACGAGGAACAGGCGAAGGCTGTTGTCCTTGAAACTTTTGATGGTGTCGTAATCAAGGTTCGCATGGCTGTTGCAACGCCCTGTTCAACGTAAAGAATCTTTGGCAGACTCTGTTTCGTTCGAATGGCTCAATACTTGTCACCGCTGGAAATAATTGCGCGGGGTCGCTGGGAACACGCTTTGTTCACGACTTACGCTCTGAGCCTGACTTTCTTCGAGACGCATATTCTCAAGAACGGTCTCCTGAAAACTGGCTGCCGAAACATCTGGGTCGTTGCGGACATTGACGGCTATCAGCAGAGTCTGGCTGAAAGACAATCATCGCGCGTCGGACAGGAATACCATTTGATTCCGGTAGCTCTGGCCAATGGCGTATTTCATCCCAAGTGTAGCTACCTGTCCGGCCCGGATGGTGATTTGCTGATGGTCAGCAGCGGAAACGTTACGTTCGGCGGATACGGACGAAATGTTGAAGTGATGGAGATATTCCCCTCGGGGGAGAGTCCTGAAGTGTTCGCGGCATTTGGTGAATTCCTTCAGGCTTTGAACTCACGTGCGGACTTTCTCAACCCTGACCGCAAGTGGACGGAAACCTTTTCAGAACTGGCGTTGAAAGCTGGAGTCCGCAAAACCGCAAACGATTCGGATGCGCCGCGATTGATTCATTGCGTCAACAAGCCGGTAGCTGAACAGTTGGAATCTGTCTTTACGGAGCGTGGCGGTGCGTCGCGGTTGAAGCTGCTGTCTCCTTTTTTCGATCCGCAAGCGACCGCCGTGAGAATACTGGCGACTAAATCGGAATGTGGTCGAGTGTCCATTGGGCTGCTTTGCGGGCGCGAGGATTGCAGCACCTTTCCTTTCGGCGTTAAGCTCGGCGACGGAATCAAAGTGGATGCCGCGTTGGTGTCGGATGAACACGATGGCCGCTCGCTTCACGCGAAATGGATTGAAGCAGACCTCAATGACGGAAGCCGCGCGGTGCTCACGGGCAGCGTCAATGCCACGGAGAAATCTCTTTGCACAACGGATAACATCGAAGTTGGCGTGCTCCGCGTCGAACCCCAAACCAAACGGCGCGCTCTGTCATGGAAGTCTGCTCCGTTGCCCAAAACACATCAGAAGATGTCGTTCCAAAGGGCTGGTATTGGACGACGCATTGTTATTCACGCTCGGATCGTGAAGCAGGGAGAGCTGGTCGGCATCGTCATCAGCAGGCAAAAGGTTAACGGTCTGTGGCAAGCCGCCGTTGTGCGGCCAGATGGTGAGATGGTGGAATTTGAAGTCGAAGTTGTGGCTGACGGAAGTTTCCGCGCAAGAATTCCGCACGCGGAACACTACGCGACTCAAACGGGCTTGCAGGTTGTGATGAAGCGAAACGGGGTTGAGGGACGCGGCTGGATTCAAAACGAGGAGATTCTCAAACTCCCCCGCCTGCCATACTTGGGCATCACATCCATCATCCGGCTCATCAACAACGAGCAGAGCGAAGACGATGATGCTGCTTTGCTGGAATACCTTGCTTTGAGTGCGCAAAACCACCTTTCGACGTTCAAGGTGGACATAAAGTCTGCCACGAAAGCCGAGCCGCTAAAATCGAAAGCCGAGCCGCACTATGCGACGATTGAAATTGGGCACCTGAAGCCGACAGGCGAATCCGGCCAGGAACTCATCGCGGATAGGTTGGCAGGTTCACCGGATGCGGCGTTGGATGAAATCTTCGGGCGACTTCGGCGAAGGCTGCTCGGTTCTCTTGGCGCAAGGAGGAGTTCTGTAGCTGCTGGTTCGTTAGTGGTCGAAGCAGAAGGGGAGGACGAAGAAGAGACTGAGCGACAGCCGAGGCGAGTCTTGAACGGGCTGGATCGTTTCGACGCGGCCATGAGGCAACTCGTGGATTGCATTCAAGAACAGAGCCAACTCAAGGCCGCGTTCAACCTGTGGCTCGAAGTCGAGCTTGCCATGCTCACTGAACGGCTAAAAGACGACGAGAAGGCGGAATCTTTTTGTCGGCGCTGGCAGCATGAAGCCACGGCAAAATGTCGCTGCGAAGCGTACGTTTCCACGTTTGATCGCCACCTGTTCACGGTTGCCGCAACCTTGGCCGGAAACGCCCTTTGCCGACAATGGGAAAACATTCAGGATCAGACGACGCGCTTGGTGCATCTTCACGACGAGTTAGAACGCTACTGTGGCGGAACTGTGTCGAAGGATTTTGCCTTCGGGGCACTCGTCACCGATACCGGGCATGTTGTTTCCGAGAAGGTCAGGATGGCCGACGCCCCCGATTTGAAATCTTCGCTGGAGCGAGTTCTCGCAACTCAAACGTTCCGCGCGGAAGTGGAGATTATCTCGGCCTGCGTGACCGAACGCACAGAGCCGCCAAGCGATTTGTCAATTCTCAGCACCGATGCCGGAAAAATGCTACAAGATTGTTTGCGCCGCCAACAGCGTGTAGAGCTTTTCGAGTGGCGGGATGGTCGGAACGCTTGTCCGAAATGTCACTTGGTTCTCAGCGAATCCTTGAAGCGTGACCTTCAGGCCCAACGGATTGCGCGATGCTGTCATTGCCAAAGATTTCTCGTCAACCGAATGGGAACATGAGTTTCAATTCTCAAGACTTGCCGAAAGGGCCGTATCTGCTGCCGCAGTTTGATCCGGGACATGGCGGAGTGGACTTTTTGGGGCTGCGTCAGGTCAATCTGGACCTGATGGCGGAATGCCTTCCCGGAATCAACAACGTCACTTACTTCATTCGCCCATACAGCGTGTTGAGTTGGATTTACTGGAAGTTCTACGAAGGCATGAAAGCGAAGAATGAAGACCTGCCGGCTGCCGATGACCTGGTTCGCTTTCGAGAGAAAATCGAGAGTTTGTTTTTGTGGGGACACCAAATCAACGGTGTCAGTGGGATTCCGGGGTTACGTTCGGAGCCGAAAGAATTTCGCAAAGAGAAAGCGAACCTCAGTTTCAAGGCATGGCATCGCAGTGCTGACAACACCAGTCTCCAAGCGGCTGTGCAATACGGGCCGTCCGTCAAAGACCGTGGCGGACTCGGATTCATCCGCCAAGTCGAAGGAGAGTTTTTCCAAGTCACCAAAGAAGGGAATGTGCTGGCGGCAGCGTTGGATTCTGTGCTGCGAAAGCGACGCTCCTATTCGATGCTCGCTGACTTCGAGGAGAACTACGCGAGCGAGGGACAAGCTTCGGAGTTGTTCGAATCTTGGCGGGTTGACGAAAAGCCTTCAAAACAGGAGCGGGAAATCTTTTCGGAGACATTTTACGACGAGAACAAGATTAACGATATGGACGCAAAAGGCAGGCGAAGCGCGACTGTCAGCCTGATTCTCACAGTGCTTCGCAACAGCAAGCGCGCTTTGGAGGAGCAAGAGATTCGAAAGAGCATGGCGTACCAACGATTGTCCAATGACAAGCCCCTCAATCTGGAAAGCGGGCCGGAGCAAAGTGCGAAGAAATGGTTATTGCTTCAAGTGCGTCAAGGTCAACGCCTCGCCATGGAAAGTTTGTTGGCATGGGTTGAACACCGCATCCTCAACCACCACGAAAGAAGCACGGCAGACATTGTGCGGGCAACACGGGACAATCTTAAGCATGGCGAACCGGCCGTGTTCGGACAGCGAACCTCAGCGGCCGCATTGAAGGCGTTCATGGGCAAGCTAAAAACGTTGGATGATTACATTAAAGCTGCGATGAACGAAGAGCAGTTGTGTCTATTCTGGTTATCTCGCGAACTGGAGCGCGTCGTCACTGAGCAGCCGGATTCGATATGCCCAAATGCACTCAAGCTTCTGCTTCTGGCACGCCGGTTTGCTGAGTGGCTGTCGGAAGATGCCGTTTTGAAACACGAGCTTGGCCGGGGTGGAACACCCCGCATTTCTCTGGAATACTGGCGGAAGGTTTTCGACAAAAATGCCGAACAGCCCATCGAGAACCTTCTCGCTGTCTTGATTGAGAATCTGGTTTTGAGCCAGCACTTCGCGGTTGCGACAAATCGCTTCGACGGCGGTCGCCAACGGCTCAGAATTATTTTGGAAGAAAACGGACTGGAAGCTCTGGTGGAACATCCGTGGCAACCGCGAATTACTCCCGACCGACTTCCAAGCACACTCTCCTTGCTGAGTGACTGCGGGTTCGTTTCGTATGCCCCGGATTCAGCGAAATACGCGATTGAATAATTTTTCGCGCGGAGACGGCGATGCGACAGGCGGGACACGCTTTCCTCCGTTGGTTGCACCCGGCGGGTCGCTGGGCACGACACGCGAGTTGCGTGTGCTACCTCACGCCGCGGCGGCTTGGGCGGCGGCCAGCCAGGCAGCTTTGGCTTTTTCCACTTCCTGCAAGGCTTCAAACGGTGTCCCGCCAAAAGCAGAACAACACTCCAAATCAGGAATGTCAGCGATGTAGCCGCCGTCCTCATCGCTGTAAAACACGTTGACGCGGTAGTCTTTCATTTATGCCGCAGCAGCCTGGGATGCAGCCAAATCGGCCTTGCGCTGGCGCAGGCTCTTGAAGAATTCATAACCCTCGCGCAATCGCCGGACACAGACGTCCTTGTCCTCCAGCATGGTCTTGATGATGCGCAGAATCGGTTTCGGACGGAGATAGTAGGCGCGGTAGAAACGATCCACTTCCTCAAAAATCTTGTCCTTGCTCAGACCGGGATATTCGAGCGTGCTTTGCTGCAAGCCGCCGGCTTCCACGAGGTCGGTCTTGTCCTTTTTCACAAACCAGCCGTTTTGCCGCGCCATTTCGTAAAGTTCCGTGCCTGGATACGGCGCGGCCAGCGAAACCTGCAGGCTGAACACGTCGAGTTCCTTCGCAAAATTAATCGTGTTCTCGATGGACTGCTGCGTCTCGACGGGCAGGCCGAGGATGAACGTGCCGTGAATCACCACACCGGCGCGATGGCAGTCCTTCGTGAAGCGGCGCATCTCGTCCATCGTCACGCCTTTCTTGATGCGGGTGAGGATGTCGTCGTTGCCGCTTTCATAGCCGACGAGGAACAAACGAAGTCCGTTGTCCTTGAAGGAT
>Ga0187868_1002053_pt1 | contig 13516 bp, 10 predicted proteins | sample June2016WEW_13_4_FD_133014 | JGI IMG/M metagenome (GOLD analysis project Ga0187868, IMG submission 133014) | Peatland microbial communities from SPRUCE experiment site at the Marcell Experimental Forest, Minnesota, USA - June2016WEW_13_40 | ecosystem: Environmental > Terrestrial > Soil >... | reverse complement strand
TTCACCCTCCGCGAAAACCTCAACAAACGATTCGCCGACCGCCGTGCCGCCATCCAGCCCGCCGCGGTGGACGAACTCGTCCGCGAAGAAATCCAAAAGGTCTTCGCCGCGGGCGCCGGGGTCGAGCGCGTCTTCTTCCCCGAAAGGACCAACCAAATTCCCGACCGCCCGGCCGTCACGCTGATCATCCTCTCGCCCGACGATTCGCTCCAGGACGACAAAGCCACGACCAAGCTGGTCGAGACCATCACCCGCGAGTACGGATCATCGTCTCGAACGTTCAAGAGCGCCCTGATCTTCTGCGTCCCGGAATCCGCCGACGTTCTCCGCGACGAGGCCCGAAAGGCCCTCGCCTGGGAAGACATCGACGAAGAGGCCCCCGACCTCAAACTCGACGAGACGCAAATCCGCCACCTCGCCGAGAGCCTCAAAAGGGCCCGGCGCGACCTTAAAGAGGCCGTCTGGCGCAGCTACAAAGTCCTGATGCTCCTCGGCAAAGACAACACCATTAAACAGGTGGACATGGGCCTGGTCCATTCCAGCGCCGCATCGGACATCGTTACGTTGATCCTGAACCGCCTCCGCCAGGACGGCGACCTCGAAACCGGCATCAGCCCGAGCTTCCTCGTCCGCAATTGGCCGGGGATGAAGGAATGGCCGACCCAATCCGTCCGCGACGCCTTCTTCGCTTCGCCCAGGTTCCCGCGCCTCCTCAGCGCGGATGCCATCCGCGAAACCATTTCGCGCGGCGTCGCCAACGGCCTCCTCGCCTACGTGGGCAAAAGTGGAGCAGGCTTCCAGCCTGCTGCTCCCTCAGAAAGCCCGGAGGCAGGCAGGATGCCTGCCCCACCCGAGTACAAACCGTTCGTCTTTAGCCAGGCCTTGATGACTGGGGACATTGAGTTTTCGGAAGACATGTTCCTGCTCACCAAGGAAACCGCCGAAGCCTACCTCAGAACCAAGGCGGCCCCGCCGGCCCGTCCTGCCGAACCAAAACCAGGCGAACCAGTCGAGAAGCCAAAGCCTCCGGCACCAGAGACCGAGGACAAGAAAGCCGCCGAGCCGAAGAAGCCGGAGCAACTCACGTTCGCTAACATCTCATGGTCAGGCGAAATCCCTCCGCAGAAGTGGATGAAGTTCTACACCGCTGTCCTGTCCAAATTCGCCGCTGGCAAGGGGCTGAGGCTGAAACTCAGCGTCCAAATCGCCCCCGAAGGCGGAATCTCCAAACAGGGAATTGAGGAAACCAAAGCCGCCTTGCGCGAACTTGGCTTCCCCGACGACATCACTTCCGAATGAGCATCAATCACCAAGCCGCCGTCCTCAAGGCCCTTGGCCTCAAGTAGCGTGAAGGCGGATGAAGCCAAACCAGGCGGATTTGACGCTACTTGAGCAGTTTCAATCGAACCAAGTCTGCTTCAGTCCATTGAGCCTGCAGTTCAATGATGCTGCGCAGGGTTTTGGGCGGAAACGTGTCCGAGGTGCGGTGGAAGGTTAGCGTCACACGACGGCCGTCGGCACGCCGGTACCGCCGGTGGCTGCCACGCTGACGAGCGGCAAGAAAGCCGTCGGAAAGCAAGGCGCTGTGAAGCTGCCGAGCCGTGACTGAGCGCAGCCGGGAATAATCCAGGCTCATAGGCTGACGGCGACGACCGGCTGGTTGAAGACCGTCGCGGTTTTGGGCAGAGGCTCGTTGTCTTCGGTCATCTCCTCAACGAGCATTTGCAGGACCTCTTGCATATTCTTTAGCGCTTTCTCGCGCGTATGTCCCCAGGTCGCCGCCCCCTTGCTTTCAAGCTCAGGAACATAGGCTCGCCAAGCGTTCCCGTCCTGCTCCACCACCACCGGAAACACATAGGATTTTGTCAGTTCAGCCGTCTTCATGGCTTGGTCAATTAATCGAACGTTATCCGCTCCTAGCCGAGGAGTGGGTTTTCGGCGGTGGCCAGGAGGGCGGAGGGGGCGGGCTCCTGGGGCTCTTCTTCCTGGAGTTCGACCAGGGGCTTGAGGCGGACCTTGCGGTGGTAGTCGAAGCCGGTGCCTGCCGGGATGATGTGGCCCATGATGACGTTTTCCTTGAAGCCGCGCAGATAATCGACGCGGGCGCGGGTGGCGGCCTCGGTCAGGACGCGGGTGGTGTCCTGGAAGGAGGCGGCGCTGAGGAAGCTCTCGGTCTCGAGGGAGGCCTTGGTGATGCCGAGCAGGACAGGCTGGGCCTCGGCCGGCTTGCCGCCCATCTTTTCGACGCGCTGGTTCTCTTCCTCGAACTCGAGTTTATCGACCTGCTCGCCCCAGAGGAAGGTGGTATCGCCCGGCTCGGTGATGCGGACCTTGCGGAGCATCTGACGGACGATGATCTCGATGTGTTTGTCGTTAATGGTCACGCCCTGGAGGCGATAGACCTCCTGGACTTCGTTGACGAGGTGTTCCTGGAGTTCCTGGGGTCCGCAGATGTCCAGGACTTCGTGCGGGTCAATGGGGCCTTCGGTCAACTGCTGGCCCTTTTTGACGTAATCGCCCTTGAAGACAATGACGTGTTTGCCAATGGGGATGAGGTGTTCCTCTTCCACGCTGGTCTGCTGGTCCTTGATGAGGATGCAACGTTTGCCGCGGACGCTCGAGCCGAAGTCGACAATGCCATCGATCTTGGAGATTTCGGCGGCGTCCTTGGGACGGCGGGCCTCGAACAATTCTGCCACGCGCGGCAGGCCGCCGGTGATGTCCTTGGTCTTGGAGGTCTTGCGCGGGGTCTTGGCCATGAGGGTGCCGGCCACGATCTTGTCGCCTTCGGCGACCACAATGTGCGCGCCCGAGGGAATGGGGTAGTTGGCCTCCGGCTCGCCGGCGTCGTCGAGAATCACGATTTGCGGATGGAGGTCTTCCTTGTGTTCGATGACGACCATCGCCTCCTGGCCGGTGGTTTCGTCCATTTCCTGTTTCATGGTGACGCCCTCGATGATGTCGAGGAATTTCACCTTGCCAGCCTTTTCGGAGAGGATGGGGACATTGTAGGGGTCCCACTGGACGAAGGTGTCGGCCTTCTTGACCTTCTGGCCGTCATGGACCGAGATGACGGCGCCGATGACGACCGGGTGGTTTTCCAGCTCGCGCCCGTCCTCAGCGAGGATCGAGACGGAGCCGTTCTTGTTGAGGACGATGTTGTTGCCGTCCTCGAGTTGAACCAGGCGCAGGTCGTTGTAACGGACAGCGCCGTCATATTTGGCCCTGATCTGGGGCTGCTTGAAGACCTGCGAGGCGGTGCCGCCGATGTGGAAGGTGCGCATCGTGAGCTGGGTGCCGGGCTCGCCGATGGACTGGGCGGCGATGATGCCGGCGGCTTCGCCGAGCTTGACGAGGCCGCCGGTGGCGAGGTTGCGGCCGTAGCAGTAGATGCAAACGCCGTGTTTGCTCTCGCAGGTGAGCACCGAGCGGATTTTGACCTTCTCGACGCCCGCGGACTCGATGACTTTGGCTTTGACCTCGTCGATTTCTTCGTTGGCGTGGACGAGGATTTCCTTGGGGTTCTGAGGGTTGGCGACGTCATCGCAGGAATGGCGGCCGACGAGCCGTTCGCTCAGGCGGACGACTTCGTCTTCGCCCTCGTAGATGGACTGGACCCAGATGCCGTTGGTGGTGCCGCAATCGTCCTCGCGAATGATGACGTCCTGGGCGACATCGACCAGTTTGCGGGTCATATAGCCGGAATCGGCAGTCTTGAGGGCGGTGTCGGCCAAGCCCTTGCGCGCCCCGTGGGTGGAAATGAAGTACTCGAGGACGGTCAAACCCTCGCGGAAGTTGGAGAGAATGGGCTTCTCGATGATGTCCCCGGAGGGTTTGGCCATGAGGCCGCGGACGCCGGCCAACTGGCGGACCTGCTGGCGGTTGCCGCGAGCGCCCGAATCGACCATGAGGGAGACGGGGTTGTATTCCCGCTTGCCGTGATTGGTCTCGAGCGTGCGCAGCATGACGTTGGCAATCTGGTCGGTGCAATGGGTCCAGACGTCGATGATCTTGTTGTACCTTTCTCCCGGAGTGATAACGCCCTTGCGGTACTGCTTTTCGACTTCCCGAATCTGCTTTTGGGCGGCCTCGATTTCCTGCTCTTTTTCCTTGGGGATGATCATGTCATCGATGCCGATCGAGACGCCCGCGCGGGTCGCCTCGCGGAAGCCCAACTCCTTGAGCTTATCGAGCATGATGACGGTCTTTTCGTGGCCGCAGATTTTGTAGCACTTCCAGATGAGATCGCCCAACTCGGCCTTCTTGACAGGCCTGTTCGGGAAGCCCAGTTCGGTAGGCCAGATTTCGCTGAAGAGCACGCGGCCGACGGTGGTTTCGATGACCTTTTTGCTGGGGTCGCCAAATTCGGTTTTCCGGCCCAAATCGGGGTTGGCCAGGCGGATGCGCTCGTGGGTGGTGATCGCGGTGTCGCTATAGGCGAAGATGACCTCGGTCTTGGAGCCGAAGAGCTTGAGCGTGGAGGGGTCTGTGACCGGCGGAGTGCGAGGCTCGGCAGTCAGATAGTAGCACCCCAGGGTGATGTCCTGAGTAGGGGTGATGATGGGCCGGCCGCTCGAGGGGCTGAAGATGTTGTTGGGGGCCATCATCAGGAGGCGCGCCTCGAGCTGCGCCTCGACGGAGAGCGGGACATGGACGGCCATTTGGTCGCCGTCGAAGTCCGCGTTGTAGGCGGTGCATACGAGGGGGTGGATGCGGATGGCCTCACCCTCGATGAGCTGAGGTTCAAATGCCTGGATCGAGAGACGGTGGAGGGTCGGGGCGCGATTCAGGAGCACCGGATGGCCGCGCGTGACTTCCTCGAGGATGTCCCAGACCTCAGTGGTCTGGCGCTCGATCATCTTCTTGGCTGAACGGACCGTGTGGACGTGGCCGAGTTCTTTGAGGCGGCGAATGATGAACGGCTCGAAAAGGACGAGCGCCATTTTCTTGGGCAAACCGCATTGATGGAGCTTGAGTTCCGGGCCAATGACGATGACGGAGCGCCCGGAGTAATCGACGCGTTTGCCCAGCAAGTTCTGGCGGAAGCGCCCGGTCTTGCCCTTAAGCATGTCGCTGAGGGATTTGAGGGCGCGGTTGCCGGCGCCGGTGACGGCGCGGCCATGCCGGCCGTTGTCGAACAGGGCATCGACGGCCTCCTGGAGCATGCGTTTTTCGTTGCGGATGATGACCTCCGGGGTCTTGAGCTGGAGGAGGTTCTTCAAGCGGTTGTTGCGGTTGATGACGCGGCGATAGAGGTCGTTGAGGTCGGAGGTGGCGAAGCGTCCGCCCTCGAGGGGGACCAGGGGACGCAAGTCGGGCGGGATGACGGGCAGGACGGTAAGGATCATCCATTCGGGGCGGCTCTTGGAGGACTGGAGGCCCTGGAGGAGCTTGATGCGTTTGGCGATTTTCTTGCGGATCTGCTTGCTCTTGGTCTCGGTCATGGCGAGCTGCAAGTTCTCGATCTGTTTGGCGAGATCGACTTTGGCCAGGGCATCGCGGACGGCCTCGGCGCCCATCTTGGCGACGAAGGCATCGGGGCCGTAGGTTTCGCGGGCTTCCCGGTATTCATGCTCGCTGAGCAGGATGTGTTCCTTGAGCGGCGTGGAGCCGGGGTCCACGACCATGTAGTCTTCGTAGTAGATGACGCGCTCGAGGTTGCGGGCGGTCATATCGAGGACCAGGCCGATGCGGGAAGGCATGCACTTGAAGAACCAGATATGGCAGACGGGCACCGCCAGCTCGATATGCCCCATGCGCTCGCGGCGGACGCGGGCGAGGGTGACCTCGACGCCGCAACGATCGCAGACGACGCCGCGGTGCTTGATGCGCTTGTATTTGCCGCAAGAACATTCCCAGTCTTTGACGGGACCGAAGATGCGCTCACAGAACAAGCCGCCCTTTTCGGGCTTGAAGGTGCGATAGTTGATGGTCTCCGGGTTCTTGACTTCGCCCTTGGACCAGGAGCGGATGGCATCGGGGGAGGCGACGGCGATAGCGACGTACTCGACCTGGTTGACCTTGTCGAGTCCGAGCAACTCTCGGGCGCTTTCTTTTGTGCTAATCATAAGGAATGGGGGCTGGGAAACAGGACTTAGGCGGCCAATCCAGCTTAGACGGCGGCCAGGACGGTGGCGGGTTCGGCCGGTTGATCGACCGGGTTGGAGTAGCCGACTTTGACATCCAGGCCCAGGGACTGCATTTCCTTGACCAGGACGTTGAACGACTCGGGAATGCCCGCTTCCAGGCTGTTGTCGCCTTTGACAATGCTTTCATAGATGCGGGTGCGGCCTTGCACGTCATCGGATTTGACGGTGAGCAACTCCTGGAGGGTGTAGGCGGCGCCGTAGGCCTCCATGGCCCAGACCTCCATTTCTCCGAAGCGTTGGCCGCCGTATTGGGCCTTGCCGCCCAGCGGTTGCTGGGTGACGAGCGAGTAGGGACCGACTGCCCGGGCGTGGATCTTGTCCGCGACCAGGTGTCCGAGCTTCATCATATAGATGAAGCCGACGACAATTTCCTGGTCGAAACACTCGCCGGTGCGGCCGTCATAGAGACGGGTCTTGCCGTTATCGGGCAAGCCGGCTTGCTTGAGATAGCCGCGGATGTCTTTCTCTTTGATGCCGTCGAAGACCGGCGTGGCGAAGCGGAGGCCCAGGAGCCTGGCCGCCCAGCCGAGATGGGTCTCGAGGACCTGGCCCACGTTCATGCGCGAAGGCACGCCCAAGGGGTTCAACACGATGTCGACCGGAGTGCCGTCGGCCAGGAAGGGCATGTCTTCTTCGGCAACGATCTTGGCGACCACGCCTTTGTTGCCGTGGCGTCCGGCCATTTTGTCGCCGACGGAGAGCTTGCGTTTGGATGCAATATAGACCTTGACGGACTTGACGACGCCGCTATCGACCCCTTCGCCGGACTCGGCGCGTTCGATCTCCTCGTCGTATTGCATCTGGAGGTCATCGAACTTCTTTTTGAAGCTGCCGATGATTTCGTTGATTTTGTTACGGATGGGCGAGGGATCGATTTCGATGCGATCATAGACTTGGGCGAGCTTGCGCAAGAGCGTTTTGGTGATCTTGCGGTTGGCCGGGATGATGATCTCACCGGTCTCGCTGTTGACGACATCGAGGGGGATTTTTTCCCCGAGCAGGATGTTGCTCAGGGCTTCGGTGAGCTGCTCGCGCAACTCGTCGGTTTTCTTCTTGTAATCGTCCTCCACCTCGCGGGCGTGGCGCTTCTCCTCCGAGAGGTTGGCGCGCACTTCCTTTTCGGCGGCGTCCTTCTTGGCGGAGACCTTGACGTCCATGATGATGCCGTAAGTGCCGGAGGGCACCTTAAGGGAGGTGTCTTTGACGTCGGCGGCCTTCTCACCAAAGATCGCCCGCAGGAGACGTTCCTCCGGGGCAAGCTCGGTCTCGCTTTTGGGCGTAATTTTGCCCACGAGGATGTCGCCGGGTTTGACCTCGGCGCCCACGCGGATGACGCCATCGGGGCCGAGGTTCTTCAGGGCATCGTCGCCCAGGTTGGGAATGTCACGCGTGATTTCCTCGGGTCCGAGCTTGGTGTCGCGGGCGCCGACCTCGAACTCATCGATGTGGATGGAGGTGAAGACGTCTTCCTTGACGATGCGTTCGCTGATAAGGATGGCATCTTCGAAGTTGTAGCCATTCCAGGGCATGAAGGCGACCAGGACATTGCGGCCGAGGGCCAGTTCGCCCCCCTGGGTGCAGGGGCCGTCGGAGATGACCTGGCCCTTCTTGATGGTCTCGCCCTTTTTGACGAGGATCTTCTGGTTGATGCAGGTGGCGGCGTTGGAACGCATGAATTTGCGGACAGGATAGACGAAGATACCCTTTTCGGGGTCGTTTTTGAGCTTCTTCTTGCCCTCGATGGGCTTGCCATCCTGGGTGATGATGATTTGGTTGCCGGTGACGGAGAGGACCTTGCCGGCCTCCTCGGCGACGATGACGGCGCGGGAGTCGCGGGCGACGCGCTCTTCCAGGCCGGTGGCGACGAGCGGGGATTCGGTAACCAGGAGGGGAACGGCCTGACGCTGCATGTTGGAGCCCATCAAGGCGCGGTTGGCGTCGTCGTGCTCGAGGAAGGGGATCAAGCTGGCCGCGACGGAAACGAGCTGTTTTGGCGAGACGTCCATGTAATCCACGCGGGCGGGTTCCACGTCGATGGCTTCACCTCTGCCCCGGCAGACCACGCGGTCGGTGGTGAATTTGCCCTTGTCGTCAATGGGCGAGTTGGCCTGGGCGATGACATAGGCCTCTTCGCGGTCGGCGGTGAGGTAATCGATGTGGCTGGTGACGCGGCCATTCTCGACGCGGCGGTAGGGGGTTTCCAGGAAGCCGAAGTCATTGATGCGCGCGAAGGTGGCCAGAGAGGCGATAAGGCCGATGTTGGGGCCTTCCGGGGTTTCCACCGGGCAGATGCGCCCGTAGTGAGAGGGATGCACGTCGCGGACCTCGAAACCGGCGCGGTCGCGGGACAGACCGCCCGGCCCAAGGGCGGAGAGGCGGCGCTTGTGGGTCAGTTCGGCCAGAGGGTTGATCTGGTCCATGAACTGGGAGAGCTGGCTGCGGCCGAAGAAGTCGCGGATGACGGCCGAGAGGGCCTTGGGATTGATGAGCTTCTGCGGGGACATCGATTCGACGCCCTGGTCGAAGAGGGTCATGCGCTCTTTGACGAGGCGTTCGGTGCGGGCCAGGCCGACGCGGCATTGGTTGGCGAGCAACTCGCCAACGGTGCGGACGCGGCGGCTGCCCAGGTGATCGATGTCGTCGAGGGAGCCTTCGCCTTTCTTGAGGCGGAGGAGGTACTTGGTGGCCGCCACCAAATCGGCCTTGGTGAGGATGCGCGAGTCGCCGCCTTTGATGCCCAGTTTCTGGTTGATCTTGTAGCGGCCGACCCGGCCCAGGTCGTAGCGTTTTGGATCGAAGAAGAGCCGCTTGATGAGGGCGCGCGCATTGGCAGCCGTCGGCGGGTCGCCGGGGCGGAGGCGCCGGTAAATATCCTTGAGGGCCTCTTCCTCGTTCTTGGCGGGATCTTTCTTCATGCATTTGATGACGATCCCATCGTCGGCGGTAGTATCCACGACTTTGATCTTCGCAATCCCCAATTCGGCGATCTGTTTGACGACCGCCTTGGAGAGCGGCTCGAAGGCGCGGGCCACAACGAGGTTTTTCTCCGTGTCGGCAATGTCTTCAGTGAGGACTTTGTTGGCCAAATCTTCGCGCTTTTCGGCCTCGCGCACGTTGAGTTCTTCGACGTCGTAAAAGAGCTTGAGGATTTCCTCGTCCGAGCCGGTTTTTTTGTCGGCGTCCTTGTCTTTGTCCTTTTCGGTCTTCTCGATGTTGGAAAGGGCGCGGAAGAAGGTGGTGGTGAGGAACTTGCGGCGGCGCTTCTTGCGGTCCAGATAGACGTAGAGGAGATCGCTGGTGTCGAACTGGGCTTCGTACCAGGACCCGCGATCGGGGATGATGCGGAAGGAATGGAGGATCTTGCCGTTGGGGTGCTGAGTGGCCTCGAAGGCCAGGCCGGGGGAGCGGTGCAACTGGCTGACAATGACGCGCTCGGCCCCGTTGATGACAAAGGTGCCCTGAGGGGTCATGAGGGGCAGTTCCCCCATGAAGACCTTTTCCTCTTTGGTGGCCTGTTCCTTGAGCAGGAAGGTCACGTAGAGGGGAGCGCCGAAGGTCAGGCCCTCGCGCAGGCTCTCGAGCCAGTCGACCTTTGGCTCGCCGATTTCGTAGGAGTGGAAATCCAAAACGCACTTTCCGTCGTAACTCTCGATGGGAAAGACCTCGGTAAAGACCGCCTGCAGGCCGAGGTTCTTGCGCCGCGAAGGGGGGATGTCCGCCTGGAGAAACTCCCGGTAGGAATTGGTCTGCAATTCGATGAGGTTGGGCGGGGCGATGATCTCTTTGATCTTGCCGAAGTTGATTCGTTCAGTGACTCGCGATGGCATTTGGACCTTTACTGCAATGGCTGGCGGTGAGACCAGACCTCTGATTCCTAGTAAACGACACGAGGCAAGTTCGCCGCGTTCAATGGCGAACTTGCCAAAGCTCGGGCCACCCCGGGGGTGGCTGCGCTGGTGTTTGCAATTCTTATCTGGATCTTTGGTTCTCCTGCTGTCGCCAGGGAGGCCTCGGGACGGGGCGGCGGACCCCTGCCGCCGCCCCGAACAGGGTTGTCCTCTTACTTAATTTCGACCTTGGCGCCTGCATCTTCAAGTTTCTTTTTCGCGGCGTCCGAATCGGCCTTGTTGGCGCCTTCGAGGATAGGCTTGGGAGCGCCCTCGACCAGGGCCTTGGCTTCGGCCAGACCCAAACCGGCCTTGACCTCACGGACAGCCTTGATGATGGGGATCTTCTTCTCGGCGGGAACCGAGGCCAGGATGACGTCAAACATGGTCTTGACCTCGGCGGCCGGGGCGGCGGCGCCAGCGGCGGCCGGACCGGCAGCCGCCACCGGGGCGGCGGCCGAAACTCCCCACTTGGATTCCAGTTCTTTGACCAGGTCTGCTATCTCGAGGACCGTGGCGCTGCTGAGTTCTTCTACGATTTTTGCTTTATCCAGAGCCATTTTAACCTTTCATTGCGTCTCGTCGTTGCCTGTGGCCACAGGCGTTTTGAGCTCGCAGCCGCGAGCCGACGATTTACGTTGTTGTTTGTTTGTTCCAGCCCCGTCGGCTTGCCGGGACCGAAATTGTCTTTCAGGCCGGCACGGGGGCCGGCGCCGGCGCGGCGGCGGCCGCGCTCTCACTCTCAAGCTTGTCCTGACGGGCCTGGAGCACCCGGGCCATCTGGCTGGCCGGCGTGTTCAGGAGCCGGACCAGGGTCGAGGCCGGGGCGGCAAACAGGCCGAGCAACTTGCCCCGCAGCACGTCAAGGGACGGCAGGTCCGCCAACGCCATAATCTCAGGCTGCCCGAGCCGCTGGTTGTTCAGGTAACCGAATTGGACCTTCAAGCGGTCCAACTCGGCTCCATAGGTCTTGAGGGCCTTGGCGGCGGTCGAGATATCGCGTTTGCCCGTGACCACCGCCAATTGGCCGTCCAGGATGCCGTCGAAATCACTGATGCCCGCCTCTTTGGCGGCGATGCGGAAAATGGAGTTTTTGACGACGTGGACTTCGGCCCCGGCCTTGCCGAGGCGCCTGCGCAGTTCGGTGATATGGCTCACCCTCAAGCCCTTGTAATTCACCACAATGAAAAAGGGCGAGGCATTCAGGCGGGCCACGTATTCTTTGGTCAAATATTGCTTCTCGGGACGCATGCTTTGAAAGGGTTGCAGGGTTGGATGGTTAAGCGGCGGTGAACTCCTTGAGGTCCAGGCGGAGGGCCGGGCTCATGGTGGCAGAGAGGGTGCAACTGCTCAGGTAAGTCCCTTTGACGCTGTGCGGGCGGGCCCGAACGACGGCCTCGATGACGGAGCGGGCATTTTCCTGGATTTGGACCGGCGTGAAAGCGACCTTGCCGATAGGCACATGAACGTTGCCCGCCTTGTCGGTCTTGAACTCGACACGCCCGGCTTTGACTTCCTTGACTGCCCGGGCAGTATCGTCAGTGACAGTGCCGGTCTTGGGATTGGGCATCAGGCCCCGCGGGCCCAAGACCTTGCCCAGCTTGCGCACTTCGCCCATGGCCTCCGGTGTGGCGATAGCGACATCGAAATCGGCCCAGCCCTCCTGGCATTTCTTGATCATATCCTCGAAACCGACATATTCGGCCCCGGCGCCCTTGGCGGCGTCGGCGGCAGGCCCGCTCTTGGCAAAAACAAGGACACGCACCACCTTGCCGCTCCCATGTGGCAGCGGAACGGTGCCGCGCACCATCTGGTCGGACTGTTTGGGGTCCACCCCCAGGCGAAAGGCCAGTTCAACGGTTTCGTTGAACTTGGCCTTGGGGAGCTTGGAGAGAAGTTCCACGGCCGACTTGAGTGGATAGGTTCTCTTGGCGTCCACCATTTCGGAGGCTTTTCGATATCGTTTGCTAGGCATAAAGAGTTTATCCAGACAAAAGGCTAACCGACAACTTCGATGCCCATGCTGCGCGCCGTGCCGGCGACGACGCGGAAGGCGGCCTCTTCGGAAGTGGCGTTCAAGTCCTTGGATTTGAGTTTGACAATCTCCAGGACCTGCTTGCGCGTGACCTTGCCGACTTTTTCCTTGTTGGGCTCTTTGGAGCCAGCGGTGATCCCGGCCGCCTTCTTGAGGAGGACCGAGGCCGGGGGCGACTTGGTGATAAAACTGAAGGACTTGTCGGCATAGACCGTGATGACCACGGGGATGATCATGCCGGGCTGGTCCTTGGTCTTGGCATTGAAATCCTTGCAGAAGGCCATGATGTTCACGCCGTGCTGGCCCAGGGCAGGGCCCACAGGCGGGGCAGGATTGGCCTGTCCGGCAGGGATCTGCAGTTTGATTTGTCCGGTAATTTTTTTTGCCATGTCTTCGATTGGTTAAATCGTTCAGTAAATCCGGTTCAACCTTTTTCCACTTGCCAGTACTCGAGTTCGACCGGGGTATTGCGGCCGAAAACGTTGATGGTGACCTTGAGTTTGCCGCGTTCCGGCTCGACTTCCTCGATGACGCCGCTGAAGTTCAGGAAGGGGCCGTTGTTGATCTTGACGGTTTCGCCAATCTCGAAACTGACCTTGGGCTTCTCGTGCTCTTCGGAAGCGGAAATCTGGTTCTTAATGGACTCGACTTCCTCGGCCGGTGTGGGCGTGGGGGGTTCGCCGCCCACGAAACCAATGACACCCTGGGTTTCCTTGATAAAGTACCACGGCTTCTCGATGATGCGGTTGTTCTGGTCAAGCAGGACCATGTCGACAAAGACGTAGCCGGGCCAGAGTTTGCGCGTGGAGACCGTCTTCTTCTGGTTGCGCACCTCGACGACCTTTTCCATCGGAACCAGCACTTCCTTGATATAGTCGCCCATCTCTTCGGGTTTGATGCGTTTCTCGATGCTCTCTTTGACCTTCTGCTCCTGGCCGGACAGGGTATGAATGACAAACCACTGGCTTTGCATACTCTTGAAAAGATAAGGGCAAAACCTCAGGTTAGCCACCGGACACACACGGTGAAAACGAAGTCCACCAGCATCGTAAAGGCGCCCAGGAGGACAATCGAGATGCCCACCACCACGGTGGAGCCCTTGAGTTCCTCCCAGGTCGGCCAGGTGCATTTGCGCAATTCCTCGCGCGTTTGCTGCACATAAACCGTCAGGCGCGCCAGTTGCCCGGTGCGCCACAACCAGAGGAAGGCGCCGCCCACGACCACCGCCCAAATGACTATCCAGATTGTATCACTCATATATATTCCTGGCGGAGAGGGAGGGATTCGAACCCCCGTCGGCGGTTCACGCCGAAGCGGTTTTCAAGACCGCCGCAATAGACCACTCTGCCACCTCTCCGGCATGAACGGCTGGCAGGGCGGGAGGGACTCGAACCCCCAACCGACGGTTTTGGAGACCGCTACTCTACCAATTGAGCTACCGCCCT
>Ga0187868_1002052_pt1 | contig 13518 bp, 9 predicted proteins | sample June2016WEW_13_4_FD_133014 | JGI IMG/M metagenome (GOLD analysis project Ga0187868, IMG submission 133014) | Peatland microbial communities from SPRUCE experiment site at the Marcell Experimental Forest, Minnesota, USA - June2016WEW_13_40 | ecosystem: Environmental > Terrestrial > Soil > Wetlands... | reverse complement strand
CGTGAATCACGGCGCTGATACCGGGCGTTAAAGGGCAACCCGGAGGGTTGCAAGACAGTGGCCGGAGGTCGCCGAGGGCAACAAGGGGCGACCTCCGGCCACTCTCTCGCAAGCCTCCGGCTTGCCCCGCAGGAATGTCCAAACTCCAGAGCACCGCTACGCCGTGCCAAGCCGCCCCGCCCTGGACTGCCGCGGCTTCAGGGCCCTTCCGAATCCACTCCCGGAACCGGGGGAAGGGCCGCGGAGACTGGCTCCACTGCCGTGGGCGCGCGGTTTCGTTCCGTCAACGCTTGGTCCAGACGGTCCAACCGTTGTTTGAGAGCACGGATTTCAGTGTCCCTGGCAGCGAGAGCTTGCTCCAACTTTTGGTTCAACCCCTGCAACGCCGCCAGCGCCACGCCGCCGACATCCAGGGCGCTGATGTGCTGCGCGTCCGGACCGACCTTGAGGGCGGTGTGGAAATCTTCGGCGGAGGGGCTGATGTGCCCGACATCGGGCGAACGCGGGCTCGTCCATCGGTCAATCGGCAGGGTAGCCACCTTTTCAAGGATCTCGCGGACGGGCAGCGTGCCCGTGCCGGCATCCCCGCCGGGGGACGGCCGCGCCAGCGAATGCAGCACGAGTTTGCCCCCCTCGTAGATGTTGGCGGTCACGCTGAAATCACCGTCCGCGTTGAAATACATGTAACTCGAATTCGCGGGGCCCATGCGAACGACGAAACCATCCAGGTTGAGCTCCGCGTCGAAGACGCCCGGAAAACCCGGATCGATGTCCACTATGAAGGAATGACCGGACGATTCCATCTGAATGCCCTCCTCGGCCGAGAACACGGTGTCGTCGTACTGGTCTATGCCTATGGTGTTGAGGCTGGGGTTGTAGTTGGAGATGAAGGCGATGCCTTGGTTGGCCGTCAACAAACCGTTCACGGTGGTTGCGCCGGCGACCCCCAGGTTGCCGCTGAGGCTGGCCGACGCCCCGTTGAAGGCACCGTCCACCACCGCCGAGCCGCCGACACTCAGGTTGCTGCTGAGATTCGCGGACGCTATCCCCACGAGGGCGCCCGCGGGGAGGTTGATGCCGCCATTGGCGTTGAGCGGTCCGGAGACCGTCAAGGCGCCATTGACCTGGGCCATGCCGTCGAAATAGCCGGCGTAGCCGCTCGTGCTCCGCCCATAGACTCCGTAGGCCAGGCTGCCGTTATTGGCCTCGCCGACGACGCCGGCGCCGTTAGCCGACGTGGCCTCGCCGTAAACGCCGGCCTCCGGTTGGAGTGAGCTGGCGGCGCTGCCGACGACCCCGCGAACCGCCTCCACGTTCCCACCGCCGCTGGCCAGGGCTGAAACCGCCACGCCAGCCACCGACGGAGTGGTTACTGTGAGGGCTTGGCTGTTGTCGGCATTGCCCCCCCTCAGCGTGGTGTTGCCGGCGACCGTCGTATTGCCGTTGAGGGCCGTGACGCCATTGACCTGCATGTTGCCGATGAAATAGCCGGCGTAACCCGAGAGCGCTATTCCCGTGATGGCGTAACCATTGGTCGCGCTCACACCGACCACACCATTGGCGCCCGCGCCCAGGGCTTCACCGTATATCGCCGTCTGCCCCGGACTCGAGACGGAGAGGCCGCCCGTCATGGCCCCGCCGCTGGTTTGGACGAATGCCGAGGGCGCCAAGCCGCCCAAGTGCGCCGCGTTGACGTTGGTCAACCCCGAGCCGTCACCGTTAATGGGCCTGCCGTTGACCACGAACGATGGCAGCCCAAACCCGCCCAATTGTGACGCGTTGACATTGGTCAGCCAGGTCCCGTCCCCGCTGAAAGCGCCCGCATTGACGCCGGTGGCGTAAAGCAACCCATTGACCTCTACCCGCCCGTCGAATCTCCCCGCCAAGCCGTTTTCGCTCACGCCCCAGACCGCGTAGGCGCCCTCCCCGTTGTTGGCGACACCCACGACGCCGTTGCCGCCGAAATCGGTGGACTCCCCATAGACCCCGCTATCCAGGTAGGTTGGATTGACGTAGGGCGAAGCATTGGTGCCTACCACGCCCTGGACTCCGAGGTTGCTGCCCGAGACTGCCGTCCCGGCGATCGCCGGACCGTTGGTGATGGCCGTGGCCGTGATTGCCCCCCGCACGTGCAACGCCGTCTGGGGCGCGTTGGTGTTGATGCCCACCCCGCCGCTGGCCCGGACCAGGAACTGGTTGCTCGAAGTCGTCGAAAACGCCCCGAACGTGCTGTCCGCAAACACAAACGTGCCGTCGCCGTTCGCCTTGGCCTGCTGCCCGGCGGCGAAGCTATACGCCCCGTGAGCCGTATTCTCGAATCCGCCAGGAACGGTCGCCAAAAGCCCGTCCGCGATGTTGTACTGGCCGCCGCCAATCGCGGCCGAGTTGTTGTTGGCGAAGTTTTCCGCGCCCCCGCCAATCACCGCGAACAGGCCGGCGCCGCCGATCTGGTTGGGGTAATCACCCGAGCCGCCCCCCGCGATGACGTTGCCCCCCCCCGGCATTGGCTATGATCGTGTTGGCGCCGGCCCCGCCTACCAGGTCCGGACTGTCGAGGGGGCCGAAGATGCGCAGCCCGACAATGGAGCTGACGTTCAGGTTGGACAAGCCGCTGCCATCGCCGGTGAAACGATTGCCCGGGTTGTTGATGTTGACGGCATTCGTGTACGTGTCCGGCAGGGTGACGCCGCCGGTGGCTGCGAGGGTCAGGGTGAGGCCGTTGGTCGTCAAAAAAATGTTAGGTCCCGCCGCCAAGGTCACCTCGTCGGCAAGGCCATTCAGGCTCTTGACAACCTGGCCGGAGGCGATGTTGCTGGAAGTGATCGCCGAAGGGGCGATGCCGGCGCCCGTAACGGCCCCGGCGACCACCGAATTGGCCGTCCCAGCGGTGATGCTGGCGCCCGCCAGCAGCGCATAAGGGACGGCGGCAATCGGCTGCCGCCCCGAAAGGGTCGTGAAGTCTCCCGCTCCCGCAGTGCGCACGCCGAGCTCCAGCCAATAGCTTGGCCCCGTAAAAACCCCGGGCCCAAAGTCCACATTGACGGCAAACAACCCGTTCACGACGGCCACGCCGGAATTGGTGACCGGCCCCGCCACCAGGCTGCCTGGTGCGGCGGGCGAATTGTAGAGCGCGAAACTCAGGTCGAAAGCGCCGTTGGCCGGGTTGCCGCCCTCCATGAGACGGCCCTGGTAGGTGAAGGCGGTGCCCTGCGCCCCGGCCGGAAGGACGGCCCCGAGCAGGGAGAGCGATGTCAGAAGCAAAAAGGTCCTGGTTTTCATAAGGTTGTGTTGGTGGAACACGGGTCGTGGGGAGAGAATCGAGGCCGTGTTGAACTTAATTGGCGGGCCGCCTGCGATTGCAGGCGCGGCGGGCGCAACGTCGAGTGAGAAATGTGATATGCATAAGCAAAACAATAGCACTCTATTAGCGAGAGTCAAGCGACCGGCGCATCGATGAATGCCCCCGGGGAGGGCCGGTTAATCAACGCTTGCGGCCCGGGGCACGGTTGATAAACTGCCTCTAATCCGCGAGCGCGAACAGGTGCGGCGGGCCTGGAGTTTGGACATTTTAGACGACCGGGTGTGAGTAAAAGGCACCGCGTAGCGGTGCAGTGGAGGTAGCCGTGGACTTCCGGTCCACGGCGTGACAAGGGCTGAAGCCACGGTGTTGATGAAACGTCCGCTGGGGTATGAAACACCTTCGTTTCCTCCGTTTGCTTCTGTTCTTTGCCTGCATCCCGCCGGCTGGGCGCAGGAACCGCACAGAAGCAAACGAAGGAAACTAAGTGGGCCGTTTCATAAATACGGTGACGTAGGCGGCGAGGGATTATTCGTGCGGACGAGGCGAGAGCGAGGAGCATATCCGCAGTGATACGTGACGAGCGAGCAACGAAGTCCGCGCGAAAAAGAACCACCGAATAAGTTACCGTATTTATGAAATGGCCCACTAAGAGGCGGCCAGGAGCGGCGGCAACGATCGGGTCGGCGCCAATTGGTATCCGGACGTGATGACAGCAGATCCCGGAATCCAAAACTCTGTCGCATGACGAAACTGTCATAGAGCGGTCATGGCGGCGTCATTATCCCCTGGTAAGATGCCCAGAGCCGGGTGAGGCCCGGCGTAACCGAACGAGATCAAAGTATTTATCATAATAATGCGGGTTGTGCGTTATGCGGTGTGCCTGGTGCTGGGCGGGGCGCTGTTCGCCGGCTGTTCCGGCCTCGCACCCCATTCGCCGCCGGCGCAGCCGACCGTTGCGGGCCTCCCCTCGTCCACTCCTGCAACTGAAACTGCGGGTGCCAGTCCATCTGCCCGAACCGCGGAACTGCCAACTCTGGAATATCGCCTCCGAGGCGCCGCGCCGGGCGCGGGTTCGGACGGGTGGCTGGAGAACGGGGCAGGTATCCAGTGGGTGAAAACGACCGCCGACGAGGGCAGCCCGCCGCCGGCCAACACTGCGGCCGGGATCGACAACCCCCTCTCGCGGGAATACTGGAAGCTGGTCGGGCGGGACATCGTGGCTACGGTGACGGCCCCGGCGCATTGGGACACGCGGGACTGGCTGCTGTTCGGCGGGGTCGCCGCGGGCATCGGCACCGTCGCGGTCTTCGACCAGGATATCCAGCGCGCGGTGCAGCGGAGCCGTAATGGCACGCTCGACAGCGTCGCCAATGCCGTGCAACCGTTCGGCAATGAGTACGCGCCGGCCGTGCTGGGCGCCTTTTATGCCGGCGGCGAGCTCTTCAAGGACTCGCGCCTGAAAGTCGTCGCGCTGGATGGAGCGGCCGCGAGCATTATTGCCTCCGGCCTCATCCTCCAGCCGCTCAAGTACGGCATCGGGCGAAGCCGCCCAGGCGCCAACGCCGGCGCCTACACCTTTCATCCGTTGAGCGGCGCGGACTCCTTTCCCTCCGGCCACACCACCGAGGCCTTCGTGCTCGCGACCGTAATCGCTGAGCATTACGATTCCATTTGGATCAAGGCCGCCTCCTACGCCGTGGCCAGCGCCGTGGGCTGGGCGCGCTTGAACAACAATGAGCATTGGGCCTCCGACGTGCTCGCCGGCGCCGCCCTGGGCACCTTCGTCGCCCACGTGGTCGTGCATTACAACCTGGGCCAAAGGAATATCTCGCTTGCGCCACTGGCCGGCCCCGGCCTCCAAGGCGTCGAGTTCACGCTCTCCTTCTGAACAGCGCGCCTTCGTTTGCCACCGCGCTCCCTTCCCTGATGGGATTACTGAACTGCCTGTGGTACTTACCTCGTGTTGCGTTTCACGGTACGTACCACAGCGACATCTGGGGTTGCAGGCCAATCCGATTCGGCCACCGCCTGGCGGAGCGACGGCCGGGCGCAGGTCGCGGCGAAAATATCATTAAAGCGGGCACGGATTCGGCCGATGATCAGGTGACATGAAACAACCAGCGCGTTGAGGCAAAGCAGACCGCCGCGCTGAACCTAGCACCAAGCCGCCATACAGAACATGAACCTGCCAGCCCTCAGTTCCCTTGCTGCCAGCGTGGCCCAGGAGGCCACCGAAACCACCGCCCAAACCAAGATCGAAGCCGCCAAAGGGGATCCGCAAGCCATTCGCCGATTAGCGCGCCTGCAGGCAGCTCAGCATGCCGCTTCGGCGCCGCAGTCCGCACCGGGGCCTGCCGTCACCAAGGGCGGACTGAACGCCGTTGCCTAAAGCCTCCGCCCACCCCGAGGTCCTTTCGGTTCCGCCTCGACCGACTGGGGAATGGCCGCCGATTACGGTCTGGAGCGAAGCGTCCCGGCGAGTTGGGATTTAGCCGCCTGGGACGCCCAATCCAAAGGAATATCTTGCTCGCGCCCCTGGCCGGCCCCGGCTGCCAAGGCGCCCAGGTCAGGCTCTCCTTTTGAACGGCGCGCCCAGAGAGAGCCGCCTCGCGGCCCGGGGTCCAGCTTGTGCTCCGTCCCGAATGACAAAACTGTCACCGGCGGTTCATCAAAGCTCCATCTTCAGATGCTTCAATCGGGGTCGTGAAATGGACCGAAATACAAAGATCCATGTGTAGTAACTCATGAGGCTCACGACCGTTTTGCCGCGTTGGAATGGTCGAGCCATGATGGTCCTCGCCTCGGTCGTCCTGGCTGGCTGCGCGCGCTTCGAGCCCCGGCCACTCGTGCCCAGCCAGACGGCGTCGGACCTCGAGCAACGCTCCCTGGCCAATCCCGCGCTCAAATCTTTCCTGGAAAAAAACCTCGCGCGCGGTCTCCCCGCTTGGCCGCCGGCTGAGTGGGACGAGCCGATGCTCACGCTGGTCGCGTTCTACTTCCATCCGAGCCTGGATGTGGCGCGCGCTCAATGGGCCGTGGCGCGAGCGGGCATCAAAACGGCGGCGGCGCGGCCCAACCCGGTGCTGAGCGCCGTCCCCGGTGGGAGCCTGAATCCGACCGGCACCTCGCCCTGGGAACCCCTCGGCAGCCTGGACGTTCCCTTCGAGACCGCGGGCAAACGCGGCTACCGGATGGCCCAGGCCGGCCAGCTTTCCGAGGCGGCCCGGCTTAACATCGCCGATGCCGCCTGGCAAGTGGTGAGCAACCTCCGCCTCAGCCTGCTCGAATATGCCGCGGCCCGCCAGCGGACCGGCTTGTTGCAGCAACAGCTTCAGTTTCAGGAGCAAATCGTCACCCTCCTCGAACAGCGCTTCAAGCTCGGCGCTGTCGCCCGTACCGAACTGACTCTCTCACGGCTGGCCTTGACCAAGGCCCAGGCGGATTACGCCGATGCCACGCGCCAGACCGCCGAGGCCCGGGTCCGCATCGCCGAGGCGCTCGGTCTGCCCCTCAAAGGGGTCGAGGGGACCGAGTTTCGGTTCCCTTTGGCGATGGCCCCGGACGCCGCCGACAACCTCACGTCCGCCGAGGTCCGCCGCCAGGCGCTGCTCGGGCGAGCCGACATCCTGTCCGCCCTGGCCGAATATGCCGCCAGCCAATCTGCCCTCCGGCTCGAACTCGCCAAACAATATCCCGATCTCCACCTCAATCCGGGCTACATGTTCGACGAGGGTGAGCACAAATGGACGCTCGGCTTGTCGGTCGAGTTGCCGGTGCTCAACCAGAACCAGGGCCCCATAGCCGAGGCCAAGGCCAAACGCGAAGAAGTCGCCGCCCGCTTCGTCGCACTCCAGGCCCGGGTCATCGCCCAAATAGACGTCGCCCTGGCCGCGCGCGCCGCGGCCTTGGACCAGTTGCGGCGTCAAACCCAGCTCACCCAATTGGCCCGTGAGCAGTCGGCGGCCGCCCAAGCCCTCTTCAACGCCGGCGCGGCCGACAAACTCGAACTGGCCAGCGCCCAACTCGAAGCCGGCGCCAGCAGCCTCGTCTTCCTCGAAGCCCAAGTCAAAGCCCGCCAGACCGTCGCCCAACTCGAAGACGCCCTTCAGCGCCCGCTCCAGCCCTGGCCCTCCCTAGAAGAGGGGCGCGAGCCAGTCCACAGTCCACAGTCCACAGTCCACAGTCCACGCGCTTTGCAAGCTCACTCCGATGCGAATCGCAATGAATAGAGCATGTCCCAAGAGCTCAGGCCAAAGGCCTGATTCATACCTGCCCAGGGCAACGCCCTGGGTTTCCGTGCCGTCTTTTTGTGCAGGCCAACGGCCTGCCTCATCCCGATGAACTCAAACGGACATCGGCAGACCCCAAATCCTCAGCCAATGAATCGCGCTTTCAGCGCTCAGAATGGCCGTCGGCCGTTCAACCCAGGGCGTTGCCCTGGGCTGGTATGAGTGACGCCGTTGGCGTCTGCATGAACATTATACGTCACACCCTTTTATTAGCACCGTGAAACGATTCCTCCTTCTCTGCGTGGTTGGCTTGGTCGTCGTCGCGGCCGGCGGCCTCCTTTGGTTCAAGCAGCATCACGCCGGGGCCGCGCCCGCGGCCGGGACGGCAGAAGCTAAACCCGCGGCGGGCGAAGCGGCCGGGCGGCACGTGACCCGGGACGCCAAAGGCAATACCGTCATCGCCCTCAGCCCCGAGACGCAGAAGAATATGGGTATCCAGGTGACCAACCCCGCCAGGATGCAAATCACCCCGGAGGTCAAGGGCTATGGCCGGGTGCTGGACCCGGCCCCTTTGGCCGCGCTCATCACGGACCTGGCCTCGGCCCAGGCCGCGCACGTTGCCTCGAGCAACGAGTTCGCCCGGCTTAAGACTCTCGAAGGACAAGGCAATGCCTCGGCGCGCGCCCTGCAAGCGGCCGAGGCCGCCGCCCTGCGCGATGCGCTCGCGGTGCAAGCCGCCAAGGATCGCCTCGCACTCACGTGGGGCAGGGCCGTGGCGGACGAGAAAGCCGCCTCGGGCTTCATCCAGTCACTAACTTCCCTTGAAACGGTGCTCGTGCGCATCGATTTGCCCATCGGCCAGGATCTGAAACTGCCCTCCGGCGCGCGAATCCTTGGGTCCTCGGGCGAGGCCGCAGAAGCGGAGTTCCTCGGCCTGGCCCCCATGGTCGATCCCCAGATGCAAGGCCGCGGATTCCTCTTGCGGATTAAGCCCAATGCCTCGCGCCTGTCACCCGGTGAGGCGGTGGTCGGTTACCTCAAGGTCCCGGGAGCGCCCGTCGATGGCGTGGTCATCCCGCGCGAGGCCGTGGTTCGGACCGAGGGCGCAGGCTGGGTCTATGTGCTTGATAACGCCGGCGGCAATTCCTTTGTCCGGACCGAAGTCGCCCTGGGCCATCCCACTGAGGCCGGCTGGTTCGTGACCCAAGGGGTGGCTACCAGCGACCGTCTGGTGGTCAACGGCGCGCAGGAGCTGCTCTCGATTGAACTCAAGGGCGCGGGCGGAGAATAAAGCTGTCAATGCTCCAAGCCCTGGTTCATCTCTCGCTCAAGTATCGCCGCGTCGTAGTGGCGCTGGCCTGCGTCCTGCTCGGCTACGGCATCTATGTCGCCAGCCACGCCAAGCTCGATGTTTTTCCCAACTTCGTCCAGCCGCAAGTCGTCATCCAGACCGAGTGCCCGGGCCTGGCGCCCGAACAAGTCGAACTCCTGGTGACCCTCCCCGTCGAAACCGTGGTCAACGGCCTCGGCAACATGGAATCGCTCCGCTCCGAGTCCATCGGCGGGCTTTCCATTATCACCGTGGTTTTCAAAGAAGGCACCGACGTCTTCCGCGCCCGCCAGATGCTGGCCGAACAACTGGCGGAGTTGGCGGGCGAATTGCCCACCAGCGTCAAGGCGCCCCGCATGACGCCCCTCACCTCCTCGACCATGGACCTGCTTAAGATTGGGCTGGTTTCGGACAAACTGACCCCCATGGAGCTGCGCACGTTTGCCGATTGGACGCTCAAGCCGCGCCTGCTTTCAGTACCGGGCGTGGCCAAATGCAGCACTTTCGGAGGCGAAGTGCGCCAACTGCAAATCCAGGTGCTGCCCGAACGCCTGTTGGCCTGCGATCTGGCCCTGAGCGACGTCCTGGCCGCCACCCGCGTCTCGACCGGCGTCATGGGCGCCGGCTTTATCGAGACCCGCAACCAGCGCATCACCCTCCAGACCGAAGGCCAGTCGCTGACGCCCGAAATCCTCGGCGAAGTCGTCGTCGCCCACACCAACGGCTTCAGCGTGCGGCTCAAAGACATTGCCCGCGTCGTCGAGGGCGCGGAGCCGAAATTCGGCGACACGGTGGTCATGGGCCGGTGGGGCGTGCTCATGACCATGTCCAGCCAGTACGGCGCCAACACCATGGAGGTGACTCGATCGCTGGAAGCGGCCCTGGACGAAATAAAACCGGTCTTGGACAAGGAAGGCATCACTCTCTATCCGCGCCTGCACCGGCCGGCGACCTTCATCGAGGCGGCCCTCACCAATATGAAGCACTCGCTGGGGGTGGGCGGCATCCTCGTTGCGGTGGTGCTCTTCGTGTTGCTCGGCAGCGTCCGCACCGCCTGCATCTCCCTCACCGCCATCCCGCTCTCGCTGCTGGCCGCCGTTATCGTCATGGAAAAATGCGGCATCACCATCAACACCATTACGCTCGGCGGCCTGGCCATCGCCCTGGGCGAGGTCGTCGACGACTCCATCATCGACGTCGAGAACATCTTCCGCCGCTTGCGTGAAAACAAGACCCTCCAGCATCCGCGCCCGATCTTCAGCGTGGTCCTCGACGCCTCCCTCGAAGTCCGCCGCGCCGTCATCTTCGCCACCTTTACCGTCGCCCTCGTTTTCCTGCCGGTGCTTACCTTGACCGGGATTCAGGGCAGCTTCTTCGCGCCGCTGGCCCTGAGCTATATCCTGGCCATCATGGCCTCCCTCCTGGTCGCCCTCACCATCACGCCCGCCCTGACGTACCTCTTGTTCGACCAGGGCGTGACCCGGCCCGAGGACCCCCTGCTCCAACGGTGGTTGAAAACCGGCTACCGCAAGGTTCTCGGCTGGATCGCCTTCTGGCCCCGCGCCCTCATCGCCCTGGTCCTCGTAATATGTGCTGGGGCGTTGACCATACTGCCGGCGGGCAAGGGCGGCTTGCTGCCGGATTTCCGCGAAGGCCATTTCGTCCTTCAGGTCTTCGCCGCCCCCGGCACCTCCATGCCCGAAATGCTGCGCCTGGGCACTCACATCTCGGTCGCTTTGCTCGCCAACACGAACATCGCCTCCGTGGAACAACAAGTGGGCCGCGCCGAACTGGGCGAAGACCCCTGGGGCCCTCATCGCAGCGAGTTTCACGTGGACTTGGTCCCAGGACTGCCCGCTGCTCAACAGGAAGAAACCAAGGGCTTCATCGAAGATGTCCTCAAAGGTCTGCCCGGCATCTCGTCCGAAGTCCTCACCTTCCTGGGCGACCGCATCGGCGAGACGCTCACGGGCGAGACTTCCCCGGTCGTGGTCAACATATTCGGCGAGGACCTGGACATGCTCGATGCCAAGGCCCGCGAAGTGGCCAAGGTCCTTGGCTCCGTCCCCGGCAACGCCAACGTCGTGGTAAAGTCCCCGCCCGGCGCGCCGCGCATCGCCGTGCGTCTGCGGCCCGATCGCCTGAGCCAATTCGGCTTCCGCCCGGTCGAGGTCCTCGAGGCCATCCAGACCTCCTACCAGGGCGCCGTCGTGGCCCAGACCCATCGCGGCAACCAGGTCGCCGATGTCGCCGTCATACTGAACCCGGCGGACCGCCGCGACCCGGAGGCCATCGGCTCGCTCCTCTTGCGCAACTTACAAGGCGCCGTCCTGCCCTTGCGGGAGTTGGCCGAAGTCTATCCGGCCACCGGAAGATACTCGATCCTGCACGAGGGGGCGCGCCGCCGGCAAACCGTCACGTGTGCCCCGAGGGGACGCGATGTGACTTCCTTCGTCGAGGAGGCAAAGCAACAAGTGGCCGCCAAGGTGAACTTCCCCGCGGGGACTTATGCCGCGTTCAGCGGCGCAGCCCAAGCCGAGGAGAAGGCCCAGCGCGAACTCCTGCTCCACTCCGCCATCGCCGCCGCCGGCATTCTGATCCTCCTGTCGGTCGCCTTTCACAGTTGGCGAAACTTGTTGCTGGTGCTGGCGAATGTCCCCTTTGCCCTGGTCGGCGGCGTGCTGGCGGTCTGGGCGACCACCCGGTTCGGCGAAGCCGGTGAAGGCGGCTTGACCATCGGCTCGCTCGTCGGCTTTGTCACCCTCTTCGGCATCACCACCCGCAACTCCATCATGATGCTCTCCCACTTCGAGCACCTGGTGAACCTCGAGGGCATGACTTGGGGACCGGAGGCCGTCATGCGCGGGGCCTCCGAGCGCCTCATGCCCATCCTCATGACCGCCACCGTCACCTCCCTGGGCCTGCTGCCCCTGGCTCTGGGCGCCGGCGAGGCCGGCCGCGAAATCGAAGGCCCCATGGCCATCGTCATCCTCGGTGGCCTCATCACCTCCACCCTCCTCAACCTCCTGGTCCTGCCCACCCTGGCCTTGAGATACGGCAGCTTCCAGCCCGCGAGACAGGAAAACGATTAGATTGGGATTCACGTGTAATCATATTGACACTTCGTTCAAACGAATCCATACGTACCTTATGAGCGACCGCTCGGAAATCCGTATCATGATGACCATTCCAGGCGGCGTCTAGAGTCGGTAATTATGACGAAACAGCAATTTGAGGAGTTCTTGGAGCAAAAAACTCGTGAGACCAAGGAAGCCGAGCCGATTGACTGGGAATCGCGAAGGCGCGACTGGCTCCGCAATTTAGCCGGCTTTTACTCGACAATCGAGGGGTACCTCAGGCCTTACCGGGAATCGGGGATGCTCCAGCTGGAGAGGTCTTCGGTTACGTTGAGCGAGGAGCATATTGGAAGTTACGACGCAGACTCGATGACGATTCTCATCGGCTCCGATAAGGTGAAACTCGTTCCAATTGGGACCTTGATAATAGCGGCGAAGGGAAGAGTGGACATGACAGGGCCGTCGGGGACTGTTAGGTTCATTTTGACCGGCAAACACTCGAATGGAGTCCGAGCCTCGTTCAGGGTTGTCGGGCAGGGACGGCCCGCGCAGCGGGCGTCTCCGCCAGAGCCGGCGCTCCCGGAGGAGTTTGTTTGGAAAATTGCTACTTCTCCGCCCAGGGTTCAGTTCATTGAGTTGACCCCGGAGACGTTCTTTTCCGCGCTAATGGAAGTCGTCAATGGGTAACCGAGTTGCGCTCTCGCCAGAACGACTGGAGTTCGAGGAAGTCGCGATAGCCCACTCGGATATCGCGAACAGTATCCGGTTTTATTATGGTCAGGCATCGATGGAAGCACTTGATGCCAAGTTTATCGGTTACACGCTTGGCGAAGTGGAACAAGAGCGCGACAAACGCCTGGAGGAGCTCGACAAGAACTCTGCTTTCAACGTCTTGGCGGCTTTGGAGGCGAGCTTTAGAGTCGACTTCCTGATGAGGTGTTATAACCGCAGGAAAGACGACCTATCGAGGTTTTTTCGACGCCTGTTGAAAGACAAAGGAGAACGCAGCATCTCACTCGATCAGCACATTCTCGAGGGGTGGAGAATCTGCTCGCCGCAGTCGAAATCTCTTATCTCGCAAGTGAAAGCGGCATTTCGTTACCGTCACTGGCTTGCACACGGACGCTACCTGAATCCAAAGCTCGGGAGAGAGTATGACTTTGATTCAGTGTACCTGCTGGCTCAAGCGGTGGACCAGGGACTCCCGCTTCACGGCTCCGAGTAGAGAATTCGCCGCGCCGTCAAAGGTCCCGGAAAGCTGAATTTGGACCGAGGCATGCACAGAATTCAGCTTTCGGGCACCCCTACAGACCCTTTCACGCAGAGGCGCATTACGCATGGTGTCGGGGCCAGACACTGTGTAACCGAACTCCGTGCTCAAGCGTCCAACCTCTCAGTTCAAATGAAACGCAATGATTCCACCCACCAGACATGAAAACGAATAGATTAAGTTTCGCCGGCGCGGTTGCCTTGAGCGGGTTAATGGCCTGCTCTTTGGTTTCTTCGGCCCAAACAACTCCAAGCGCCAACCCCTACAAGGTCCTGAACACGGCCCAGACGATGGGCACTGGCGGGATCGAT
>Ga0187868_1002050_pt1 | contig 13528 bp, 10 predicted proteins | sample June2016WEW_13_4_FD_133014 | JGI IMG/M metagenome (GOLD analysis project Ga0187868, IMG submission 133014) | Peatland microbial communities from SPRUCE experiment site at the Marcell Experimental Forest, Minnesota, USA - June2016WEW_13_40 | ecosystem: Environmental > Terrestrial > Soil >... | reverse complement strand
TTTGCCTCCTCCAAAGCCTTCAACATTAGCGCTACAGAAAGCGGTCCATCAGGACAATAATGACTTTGCGGATGCACCCATGCGCCACACGGTTCACCGCCGAAAACTGCACCCGACTGCTTAATCGCTTCTGAAACATAAATGTCCCCAACTCTGCTGCGAATGACCCTGCCGCCTTGCGCTTGCACCATCTTTTCAACACACATGGAGGCTTCAACATTTGTTACTACTGTTCCACCGCCACTCTGCTTAAGCGCATAAGCAGCATACGCAGCCAATGAACGGTCAAAGCTGACAAAAACGCCTTTCTCATCGACGAAGGCTGCTCGGTCACCGTCACCATCAAAAGCAACGCCTGCTTCAGCCCCAAGAGTTTTCACTACGCTTGCTAAATCTTTGAGAGATTCAGCGGTCGGCTCAGATTTTCGGGCTGGAAAATACCCGTCAGGCTGAGCATTAAGAGCGGTGACTTTGCACCCCATGGCTTTCAGCATTGCAGGGGCAACATTGAATGTGGCGCCACATCCAGGATCAACAACAACACGCCATTGCTTGCAAAGTTCGACAGTCTTCAGCGCCATTTCCATGTAGATTTGGCTTGCATCGACAGGTATGGTTTTGCCGAGTCTGCGCCAATCTGCCAGCGCAAATGTTCTTTCCAAAACGTTTTTTTCGACAGTGTCTTGATCCTCGTCAGTGTAGGAGAGGCTGTCGCTCTTGAACACTTTTATTCCGTTATATTGGGGTGGATTATGCGAGGCAGTAAGCATAAAACCGACATCGACTCCTAACGCTTTTGTGGCATAAGCTAAAGTGGGCGTCGGAACAATGCCCGCCAAATAAACGTCTGTGCCGCTTGATAGCAAACCCGAAACCAAAGCGTCCTCAAGCATATCTCCTGAAACTCGAGTGTCACGGGCTACAACTGCTTTTTTGGCTTTTGCACACGCAGCAACCGCTAAACCAACCTTGCACGCTAACAGCGGTGTTAAGTCAACATTTACTAAGCCTCTAACGCCTGAACTTCCAAACAGTTTAGCCATCTGCGCCAACTCTTGAGATGTAATCGTTACCTGCAAAAGTAAAAGACTACATGCTTAAAATAATTTTTATTTTAGATATTTAGGATAACAAAGAAACGCTTATTTATCCGGCTACTTTTCAAAGCTATGCGGCGATGAGGCTCGCCTTTGACCGCCTTTGCCATTTAGCATAGGATAATAGCTTCTAGGATATTCAAAGTGGAAGAGTGGTGATGATTTTGATTAAAGCAAGACGGTTAAATGATCTTTTACGCTCAAAAGTTGTAAATTACGTCGTTAATCGACAGAATAAGGATGGCGGCTACACTTTTTGCCAAGGTGCAGAATCAAACGCCCAAGACACATACTACGGGCTGTCCATTCTAAATTTACTAAAAACAAATTTTCCTAACCCACAGGAGACAATTAAATTCATAGCTGATATTTGCTTGGACATCATTTACTCGATCTATTACGTCACTAAAGCTTCATTACTAATAGGGGAAGACCTCGAAGCAAAGTTGAAAAAAAACCTTGCTTCAATTCTCAACTCCAAGAATTATTTTGGTTACAGCGCCTCTTTTTCTGAGGTTTCCTCAGAGTTCACGACAACCTTCATGGCACTAGAACTCGCGTACCTGCTGAAAATAAATGTTGACACAAAAGATGTAACGAAGTGGCTGCTTGGTTTTAAAAATGCTGATTGGCGGATTTGGAATAGAAGGACAATCGAACATTAACTCTACCTATTATGCAGTCGCTTCTCTGAATCTTCTTATGGTGAATTTAAGAGATTTAGATGAAACCGTCACGTTTGTGAGGGCATGCGAAAAACCTTATGGGGGCTTCACAGTTATACCAATGAATTATTCACCCTACAAGGAGCACACATACTACGGCGTGATAACCCTTGACTTACTCGGCGAAAAAAGCAAATACCCATCACAAACGATAGACTGAATATTGAAGTGCCAAAACAAAAACGGTGGCTTTGCCCGCTCAGACCTCGGCATATCCACGTTTGAAGACACCTACCACGCCATCGCAACGCTACAAAAACTGGGTAACTCTGAGGAAGGAAAACCTTGAACAAGAGCATCAAATGTCTCCACATTAAAAACACTCGAAAAAAAAACAGTAAGTAAATTTGCAAGCAAAGAGCGAACTAGCGGTTAAAAGCAGAGTGGATGAGTTAAGAGAAATGCTCGTTAAGCTTCAGTCAATTAAAAAGCAGTTAGATCAAGAATTTGCTCTTAGAAATAATGTAAAAATTGAAAAAGTTAAAACGAAAAAACGTTTAGTTTGCTATCTGATTTCAGAATAAACTTCAAAAGTTTACTCTGGGACGGATGCTTGCCTTTTGGGTCGGAGAGGTAGTAGGCGGAAACCGCGTTTGCCAGCATTAAACGGCACTCGTCCGACAAACCGTTTCTATCGCCTAAAATGTTTCCTGCAGTCCAAGCGTCTCCTGCGCCGGTTGCACGTAAAACCTTAACCTTAAACGTAGGAACCATTCTCTCAGTTTTGCCCTTTAAAGTGGCAGAAAAAACCGTGGTATGCAAGTCAATTCTCGTGGGCAAGTGCTTTGCTAAAACGCGTGCAGCTTCCATCGCTAACTCAGCAAAAGTAAAATGCTCCTTTTTATCATCCAGAGTCTTGTCCAGTAATTCGGCGTAAATGATTGCTTCATTCTCGTTTACGCTTAAAATATCCACTCGGCTGGATTTTAGAACCGTTTCCATCAATTGGGGGATTGCTGACAAGTTAGGTAAAGGGTCTGCAGTGTCATAGTAAGTTTTGCCTTTGCCTTTCTTTTTTGCTCTGCTGAAAACGGCTTGGGCAAGCGCTGTGCCAAATTTTAATGTGCCAGCCCAATTGAAAAGACACGTGTAATCGGCATCCTCAATTAACGCATAATCGCCTTCGTTCAAATCTTCAGGACCAAAATGTGCTAAGGACCCTAAATCGCGGATCATAACGTTTGTTTTCTGCTCTTTATTTTTGAACTCTAAGGCGGTTGTTATTGAGGCTTTGTTTCGGATTTTTACGTGTGATGCGTCGATTGGAGTGTCTTTTAAGTGGTATTTTATTTGTTGCAAGCCGTATTCGCTTGTGCAAACAATCGGAGTTACCATGGCGCCTAGGTTGGCTAGGGCTGATGCCACGTTAATGGCGTTTCCTCCTCGCACATCGGTTTGTGTGATGCCATCGATGCTACCGCCTTTCCGTTTAGCTACATTCTCGATTAATTCTGAGAATTCTGAGGGATTCCAGTTCAAGTTTATGAGTCGGTCAAGGAAGAAATCAGGTAACACGGCGACTTTGCATTCTTTCGGCTTTTGCATTAGAAAGCCTTGCAGTTCTTTTTTGCACTCCGAAGTGTACATTAGAATGCTCCTGTAGGGGTGTATTTCCAAAAAGCTAAAATACCTTTTGATTAAAGAGATAGACTCACGGGGATCAGAAGAGGAGATAGGGTATGAAGTTTAAAACGGAAGTCTGCTTACTATCATTGGCGCTTGTATTGTTCGTGATAAGCGCTTTCTTTTATTCTTACCAAACAGGTGGCTCAAATTTTAGTCTAAATTGGGCATCTTATCCATACCAAGGATATGCCCTTGCATTTGTTAGTTTTGGATTCGTTCTTATGGTGACTGCATCCTTCTCTTATTCAAAACGTGGCAAAAACATGTTCAACGAAACTCTTGATTTTTTATCCGAGGATAAATCTAACTAGCAACCAAACCATATCTCCACATAGTAACGCAACAATCAAACCTAAAGTTATGAATATAAGCATTGGTAAACCGGGAGTTGCCCACACATAAGTATCAATTTTTCCTGCCTGAACTGCATTAGATAAGCGTTCAACAATTTTATCTCGCCCCTCATCATTTGGAATAACAACCAGTTTTCGCTGTAAAGCATTCTCTCGGTCGTCTACATCTTCCATCGGAAAAACATGCCATTTCTCCTTTAACCTTGCAACCGTCACCTTGTAACCAGTTATCAAGATAACTGCTTTTTTCCACATCGATTCATGTGCAAGTGTTCCTGTAAACAATTTTTTGCCATTTTTTTTGTGCCAAACCAAATTGAGCAGTAGCATGTATATGCCGCTTGCTGCTGCGAATAAGACGGCATTGCTAAATATGGTTAATGGGAATATGACTTGGGATATGGGGGACAAACCTTCGGCTAAGATGGGTGTGAACAGGGTTACTGGAGCGAATGGCAAAGCAAAAGCGATGCACATGAGAGCTTTTGAGTCAGCTCCACCAAATGCACCTGAATAAAACAAAAGAAAAGCTAACCCGACGGTTAAGCCTACGCTAATCCCGAATAGGACAATTTTTGAGGAATCATAGAGGAGTAACTCTGATAGGGAGAGCACGATTGCTATAGGTGCATAGATCGCCCAAACGCGGTTGCTTACTTCACGAGTTTTGTAGTCGCTCCATGATGCATAAGTGAGCAAGGTTGCTGAAACTGCCACCTGTGCCGCCATGAAGATTGCTTGGAAGGTCAATCTAATCCCTTTTTGTGTTTCTGATGATTTCCTATCGCACTAATAAAATGTGCCATAATTGCTTGGAAGAAATTAAAGAGGGAAATTTTTATGCTACCTGTTTGTTTAATGTTAATAGTTTTCACCTTTCAACTTTATATAAAAACTACTTAATCACTATTTATTGAATATGAATATCAAATACTTATCGAAAATAAGTATCGATACAGATGCTAATTGCCAGTGGTTACAGTTATCGTCGGAGGCATCTCAGCCAGTATCCACAGTCCAGGTTGATCGTATCCACTATAAATTGGTGGCATGGAACTGTCAAAAGTTACCACTGCGCCATCCCACGTCACATCCAAAGCATTTTGGAACGAAACAGGATTGAGCGTTACTGGGAGCAGGGAGATTGTTTGAGCTGATGAGCTTGCACTTAGTGCGCCTCGTGCAATCGGAGGAGACATCGAATCAAAAGTATAGAGCATGTGATTAGCCTGGGTAGTGAACATTATGCCTGCACCTTGAGTGCCAGTGGTGAATTGGCTCCAGTGATGCACCCAGGTTCCTGTGGAGCTGAAAGTTTGTGTGCCGTTGGCAATAACGGGGTCACCCTGTGCTGTTCCGTTTTCAGTCTCCAACTGCCCAACAGAAGAAGACAATGCAATGGGGTACAGGTCAGTTATTGTTCGGGTTTGCTGCGAAGTCATAAACATGAGACTAAGTTGATATGTGAAATAGGTCGCGTTAGCAGGTAAAGTGAGCACGATATCAGCATAGAGGTTTGGGCAATTATTAACTCCGTTTGACCATTCGGCTTCCTGTTGCACTATATCTCGAACTACACCGTTAACCACGACCCAGTCTATTCCTGATCCGTAAGAGCTTTCCTGATTGTTTATTCGCATGAAAGTTGCCGTGCTAGAGGTGCTGCTGCCAACAACTGTTGAGGTTACGGTAAAGCTGGAACTGAATTGGAGACTTAACTGCCCATTACTAAGTGTGTTGGCAGCTGGATTATCGCTTTTAAAGTATGGACTGGCGTAAGCTAAGGGGGTTTGGATTGCTTGGTCGCTGCCGTTCCACCACACGGTAAAATCGGAAACGTGAGTGTTTAATAGAAAAACAATCATTTGCATGTTACCAAAGACCGTGGCGTTATTTGTTAACCCTAATGGTACAGTGTAGGAAGATGCCCAATCCTCAATTTGGAACGGTACTTGTTGATTGACGCCGTCTATGGTTTCGTTGATGTGAATGGCCTTTACAGGAACAGGCGGAATAGGAATGGTTTGGGTGGTGATTTTCAGGCTTTGGCCTAACCAAATCATGGTTCCGTTTTGAAGGAGCTCAACGGCAACTGTTGCAGCTGGGCTTTGCAGTGACGTGAAAAGGTCTTGATCAGACTCTGGTCTAATCAATGCGGCATCTACCTGCCAGCTGATTGGTGAATTGTCTCCGGCATCGTTGTTTGTAAATCTGATCGTGAAAATTGTCGAGCCAGCAGTTAAATAGGAATTAATAGACATGTTGTTCCAGCCGCTCACAAGCGATGAACAGAGAGGCTGCCATGAACCATCATACCAAGCGTCAACTGCTAGTTTGCTGGAGCCCATTGTGCCCGCGTAAATGCATAGTGCTGGATTAAGAAGCGAGGCATAGTTCAGGTTAGTCCACTGTTCCTCAAGATTAAGTCCGTATAATGCGGTGCTTGGTGCGTAACGTGCTAAGTCCAAGTTGACGGTGAAGGGAGATGAAACGGATGCGGTGGCTGTGAGGCAAAGTTGCCAGCTTCCAATGGTGTCCCTGAAGTTATCTGCGTTGGCAGTTATGGTTTGTTGCTCCGTGCTGTTTGCTGTTCCAAGGTTGCCTGTTATGTATCCGTTGCCTGATGTTGCATATTGCCCCGTATTGTAGTTGAAAAGCTGCAAGGTGACGCCTGTACTAGTGGTGGATGAGCCGTCAATTGCCCAGATAAGGTTGTTCCAGTTGAGCGTGTTTGATGGTCCGCTAAATATTATTTGGCAAGTTTCTTGGGTTGGAAGCTGAGCTGGTTGGAGAAGAATGGCGATAGCGACCCAGTTTACTGAGTGCGTGCTTGTCCACGATAAGCTGACTGGGCCGCTTGTGACGGATTTGTCGCTGCCTCTTCCTGTGCAGTAATAGTTTGTGTTCCCATGCTTATAGGACCCGGAATTGCTCCAACGGTTAGTTTGTTGAGCAGCATCGACGACCGTGTAAGATGAGCTAATTTGAGTGGTTATGTGCCCATATAACAGTTTGCTGTATGTTCCGGAGGCGCTCAGGGAGATTGATGGGCTTGAACTAGAGCCCGTGGCGGTGCTGGATGTAATTATTGGGGAGATCTGGTTTACGTTGTAGTATGTTGTGGAACCGCCGACAGCGGCGGTTGAGGATGCAAAGTTAACCGTTATGGTGTTAGTGCCGGCGGATGGGTTGACAAGGTGGAAGACATAGCTGCGGACCTGAGGATTCGAAGAGTACATTGCCGTGAAGCTCGCAGTTACAGGAGTTGAACCGTAGTACACGCTGCTAACGGTTGTTGGTGCTCCATTATAATTGAAGGTGTCTACGCTAATTAGCAGAATTCTGTTATTTTCTGTTCCTGTAGTATGTTTCCAGGAAATCGAACTTGCACCATTTGTGAAAGCGCTGTTGGAACTATCATATGTTATTGTACTGTATTGAGTGGGCGAGTACGCAGATGCATAACTTTGAAAACTCATGTATGGCAAATTGTTGTTGTCTAGGTTGGATAAACTTCCTGAAACTAACGTGGTTCCACCTTGAGTGCTGTATGCATTAGGGAAATAATTTTGAGTCTGGCTTGATGTGTCTGCTTCTGTTAAAGTGTCAAAGGCGCTGTCTGGTGCTTGTTGTTGTGCTATGAAGTTGCTGTGAGTACCTTGGTCAGGGATAGAGTCTACCTTTGAATCGTATTGGTTTACGTAATCGCCGCCGCTTACTGTGGTGGTGTTGAATGTTAGGCTTCCTGTGTATTGGCTAAACGAGGAAGCTGCAACCATAATACCGCGTGCGTCTTGCACTTGGATAATGTAGGATTGAGGGTTTATTCCAGATGGGATATCTATAGTGTATGTTCCGTTGCTGGATGAAACGGGTTCATTGGGCGGGTTCACCATTGCCCAAGTCAAGTTCGAATACCGGTAAAGATAGAATTTGAAATTTGATGTGCTCAAATCAACTACCAGTTCATTTTCATCTTGGGTAACGGTTAGATAAACTTGATTTTTGGAAGCAGAAGGGAGAATTTGAACGCCTAATGAACAGGATACCGAGTAGCCTATACCAGTTATGCCTAATCCTGTCAGGTCATATGTAACGTTTAGATTTCCTTCGCTATAGCTATCATTCGTAAACCAGTTAGTACCTAGTGATAAGGCAGTAACGTTGAAGGAGGTGCCCCATTCTGGATTCATGTCAACTATGTTGGCTAAGCCGCTGTTAAGATAATTCGAGGATTGCGCATAAGCGTAAGAGGAGTTGCCTGTAACCTGCAGGACAGAACCAAAGTAGCCTACGGTGAAGCCAAGCACTTGTTTTAAGGCAAGGTTAGTTTCGTCTACAGCGCTTATGATTTGCGGTTGGTCTTGGTTAGAACTGTAACGTATTGCGGAGTATGTGACCATGACACTTGAGATAAGGATAACAGCGACAAACAAAGCCGCAATAATTGAAAACTGACCTTTATTGTTCATTGTTAGGTTCCACCAACTAGACCAAGCTGCAAAACAACCAAACGTGAAGTATCATAGCTGTTGTAGTCAGAACTGTAGAGCCTCGGTTGGTAATCACACAATAAACCCAGTGCCGTGAGCCTGATGTCCGGAGTTCTCGTTAAACCTAGCGCGAAGAATCCTCCTTGAAATTGATTTTCGCCGTTTACAGAGATGTTGTGCCTGTAAACTGCACCTGCGTTCCATCCGCCGAGCGCAGTGTTAAACACGTAGGTTGTAACGTTCAAATTGTAAGTGTTCAAAATCGATGTTGGCAAAGCTCTTGTGGCGCTCTGGTAAACTGAGGGATAGATACCGTAATAATTGCAGTAGTTTATAGCTTCATTTGATAAATAGACAGGATTGGACAAATCAGCAGTAATCCAGTTGTCATTATACGAGTATGGTTGATTATCTAAACCTTCCAGGAACGCGTTCAGTCCCGCCGGTCCGACCAAGTTCATTCCATATATGCCCCAAGTGTTCTGTGTATTTGGAAACAGAGCGGTATTTGAGACGTAGTAGAGTGGGTAGCCAACTATGCTTACCCAAGTCCAGTTGTACTCGAGAACTCTTTGGCCCAAATTGTAGGAGTATCGTGCATAGGAGCCGCTGGCAGAATCGTAGCCGACTCCTGGACTCGCGTAGTACCCTGAGGGAATTGGAACCGCCTCCCCGCACGTGTTAACGATAACGGCGTTTTTAACTGCTTCACCTTGCAACGCAGTGCCGTTCAATATTTGTGCAAGTTGCTTTGTGTTCTGAACCATCACGATGTTTGCAAAGTATGGCGACAGCAATTGGTACACGTTCTCTGCTAAGCTCGGAGAAGTATATCCGGTAATCCACCAGCCGTTCGAGTCACTACAGTTCAAGATGTAGAGGGTTATGCCTCCGCCGCCATTGTTTTCTCCGATTTTTTGTGGGGTAACGTCAAAAGTGGCGTTGGAAGAAGCAACAAGGTAAGATGATGCATCTGAAGTGATTCCTAAGCTTTTAGCATTTGATATGGATTTTTGAGCATTGTAAAGTGTGGCACCGTCTTGGCCGCTGTTTACGTTATAGACTGTCAGGTTGTATAGTACGTTGGGCGGCAGGGAAGCTGAAAGGGCGACCTGTAACTCAGCCATAAGTGTTGAGTTGTTAGTGTCAAAAGCGGCTTGGCTTAAACCATGATTTGAATCCAACATCTCCATTGTTGTGAGTGAGAGGCGATTGAGGTTCAGCGGTGAGACTTGACGCGGCAAAGGTAAAACAGCAAAGAATGAAGTTGCTATGAAAGCCCCGGTCATAATGATTATTACTATTAGGACTTCAACTGTGCGCATCATTTTAGCTTGTCACCTGTGTTTCTTGAGTACTCCACAGCGATAGCTTCGCCTGGTACGCAACATTGCCAACCATGACTTGTCGCATGTCAGTTGCGACCCATTCCTGATGCTGAGGGTTTCCCCCGAAGGTTACTGGAAAAGCCAATGAATTTACGCCCCAAGGCATCATCACTACTCCACCTTGAGTTGAGTTCTCTTGCTGGTAGGTAACTATCAAAATTCCATTTGCATAAGTTGGCAAGAAAACAGTCGGAGAGGTATTACCGGGAGTAGTTATGTTCGTTACGCTGCTGGAAGAGCCAAGAGACAAGGCGCTGAGCGTGTAATCTTCTGTTAAAATAACAAAAGTTGCATTATACCGCAGAGGAGACCCGTTTGGAAGAGAATTGTTTAGGTCATAGTTATGTGCCAAAGCAACTTCTTGTGAGGCAATATCCTGTACGATGGGAACCACATATTGGTCTGTGGATGAGACGCGTGTATGATAGCCTACTCCTACAATATCATCCATGTGTGCGTAGGCGATAAATGCGTAAACTTGGTTTGCATCTGTTACGCTAGGGAATGCTACGTAGGCCATACCTTGCGGGTTAGTGGTGACGGCACCGCTTTGTATAGTATAGAATGGGTATTGAGCGTCAGTTTGAGCTAATGTAACCAAGATGAGGCAATAGTTTATGGAAGCCCCAGCAAACGGAAAGCCTGTTCCAGTTGCGCTTATAGACAGATTCAGGGGGGAACATGCTTGATTTTCAATAATGGACACTGTAATGTCTGGAGTAAGTGTCAGTTGGAAGCCGTAAGTGTCGTTTATTCCAAGTAGTGTCAGCGCCGTGGAATAGTTTAGGGCTTGAGCGTTAGGTGTCAGCAAAGAGGCACCAAACCCTGAGTTTAGCTCGTTATAGTATAGGTTGTCATATTCGACAAGGTTTCCCGTTGCTGAACTTAACCGCATAAGCGAAAATGCGCTCAGCTGGTACTCTGTGAACTCTGGGTCCTGCACCCCAAAACCTGTTGGGATAGAATTTTCTTGTCCCCAGTTGCTTGGACTGCCAGGATTAAGCAACATGGTATCAAGGAGGTCGCTGCATTTTGTGGCAACAGCTTGGTTCTGCTGATACGTTAATGCTGGTTGGACAGTTTGACCAAATAGACTAACAAAGAGTAATATCGCCGCTAAGAAAATGATTATTGAAACTATGTGGTCTATAGATATACCTGACAAATTTTATCCCCATTTATGTTCCGAAGGAAAGCTGGATAGTTTGATTTGGGAATTTCTGGGCGATTATGCAGGCGGTTGCCGAGTTGCTCGTGAAATTCGAGTTTGCCCATTCGACGTTTTGCCCCAGCGTGACCGACGTAGTGGTTGAGATGCCTGCGCCGACAAGTTTGAGCGTGACATCTAGGACTTGGCTTGAATGAGACCCAGGGTCTACTGTTTGTAAAGAAGCGTTTCCCGTGTAAACGTAGCCGCCTATTAAAGGTTGAGAACCGAGGTTGCTTTTGAGTGTGCAGCTGAGAATAGAGGTATGGTTAAGGGAAAGGTAAATTTGTTGGATACTGCTGCTCAAATAGCTGGCGGTTTCCTGAAGTTGAAGCGTTCTCTGCTCATCTACATACTGATTCATTACTACATTGACAAACATTGGAAACAGGAAAATCTGAAGAATCAAAACCGGAATCAAAATCATATATTCAACAGTAACTTCCATCCATAATCGCCCTTCCATATTTACCCGTATAATCCTAGTGAAACCGACACACCACCCACGTACAACTCTACAGTTGATGGAGCAGGTAAATTCACAGTTACAGTATATTGGTCATTTTCGAGTGTGTTTTTAAAAGGGAAGAACCCTGAATCGAAACCCTCAGAGGCTATGGGAAATGTTGCGATGAACCGAACTTGAGTGACGCCACTTTGCACGTACTGAGTGACGGATTGGCCAGTCAAAGTAACTGATTGGGAAAGATCTAGGTTTGTACCGTTTTGGAGAAGCGGCAGGTAAAACTCAACATAGCTCTGGGAGCCTACAGTAGTGTTCAGCATCCTAATTGAGGGAATAACAGCTACGCGAGCGAAGTTTCCATCACTCATAGGCAGCTTCTCAATGGCGTACACGTCGCTCACAGGCGCAGAGGAACCTTCCTGCAAAAATGAACCGTTCGAAGAAAGTTGGTCAAAATAATTATTGCCTAACGTATATTCCGTTGTGGGCATGTTGAACAGAATTATGCCTGTTTGCAGAGAAATGTTAACTAGTTCCCAGCCAGAGCCTTTGTTGATTTCCATGGAATAGCTCAGTGGTTGAGCAGTCTTATTCCAAAGGAATTCTAAACTTCCATATGTGCTTGAGTAGGTTATGGTTTGAGTTCTGCCCATCATCCATGCGACATTGTCGATTTGGAGACCTGTCGTCAGCATGAACTGTTTGTTGGTGCTGAAGTCGTTTTGAGCTATGCTTGAGGTTAGATAAGTTTGTGCATATGACATCGCTACTAGAACCAGAACGATGATGGCGGCGGTCATGATAACGGTTGCAATGGCTGGACTAATTGCTCGGTTATTACTGGGAAAAGTCTTTCTCTTGTGCTTGTTGTAGACGAATCTCGTTTTCTTTGCTCCTATCAAATTTTAACGAACATAGGTATGAGTTTCGCAGCTAGACAGGCGATTACAACAAGGATGGCTGCATGCTTGAATCCGGCAGAGATTGATTCCTCACTTATTTTTCCTGCCACAATTCCAATGATATAACTGTTGAAGATAACTGCTGTCATGAATATTGTTTGCATCAGACCTTTGCTTGCTGCAGATGCTGTGCTTGAGACGCTTGAGGTTGTTACGCCGAAGCCTGTAGTAAAACTCATCATCATGACAGTTGTCGCCACAAGCAAAATTGATGCCAAATAAGGCATCATTACGTAGGGACGAACGGACATTTTCTTTTCTTTATCCACTTCCGCCGTCAAACTGTTAAAGCGGGCCAAGGATTCAATCATTGCGATGGTGCCGCCGCCAACATCTATGGTTTCAACTAGGAGAAACATGACTATTTGCACCATCCAACTGCGCGTGCGATGAAGAAAATCCATCATTACCTTTTTGAGCGGGATACCCCAAGAAATATCGGAGCTAATTTTACGAAGTTCTTTGCTAAAAGCGCCATAGTCTCGCGTGGACAGGTTTTCGATGCATTTTTCTGGCGACAAACCTGTTTTTCGCACTTCCGTGAGGTCTCTGAGAAAACTTGTGATTCCCGCTTCCATGCTGATCTTGGCTTTGGCCAATCTTGTGTCCACTACGGCTGCAGGCGCAACGGTGATAAACAAGGCAACAGTTAGGGCTATTGGCAAATCAACGCCCCAAGCTTGCAAAGTACTGAAAAGAGGAAGATGGGTTGCTCCCATGAAGTTTGTGAGCAGTAAGAATACAATTATGCCTATTCCGCTACATAACCCGAAGACTCTGTAGGGACGCATTTCCACTATCGGCGTTTTCGGCTGCATGCTATGAGCTAGATAGACGAATACGACTGCAAGCAGTGGCGAGAAAAGGTAAGTGTACATTAGTATGCCCGAGTACGTGGATAAGTTGGTGCCTACGCTGGTTCCCGTCTGGATTTGCTGTACAGCGAAGAGTATGTAAAAACAAAGCGACATCATGACCATAACAATGATGAAGGTTTCAAGTAGCATTCCAAGGCGTTCAGCAGCGGCTTTAACGCGGAGCGCACGGGTTTTGAATATGTCTTCTGCTTTTCGCTCAAGGAAATGGCCAATGTCGCCGCCGATTATGACAGTTGAAGCGTAACCGCTCAGAAAATCTTTGAATATGTCCAGTGGAACTTTTTTTGCAGCACCTTCAAGAGCAGACAGTGGGTCTACACCAAAGACTTCAAC
>Ga0187868_1002048_pt1 | contig 13533 bp, 16 predicted proteins | sample June2016WEW_13_4_FD_133014 | JGI IMG/M metagenome (GOLD analysis project Ga0187868, IMG submission 133014) | Peatland microbial communities from SPRUCE experiment site at the Marcell Experimental Forest, Minnesota, USA - June2016WEW_13_40 | ecosystem: Environmental > Terrestrial > Soil >... | reverse complement strand
TTTGGACGCGCACGCCGCGCCGCGCCGCCGCCAGCAATGCTCCCAAAAACTGCCGCCCCAGCTTTCCGTCGGAATAAATATAAGTTTCCAGCCGGATGGATTTCTGCGCCGCCGCCATGGCCTTCAACATGGCCGGAAAAATTTCCTGTCCCGCGCAGAGCCATTGCCAGGGAAAAGATTTGGGAGCAGGCATGATTCACCGTAATTTCCCACATCCAAATTGGCAATCAACCTTCAACTTGGGTAACCTGCTAGAAACCAATCGCCGCTCCGCCGTCCACCGGCAATACCACGCCGGTGATAAATTTCGCCGCGGGTGATGCGAGATATACCGCCGCCCAGCCGATGTCGTCCGGGTCGCCGAAGCGCGCCAGGGCCGTGCGACCAAGGACTTTTGCCTTTCGCACCGGGTCGCCACTCATGGCCTTGTCCAGCATGTCCGACGCAATCCATCCGGGCGCGATGGCATTGACACGCACGCCGTGCGGCCCCCATTCCGTAGCGAGCGTCCGCACCAGGCCGAGGTAAGCCGACTTGGCCGCGGAATAAGCCACCACCTGGGGAACCCCCAGGAACGAGGCCATCGAAGCGATGAAAAGAACCGAGCCGTTGCGCCGTTCAATCATCCGGCGTCCGGCCTCGCGGGAGAGCGCGAACGCCCCGAACAAATGCGTTTGAATGACGTTCGCAAATTCCGCGTCGCTGGTATCCGTCGCGAACTTTTTGAGATGCACCCCGGCATTGTTGACGAGAATGGTCAACGGCCCGGCCAGTTTTTCGGCCTGGTCAACCAAGGCCGGCGCGGATTCGAGCCTGGTCACGTCGCCGGCGAGTGCGAACGCGTTTTTGCCCAGCGCCGCACAGGCTTTTTCCAATTCTTCCTTGCGGCGGCCGACCAGAACGACCTTTGCGCCCGTCGCGACAAAGCAGCGCGCCATGCCCAAACCGAGTCCGGTTCCCCCGCCGGTGATGAGCGCGGTTTGTCCGGCGAGATTGAAAGCCGGATTGAAGGTTTGTTTGTTCATTTGTCTTAAGAAACTTTTGTGATTTTATGTTCCACACAGGCGCGGTCAATCGCGTCCCAGTCCAGTTCCACGCCAGTGCCCGGTTTGCACGGCTTTGCCGGCCATCGGTTGATCCACGCATAGCACCGGCACCTTCGTGGCGGCAGCCACCGCCGGATGTTGCGCGAGGCCAAGATAATTGTTGGCGCACAGGTTCAGGACCAGCTTGCCATCGGCCACGCGGATGGTCGTGCCTTGGGGCGTGATGATGACCCGCTCGCGCTTGTAAGTTCCCGCCGACTGAATGGCGGCCAACTGCGCGTCCAGGTGCTTTTTGAATTCTTCGATCATTTGGTCGAGGTGCAATAAATTATCCAGCCGCGTCAACTCGTGGGGCAACCCTCACCCAGTCCCGCCGAGGCGTAACGGGCGGGAATAATGCCAACGATCTTCACGCGCCGTATTTAGCCACAGCCCCCGCCGACTCGTCACGCCGAAATGCAATGAAGGCGGAAGCGAGCCGCGAAGGCGGGATCAAACCCGGATGAAAACGCCGGACTGCCAGTTGGCGCCAAAAATTATTCCGGCGGGGCGTCCGGGACCGGTTCGGGCGGCGGTTGGGATGCCTCAACTTTCGGCCTGGGTTGGCTGACTTTATTGGTGGCGTTGCCGGGAGGAGCGGAAACATTGAGTTTTATTCCAAAATTGCCGTGTTCGCGCCAGCCGAAGTAGAAGTTAAAACTGCCCCGCTGGTACGAAATGAACGGAAGCAAAACCAATTTGCGCCGGGCGACCTCAAAGTCCCAGCCGCCGTGCGGTCTGGAATTTCGCTCCGGGTATTTGCCGCTCCGCACGAATTCTTTGTCGGCAACCCCGATGACGTAATTATCAAAGTTGTGGAACGGATTGCGACAGTGCCATTTCAGCACCCGATGCTTGTCCTCCGGCTTGTACCATTTCGGCGGAACCGGATTGTCAATGTTTCCAAACCACCAGACCGGGTTGAGCTTGTTGTAGGTGTGGATTTTGGGCAACCCGGGCCGCGGTGTGACTCTGACGCTGTGCCATTTGGCCGAATTCGTGTCGGCGGGCGGGTGCTTCATGGGCCGCGGCTGCCACGCCGCCGGCTCGGGCCGCGCAAAAGCGGATTGGCCGCCGATCAACAACAAAGCCACGACCAAAATCAGGCCGCGCCAGTTTCTGGTTCCACCAGTCATGATGGCATTCTAGCCCCGGAGGGAATACGGATGAAACGTGAAAATGGTGCAAACATCAGCGTCGAAAATCCAAAGGGATGACATAAATCAACCCGAGGCCAATCCTTGGGTTTCCGGTAAAACATTTAACCCGCTCTTGAAAGGGCGGAGGAGGCAAACGGCAGTCGTTCAACGCATTTCTTGACGGAAGGTGAGCACGGCAAAGGTCAACGCCACGACAAACGGCACGGCAAAAAGAATCACACTCATGTATGTCCCAATTATATCACGTTTCGGCCATTTGCAACAATTATGTTACAAGCATGTCACCGTCTCGTGGCCGACAGTGGCAGATGAGCAGGTGACGCGCCGGATTGATGCCGGCCGTTCATCGGGCCAGATTTGTCACTGGGAGATGATTGGCGTATCGACGCCGGCATGCGAATCAATGGAATTCCCCTGCCCGCCCGCTCCCGACAGCCAGGTCAACACCGGCGGGACCAGTTCGGCAAAAAAATACGTTACCGCCTCGTGAGTGGCATCAGGCACCACAATCAATTCGCTTCCGGGCGCCGCCAGCGCGTGCAATTGTTCCACATCGGCCACCGGTGTGATTTTGTCCTCCGCCCCGGCCACAAAAAGCGCGGTCACCGGACGCCGGGCCAGTTCGGTCGTGGTATCGAGTTCACCGGCGGGTATCTTCAAAACGGAAGGCAGTTTTTTCAACCCGGCCTTGATCAACGTTTTCGGCAGCCATCTGGCGTATTCGTGGCGGAGGTTCAGGACGGTGTTGGACAATCCCGCGTAGGGCGTGATGACCACCACCGTGCGAACGCGTGGTTCGACCGGCTTCCATCGCAACGCCATCACCGCGCCGTAGGATTCCCCAAACGCCGCCACGGGTTCTTTCAACCGGTCGTCCTGCGCCAGTTCGTCCAGCAACTGGCTCAAGTCGTGCGTCTCCTGGACGCCGTAATAAATCTGCTTGCCCGTGGATTTGCCGTGTCCGCGCAGGTCCACCAGCACACACCGCCAGCCTTCCTGCGCCAGCCGCAACGCCCAGGGCGCCATCGAAAACTGGGCCAGCCCGTAACCGTGCAGCAACACCACCGTGCCGCGCGGCGCCGACGTCCAGATATTCGACCGGCCGGGCAGGTCGGCATGGAAATCGAACTCGAACTGTTTCCGGCCGCGTTCCAGCCAGTTGGTCGAGGAAATTTCCAGGTGATAATCCGCCGGCTCGACAATGCGATAACACAGCCGCGCCGGTGGCGGGCCAACGTCCACAAATTGTTTGGGAAAGTTCGTGAGAAACTTCGGGCTGAACGCCACCTCCACGGGCGCCTCGGGCGCGAACCACTGCGGATACGTATTCGGCGCCTGCGCCATCCGATGGGCCATGAACGTGCCGCAGCCTGCCGTGCTCAAAACCAGCACGACGGGCAGGAGCAACCAACACAACCTTTGCCGTATCACCCTGCTTGCTTAACCTGTTTCCGCCCATTTGCCAAAAAAATCTTCTCCCGAAACCAAAGGGAATTCTCGATCATTGCTATCGTTCGGTGTCCCGCCTTCAGGCGGTCTGCGCGGCAAAACCGCGTAACTACAGATTGAAAAAACACCTTCAGCGGGCTTAGACTGAACACCAACACTGAACCAAAGGTAATTTTATGCCATTGCTGAAACTCGAAACCACCGTCGCGCTCGCCGATGACAAAAAGAAGGCGCTGCTCGCGTCCCTCTCCAAAATCGTGGCCGGGACGATTGGCAAACCGGAACAATACGTCATGGTCGTCGTCAGCCCCGCGGCCATCCTCATGTCCGGCAAACCCGGCGACGCCGCCTTCGTGGACGTCCGCAGCATCGGCGGTCTGGGCGACTACGTGAACCACCAGCTCGCACAGAAGATCGGCAGTTTGTTGAAAGAATCCCTCGGCGTGCCGCCGGACCGGATTTACCTGAACTTCACCGACGTCCCCGGCGGCAACTGGGGCTGGAACGGAAACACGTTTGGGTGACCTGCCTCCGCGCAATCCCGGGGGTTGACGGTGGTGTGAAACATGTTATACTTTGCCTGTGAAAACGATCACCATTCGGGATTTGCGCCAGCGCTGGCCGGAGGCGGAGGCGGCATTGAAGATGGAAAACGAAATCCTCATCACGCGCGATTCCAAGCCGGTCGCCAGGCTGATGCGCGTCGCCGAGCCACCCGCCAGACGAAAACGTTGGACGCCGGAAGCGCACAAAAAGTGGATCCGGAAGGTTTGGGGAAACAAGGTGTTCCCCGGCAGTGACGAACAACTGGCAGCGGACCGGGCGGACCGCAAATTGATGTAAGCGGATGATCTACGCGGACACCAGTTGCCTGCTGAAAGTGTTCCGGCCCGAAGCGTTGAGCGAAGCCGTGTGGAACGCCATTCATCGGGAGGCCTCGGTCATCGTCTCGGTACTGACGGAATTGGAGACCCGGGTGCAATTAAAGGCGGCCTGGACGGGTGGCAGCTTTACTCGCGCTCAATGGCGGCACCTGGAAGCGCAACTGGGCATTTTGAGAAACCAGCCGCCTTTTGAGTTTCGGATGCTGCCGGGCACCGTCTTTCAAACCGCGTTGCGTCAACATCGAAATTCGGGCGACCAGCATTGTCGCACTTTGGATCGCCTGCACTTGGCGGCGATGGAAGAACTGAAAGTTTCCCGCCTGATGACACATGATGAAAGCCAGGCAAAGGCCGCCATCGAGGCGGGATTTGAAGTCGTCCGCCCCGGCCGCAATTGAACAGAATCGTTTGCTTTTGAACCCGGCGTGCCGCCGGATCGCATTTACCTGAACTTTACCGACGTCCCCGCCGCCAACTGGGGCTGGAATGGAAACACGTTTGGGTGAAAAAGAAAACGCGCGACGAACGCTCAAATGAGATTGGCGCTTCCGCAAGCGGAATACTGCTCAATGAGCAATCCACGCCCCGGCACAAGGATCTCGAAGCCGGTATTTGGATGCGAACTGTTCGTCGCGCAATTCAACCCATAGCATACTGTTTCAGAAATTCCAGCACGAGTTATTCACAAGTCAGATGGCGGGGCAGCCGGTGAATCCGGATGCCGGCAAAAAAATGTTCGACGTCCTCCGCAGCGCCATCAATTAAAGCACGGCCGGAGATGAGGTGACGAGGCTCTGATCGGGTTGAGGGTTGATGGTTGAGCCGTCTTCGCTTCGCTTCGCCGCGCCAAGGAGTTGAGAGTTATGAAAAGTCAGAGGCTCCTCACCAGTCTTCGCTTGGACGATCTTGGGCGGTCTGATTAAATCCACCCGACACAACATGAGCGAAGGCAAACAACCATTTACTGAATATGTGACCAAGACCAGGCGCGGTTCGGGCGCCTCCCGGTGGGGCTGGATTGTCGCCGGCATCCTTGCCGTGCTGTTGGTTGTGTCATTGCTGCTCTGGGCCTCGGCTTTGGGCAGACTGCGTGGACTGGAATCGCTCCGTACCAGGCTGGATGATGCCAATGCCAGTCTCGCCAGCGCACAGGGCGAAAACCAGAAGGACAAAGACCAGATTGCGGCCCTGCAATCCAAGGTTGCCGATCTGGAACAGGAAAAGGACACAGCCGCCCAGATGGCAAAAGGCCTCGAAAATGAGATGCGCGCAGACCTCGAATCCAAGGATGTCACCATCTCCAGTCTGCAAGGCAAGCTCACCGTAAACATCCTCGACCGCGTCATGTTTGATTCCGGCGAGGCGATCTTGAAACCGGCCGGAGAATCCGTGATGCGCAAGATTGCAGCCATTCTCGCCGGACATCCGCAACTGAAGATTCACGTCATCGGTCACACGGACAACGTGCCCATCCGGCCCGAAGCCCGCAACCGGTTCGCCAGCAACTGGGAACTTTCCACCGCCCGCGCCCTGGCGGCCGTGCATTTCCTCACCGAAAAGGCGGGCGTGGACCCGCGCCGCGTCGGGGCGATCGGGTACGGCTAGTATCGCCCCATCGCCGACAATGCGACCGCCGAGGGAAGAGCCAGGAACCGCCGCATTGCCATCACCATTCTGCCGGATGAACTCGCCGGAGCCGACACCGTGCCGGCAGTGAAGCCCGATGCGTCCACCAATTCCCCACTGCAGTCCTCTGGAACTGAGACGCCCGAACCACCCGTGAAATAACCTTTGGTGAAGATGGCCCCCAGTGGCGACCGCCGGCAAAAAATGTTCAACGTCCTCCACAGGCCATCAGTTAATGCTTGGTGGGAGACGAGGTGACGAGGCTCAAACTAAAATGGCTAACCCGGCTTTACGTTTAGACGTCTAAATGTAAAGTCTGCTTTAGTGGTGTTTTACCGGTGTCGGCGCTCAACCACAACGCCCGCGGCGTCGCCGAGTGGAAACTGTTCTTGAATAAATGACAAGGCCAAGCCTTGACCCAACAGGGCGTGCAGGCGTCAAAGCTCGCTCTCCCAAATGAAAACATCTAAACTTTTATTCAAACCACATGAATTCTGTCGCTGATTTGATTCGAGACCACTGTGGTCTGGTGAATGAATTGGCGCGTTACGACTACGCCTCTGTCGCACCGCTCGTCGGAGGATTTCTTACGTTATTCCATTCATCGAATTGAAGAATGTTTTGAAATAGACTGAAGATATGAACGCCAAAATATTATTCGCCATTCATGCCGCCATGACCGCGGTTTCGACGGCGGGCGTCTCGTGCTCGGCGATTTTCACGCGCATTTTTTTCAATGCTTCCTCCTGAATCTGCCGGATGCGTTCGCGTGTGACGCCCAGCCGGTCGCCGATTTCTTCCAGCGTCTTGGGTTTGCCGTCATCGAGCCCGAACCGCATCGCCAGAATTTTGCTTTCCCGCGGAATCAGTGTGCCCAGAACTTCCCGGACCAGTGCCGAGTCGTTTTCCCGGATGAGCCGGTCGAAGGGCGGCGCGGCGTTCGGGTCCGCCACCACTTCGGAAATTTGTTTTGGCTCGTCGGCCCCAACCGGGGCGTCGAGTGAAACGGGCGCTTTGGACGCGTCGCGATACTGCTGGATGCGGCGCGGATTGATGCCCAGATGGTCCGCCACTTCCTGGTCCGTCGGGTCCCGGTCGAACGCCTCCCGCAACTTCACCTCCGCCTTGCGGATGTGCGCCACCTTGTCCACAACATGCACGGGCAACCGGATGGTTTTGGACTGGTTGGCCAGCGCCCGCATGATGCATTGCTTGATCCACCACGAGGCGTAGGTGGAAAGCTTCGCGCCTTTGCGGGGATTGAACCGCTCGACGCCCTTCATCAGGCCGATGTTGCCCTCATTGATGAGGTCGAGCAGCGGCAGCCCCAGGCCTTCGTAATCGCGGGCGATCTTCACCACCAGCCGCAGATTGGCCGTGATCATCTTTTCGCGCGCCTTCCGGTCGCCCTTTTTGATCCGCTTGGCAAGAGCGATTTCCTCCTGCGGCGTGATCAATTTCACCTGCCCGATTTCACGCAGATACAATTGCAACGTGTCGCCGTGTGGCACATCCGCCGGCCCCGGCTGCACCGATTCGCTTACGGTGGCCGCCGGCTGCGCGCGCAAGTCCCCGGTTGCCGGTGACGGTGACGCAATTCGATATCGCAGCGGCCGGCGTGATGGGGTCAAACGGATGCGGGACGGCTTGAGGCTGGCCGGCCTGGCCCGGTAGGTTCGTTTGAATGTCGTATTCATAAATCCCTTTCAGTTCCTTTGATTGGCCGGGGCCAATTCCTCCGGCGTGACGGTCAGGTTGAGCTTCTCCGTATGCCGGATGACCGTGAGTTGGACCGGAACACCAATCACCATCGCAACGAGGTGACGATGCAATTCATCAATGCCGGAGACCGGTTCGCCCTCGAACGCGATGATGATGTCGCCCTCGCGCAGATCGGCGCGGCCCGCGGGGCTGCCCGGCTCAAGGCCCACCACGAGGACTCCGTGGCTCACCGGCAGCCGGTGGAAACGGATGACGCGCGGATGCAGGGGCACGTTCTGCCCGGCCACTCCAATCCAACTGCGGCGGATGCGGCCTTCCTTGATCAACCAGGCCGCCACGAACTCGGCGGTGTTGCTCGCAATGGCAAAACAGATTCCCTGCGCCGGCAGAATGACGGCCGTGTTCACCCCGATGATTTCCCCGCGTGAATTGACCAGCGGGCCGCCGGAGTTGCCGGGATTCAAGGCGGCATCGGTCTGAATGATATTGTCAATCAGCCGCCCGGACTGGGAACGCATCGAACGACCCAGTGCGCTGACGATGCCGGCAGTCACCGTCTGGTGGAATCCAAACGGACTCCCAATGGCGATGGCGATCTGTCCCACCCGGACGGATTTGGAATCACCCAGGCTCGCGTGAATGAGATTCGAGGCGTTGATGCGGATGACTGCCAGATCGGTCTCCGGGTCGTCACCCACCAGGGTCGCGCCGAACACGCGGCCGTCCGCCACCGCCACTTCCATGCGGCTGGCATCGTGGACCACGTGGCTGTTGGTCAGGATGTAGCCGTCGGGCGCAATGATAAAACCCGAACCGGTGCCGCCGGATTCCCCTCCCCGGCGCCGGTCGCGGGTGTCGTGCTGAACCCGGATGTTGACCACGGTGGGGCCGACCTTCCCGACGACTCCAGCGATGGTCCGGGAATAACCGTCCAGTAATCCGTCGTCGGTCCCCGATGATTGGGGCGGCGCATCCGTCACCAACGGGTTGCGGTCGTGATCGAACACGCGGACGAGGCCGGTGTTCCGATGTCTTTCAAATGTTTCCGGGATTTTCATTTTCCCTTTCAGTTTCGTTCCACTCAAATCACATCATTCAATTCATGCCTTCCCATCAAAGCTGACATGGTCGTCACGCCGCAACGGCAAGCGCCTCCAGTTTCAAGGAAATCGCCTTTTTGCCCTGGACGCCAACGCTTTTGTCCCGCGCTTCGCCATCAGCAAAATAAAGCAGCGTCGGGATGGACTGGATTTGATACTGCGCGGCCAGCCCGGGATTTTCATCCACGTTGACCTTGGCGACCTTGACGCGGCCGGCTTGTTCCGTGGCAATTTCCTCCAGCACCGGGGCGATCATTTTGCAGGGACCGCACCACCCGGCCCAAAAGTCCACCAGCACCGGCTGGGCGGATTTCAGGACCTCGGCTTCAAAATTTGTTTCGTTCAGTTCGACGATTGATTTCATGTTTTCCTCCTCATTGATGATTCTTCGATGTTCGAAATGCGCGGGGAACCGGTTACGCCGCCAGGACGATGACCGGGCTGTTCTCCCGCACGGATTGCTGACGGGCGTTCCAGGCGGCCACTGCCCGGACCTTCTCCGTGGCAAGGGTGGGGAAAAACAGGTGCGGATACTTCGTTTGCCAGGCCGCCGCCTCGGCTTCATTCAGGGCCAGCCGGACCAGCCGTTCCGGCGCCGGAAACGCGCGGCTGGATTCCGCAAAGATCGCCTCTTTGACCCCGGCAATCTGCGCCCGGATTTTCCGGCAGGATGCCCGGCAGGCGCTTCGGGACAAACCGCCTTTTCCTCGATTGTCAATTGTGCTTATCTGATTCATCATTTGTTTTCCTTTCAATTATATGTAATATCAACGGTTACATAATCACACAAAAAAAGAGACTGTCAACCGGTTTTTTTGGCGGCGGCCGGACACGCGGCCTTGATCATGCCCATCACCCCGGCCAGGGTGGTTTTCTCCAGGTCCCGTTCCAGGGCGTTCTCCGCCGATGCAAAGACCTCGTTCAAGGTCTCCCGGATGCAATGGCCCACCGGGCAGGCCGTGTTGGCTTTTCGGGCGGGACTGGCAAAAGGCTCAATGGCTTCCACGGCCCGATAGACTTCAGCAAGATTGATGCGGCCCGGGGATCGGCTTAACCGGGAGCCATACCCGGCCCCCTTGCGGGTCTCCACCAGCCGGGCCCGCTGCAACGACAGGAGGAGCCGCCGGATGATGACCGGGTTGGTGTTGACGCTGGCCGCCAGCATGCCCGACGTGACCGGGTCGCCCTCCTTGTAAGCGAGGACGGCCAGCACGTGCACGGCCATGGCAAAACGGCAACTGGTTCGCATAATCGATGGTTAATTAGTAACCGTAGAGATTACATTTGTCAACCGGTCTTTTTATTCAGATCACCCCACCGGCACGCTTTTGGTCAGATTTCTGGGCTTGTCCACATCGCGGCGGTCGCACCTTGACACTGCGATAAGCCAAGTTGCACGGTTTCGGAAGGAACGCCGGATTCATCCGGCAGGACATTTAATCACGCGTGCCTGCTGCCGCATGAATGCGGCGTTCCCGTCACAGCCGCGTGGTGCAATTCTTCAAAGTTTCCCGGTGGGGGTGAAAGGCAGGCCGCGTTCGCCGTTGAAAAGTTTCTCCAACCGCCGGTTTCCGCCACTGCGATGAATCACGCCGCGCCGAGCAGCGCGTGCACCTTGGGCATCCATTCGCTGATCGGGATTTTCTGAGGGCAATGATCTTCGCAGTCGTGGCAGGCAACGCAAACACTGGCCCGCGCTGCTTCCGTGATGAAAATCTGATACTTGAAGCGCGCGCCGGGAATGTCTTCGTGGAGAAACGCTTCGTTGTAAATTTCAAAATTAGCCGGGATGTTCACCCCGTTGGGGCAGGGCATGCAGTAGTTGCACTTGGTGCAGGGAATGGCGGCTCGTTCCCGGTACTTTTGCTGCAAGTCTGCGATCACTTTCAGGTCCGCCGCCTGAAACGAATGGCTGCGAGCGTGAGCCGCCGAATCCAGGTTGGCGTTTACCTGGTCCAGGTTGCTCATCCCGCTTAACACCACCGACACTTCGGGCTGATCCCATAGCCATTGCAACGCCCAGTCCACCGGCGAACGCTTCACGCTGGCGCCCTCGATCACCTCGCGAATGGACGGCGGCGGCTTGGCCAGCCTGCCGCCGAGCAGCGGTTCCATGATCACAACGGCCAGGCCCCTGGCGGCGGCGAGCTTCAAACCCTTGGTGCCCGCCTGGTTCTCCGTGTCCATGTAGTTGTATTGAATCTGGCAGAACGTCCAGCGATCGTAACCGTTGACGATGTCAGGGAAGCTCTCGTAATTGTCGTGAAACGAAAAACCCAGGTGGCGGATGCGACCATCGTGAATCGCAGCCTCGGCCTTTTCCAGGAGTTTAAATTTCGGCACGACTTCGCTCCAGCGTTTTTTATCCAGGCCGTGGAGCAGATAAAAATCAATGTGATCGGTCTGGAGCTTGCGCAATTGTTCGTTCAACATCCGGTCAAAATCGGCTTCCTTTTGGATCAACCACACCGGGGACTTTGTGGCTATTTTCACCTGGTCTCGATGGCCGCGCAACGCCTTGCCGAGAACGGTTTCGCTGTTGCCTTCGTGATAGATGTAAGCGGTGTCGAAATAGTTTACGCCCCGATCCAGGGCGTGATGGATCATGCGCACCGCTTCCGCTTCGTTGATATTTGGGCCATTGGCTTTTCCGTCCGCGGTAGGCAGGCGCATACAGCCAAAGCCCAGAACCGACGCGTTCCAATCCAGCCTGCCGAATTTTCGAAATTGCATGGTCATTGTTTCACGGGTGGAGGTTTGAGGAAGCTCATTCGCAAACCAGCACAGCCGGGCGGCTCCCGGCGTGTTGATGGATGGCTGCGCCCAGCCAGGCAATGGTCTGGCCCAGGTCATTCATGTTGCGCGAAGCCTCGTCGTCCTTGGCCACCTCGCCCTTGTCCAGACCAAATCCGAGGTTCCAATATATGGATCCCGGCACGATGACGCCGGACATGAGAAACATGTGGTTCATCGTGTCAAAGGCGTGCGTGCCGCCGCCGCGTCGGACCGCCACCACGGCAGCTCCGATTTTTCCGCGGAACAATCCGCCGTTGGCCAGCGCCACCAGCCCGGCGCGATCCAGCAACGCCTTCATCTCGGCGCTCACGTCGGAGAAGTACGTCGGTGAACCAAGGATGATCGCGTCGGCCGCAACCATTTTCTCGAAGCACTGGTTGAAAACATCATCCTTCTGGCTGCACCGGGAGTTTTTCTTCTTGAAACACTCGTAACAAGCCTGGCATCCGCGGATGGGTTTTCCGCCGAGCTGGATGAACTCGGTTTCCCAGCCGGAGGCGGTCAGCGGCGCAAGCGCCTTTTTCAAAAGAATTTCAGTGTTCCCGCCCTTGCGCGGGCTGCCATTTATGGCGACGGCTTTCATGTCTCTAAATTCTAAGCTAGAATCACAAACAGTTCAAATTTCCTGCTTTAACCGGGCCGGGTCAATGACGAACCAAAGCTGAAAAAGGTTTTTGAACTGACACAGGGGTCTGCGTGCCGGACAGCAGCCAGAAGCCAGATGCAAAAGCAATTGTAGTTCGCCTCCTGAGCGACGGACCGAATGAAGCCGCGGCCCGTACTTGTTTGTTCCCGACCGTGGGTGGACTGGCCAGAACTCTCTGATGCCGTCGTCTGGCAAACCTCAGTTCTTGCCAGTCTTTTTGCCAAACTCTGGATGCGGGGAATGGTCTCACCCCACGCGCCTTCAAGCCCTTGGAGAAGGCGCCCCATTTCGCCGAGAACGTGGCCCATGCCGTGGGCATGTCCTGCCGGCGCCTTCGGCAATGGCCAAAGCCGCCATCATATTTCCACGACGGCGTCCCGATGAAGACGCCTATATTTTCTTTCCACACCGACCTGTTTTTCGCTTCTTCGACGTTTGTAATGGGCATCAATAGTATGGGATTCCCAGCTTGCCTGCGACAAAGTACAGCACGACCAAAGCAGCCTGGCCATTCTCCTTGTAAGGGTCTGTTTTGGAAAAGTGGCATAACGAAGGCCGTTTTGAATCAAGGCCCGGACGCGCAGCAGCACGCCCCTGCCATTTTATCCAAAACCTTCACCCGTCTCCGCTTTACTTCCGCCTTCGTGGAGCTTCGGCGTGACGAGCCGACGCGGCGAGCAGGAGAATTGTGAAACACATTCTGCACCTGAATCTGCACCGTAAGTGGTTCGCGGCGGCGGCGTCAATCCCGTCGTGTTGCCGTTGCGAATCTGCAATTTGAGGCTGGATTTTCAGCGACAGTTTGGCTGACACTTGCATGGCCACCCGGCAACCAACATGAGCGAGTCCAACCCATCCCACTCCCGCACGTCCAGCGTCGCCAGTGTCCTGCTGCGCACGCGGTGGTTCCTCCGCACCCAGTTGTGGGTCTGGCCACTGGTTGCGGCGCTGGTTCTCGTGTTCATCGGCGTCTGGCTGCGCGTGAAAATGGAGGGCGCCACCAAACAGCAGATTGCCGACATGCTCCAGACCATCCTGAACGCCAACACCGAGGCGCTCCGTTCG
>Ga0187868_1002047_pt1 | contig 13539 bp, 11 predicted proteins | sample June2016WEW_13_4_FD_133014 | JGI IMG/M metagenome (GOLD analysis project Ga0187868, IMG submission 133014) | Peatland microbial communities from SPRUCE experiment site at the Marcell Experimental Forest, Minnesota, USA - June2016WEW_13_40 | ecosystem: Environmental > Terrestrial > Soil >... | reverse complement strand
GCACGCGCTCGGAGCGCAGTTGGCTGACTTTGGGGCCGCCATTGATCACGGCGGAAACGGTGGCCACCGAAACTCCGGCGAGCCGGGCCACATCGCGCATGGTCACTTTGGTCATAGCGGGTTAACCTCGCCCGGCCGCCCGCCTCCGCTCAAGCCGCGGCGCCAGGTAAGCAAAAGTCTGGGCGGCTGCGCGGAGGGCATCGGGTTGGGGAAGAATCTCGGCCGTGAGGAAATCATCATAGCCGATTTCGTCCAGCAATCCGAGGATCTCATCGAACGGCAGATGGCCCCAGCCGGGAGCCCAACGGTTGGAATCGGCGACGTGCACATAGCCCACGCGGCTGCCGGCGCCGCGGAGGGCATCGCCGAAGGAAGCTTCTTCGATGTTCATGTGAAACAAATCCGGCATCACGAAGACGCAGTCCCGGCCAGCCTGGTGAATGAGATCGAGAGCTTCCTGGCAGGTGTTGATGAAGTTCGATTCGTAGCGGTTTATCGGTTCGATGAGCAGGCGAACCCCGCGTTTGGCGGCGGCGTCGGCACAGCGATGGAGACAAACCAGAGACTGCTGGCGGGCCATGTCCAGCGTTTGTCCGGCGGGAACCGATCCGCGCACCCGCCCGGTATTGACACCGGCGCCCAACTCGCCGGCCAGCTCGATCATGGCGAGAATGCGACCGGTGGCTTGCTCTCGAACCGCCGGATCGGGATTCGTGAAGGACAACCCATCGGTGGCAAAAACCTGGCCGGTGGAAATGCAGGGCACTGCCAGCCCGTGCGCGGAAAGCGCACTTTGCAAAGCGGGGAGATCGACTTCATCGGCGCTGCGCAGCGCCAGCTCGATGCCGTGAAAGCCGATTCCGGCGGCGATCTCGACTGCCCTGGCGAAATCCTCGCGCAGTGTTACGTACGCGCTCGGCGGCGCGCCTCGGGAACCAACCACGATGCCCAATTTCATAATCGACGCTTCGGTTCCCAATTTTAGCGCAAGGCAAACCGCGCCAGTATTTAACCGTTTCGAGAATGGGCGCGAGCCGGCCCCCCGGGCGCCGGCGAAATTCGCTACTCTACGTGTTCGGCCTGCTGAGGGAAGCGGGCGGGCAAGGAGAGAATCACGTGGCGAATATCGGATTTATCGGTCTGGGCATCATGGGAAACGCCATGGCCCGGAATTTATTGAAAGCGGGCCACTCGGTGTTGGCTTACGACATTGTTCCGGCGCTGGTGGAGCGTGTGGTGGGCTACGGCGCGGCGCGCGGCGAATCGTGCCGGGACGTGGCCGCGCGGACGGAGATCGTGATCGCGATGCTGCCGGATGGGCCAGAGGTGGAACAGGCAGTGCTCGGCGCGGCGGGCGTGTTGGAAGGCGCGACGGCGGGCTCGATCCTGGTGGACATGAGCTCGATCAGCCCGCTGGTGGCACAGAAAGTAGGCACTGCTTGTGCGGCCAAGAAGGTCCAGTTCCTGGACGCTCCGGTGAGCGGTGGGGAACCCAAAGCCATCGATGGCACTCTGGCCATCATGGTGGGCGGCGACGAAGCGGTGTTTCAGAAGATGGAGCCGATCCTCAAAACCATGGGGTCGAGCGTGACCCTGACCGGGGCGGTGGGCGCCGGCAACGTCACTAAGTTGGCCAACCAGATTATGGTGGCGTGCAACATCGCGGCCATGGGCGAGGCGCTGGTGCTGGCGACCCGCGCGGGTCTCGATCCCGAAGTGGTTTTCAACGCCGTCAAGGGCGGCCTCGCGGGCAGCACGGTACTGAATGCCAAGGCGCCCATGGTGATTGGCCGGAATTTCAAGCCCGGTTTTCGGATTCGCCTGCACCAGAAAGATCTGCGCAACGCCTTGCTGGCCGCCGAATCGATGAAGGTGGCGCTTCCCCTTACCAGCAGCGTGCAGCAGATGTTGATGGCGCTGATCAACGACGGCAAAGGCGACCTGGATCACTCCGCCATCGTGAACTTCATCGAGGATATGGCGGGAATTGAAGTGAAACCCGCGCAGAAAAAAGCCGGGGCGTAGCGCGGCCGGCGTTCCACCACGCGGCCAGCAAGCGCAACGCTTCTCCACTCTCGGTGCTCTGAATGCCTTGCGCCGCGGTGGCGAATTGGAGCGCCCCGCCCACGTCTCCGGCGTGGAGCGCCTGTCTAGCGGCCTGACGCAATTGCCAGGCCTTCACCGACAGCCGCATCAGCGGCTCCAGATCCGCGCCACAACGCGAGCAGATACGCGCGCCGCGAAAACGCGCCTGGCAGACCGGGCATCGGTTTTCGACGCCCGCGCTGCGCGGCCCCGAGGAAAGAACCGCCCGTGGAGCGGGTTGGACGGTACTGGAAACGGCCTCCGGAAAGCGCCGCAGCAGGGTCGACAGGAATGCCGACGCGGCGCGCAGGAGCGCTTGCGCCCGAATGGATGGGGTCAATTCTGGCCCTCGACGAAGAACAGCAACTCCTTCAGCGCGGCGGAGGCCTCCTTCAGCGCAGCTTGGTCGCCCGATGCGATGGCGGTATCGATTTTCTCGTGCAGGTCGATGGCCTCCTCGCGATCCTCGGCATGCATTTTGGCGAGCAGAGTTTGCGAACGCTCGATCAGGCTCTCGATTTCCGCGTCGCCGCCCGCACGCTCGGGGGCCGGCATCTCGATCACCCGGGCGCCCGCATCCACCACGTCGTCTTCGAGGTCTTCGCTGGTCTCCCACTCGCCGTCCAGCATCTCGCCGCGCGATTCGTATAGCTCCTGAATCCGTTTCCGTCCCGCCGCGATCTCCTCGGCGCTCTTGGCGCGCAACGCATTTTCAATGCGGATCTGCTTCGATTTGCCGGTCCGCTTCTCCACCGCCGCGACTTCCAGAATGCCGTCCAGGTCGAGGCGCATGCGGCAGAGAATCTCGTTTGCATCCTCGGTTCGGGTCATTCCTTCAACGCTAAAATCTCCCACCAGGATGTTTTTCAGCGCGTCGTCGTCGTCGCCCTGATATACGTGGATATCCACCTCGGTCTGATAGGGGTAGCTGGTCACGTATTGTTCGGTGCGGGTCAAAGGCAGCGGCGTATTGCGCCGGATAATGGGCTTGTAACAGTGGGGATAAGGATATCCGCCGCGGTCGCCAAGGTAGGAGACGCCGAAGGAGTACGGTGAAACATCCACCAGGACGCGGTCCACGGCGCGCCCGGCCAGGCGCGATGCCATCACCCCGGCGCCCAGCGCCACGGCCAGATCCGGATGCACGTCCTGCCGCGGTTCCAGACCGGTTTTTTCGATGAGCAAGTTCGAGACCAGAGGGGTACGCGTCGAGCCGCCGACCAGAAGAATCGCGTCCATATCGCCCGGCTTCTTGCCGGAATCCTGCAGCGCTTTGGACACGCTGTCGAGCGTGGACTCCACCAGCGGGCGAATCATGGCCTCGTATTCATCGCGCGAAATTTCCATTTCGAGATGCAAGGGCCTGAACAAGCGGGTGACCAGGGCCTCCTCGCGGATCTTGACATACGGTTCGAAGCTCAGTTTTTTCTTGGCTTCTTCCGCCGCCCACCAAAGCCGCGCCTTGGCCGCCGGGTTTCCCTGGCGGAGGTCGATGCCGTGCTGCTTTTCGAATTCCGCCGCCAGGCGCTCGGCCAGCAGATCGTCGAAATCGTCGCCGCCGAGGTGGTTGTTGCCGTGACTCGCCAGCACCTCGGTGATCTCTCCCTCTACGGTCACGACCGAGACGTCGAAGGTGCCGCCGCCGAGGTCGTAAATGAGCACGGTGTGCCGCGATCCGTCGCCGTAGCCATAGGCCAGGCTGGCCGCCGTGGGCTCGTTGAGAATGCGCACCACTTCCAGCCCGGCCAGCGCGCCGGCCTCGCGCGTGGCGTTGCGCTGCGCATCCGAAAAGTAGGCCGGAACGGTGATCACAGCTTTTTGCGGGCGCTCGCCTAGCGCGCGGTTCGCCCATTCGGCGAGCTCGCGCAGAATCAAGGCGGAGATCTCTTCCGGCAGAAAATCTTTGTTGCCCAGCCGCACCTTTTCCTCGCTGCCCATCTTGCGCTTGATGCTGCGCACGGTGCGTTCGGGATAGAGCGCCTGCTGGTTGCGGGCCGCCTCTCCCACCAGCAGTTCTCCGGACGCGGAGAATCCCACGCAGGAAGGCAGCATGCGCGTATCTCCCGGCCCGAGCACGCGCACCTGGCCGCCGGTGAAAGCGGCGATTTCCGAATTGGTCGTCCCCAGATCGATACCGGCAATTAGTTCACTCATTTTCTTTTCCCGCCGGCGCACAAGAAACCTTGACCTGCGCCGTTCGAAACACTTCTCCATTCCACTCGTAACCGCTGCGATAAACCTCGATCACCGTGCCTTCGGGAACATCGCTCGACGCCTCGCGATCGATGGCGTTCATGCGCCGCGGATCGAACGTCTGCCCCTCACAGGGAATTTCGCGGGCATTGAATTCTTCGAGCGTTTGATCCAGGCGCTCGAGCCCCAACTCGTACCCTTTCTTCAAAGCCGCGAGCGTGCGGCCGGTGGCATCGTCGGCCGGCCGCGAGAAAATGCGTTGGCGCCAGCCCCGCCGGGCCGATTTCAAGATCTCCGCTTCGCTTGCCCGCACCGATTCCAGGCCGCGCCCCAGCCGGTCGCGCAGATCGATCAGGACGCCAAGGACTTCCTTGCGGGTGCGACGTTCCGTCTCGCGGCGTTCGGTCTCGCGCAGCAAGTCGCGCTCGCGTTCGGCCATCCGGTTCGCCTGCGAGCCAAGCGTGTCGTTCAATTCCTTGAAGGACCGGCCTTGCAGTTTGACTTCCTGGGTGAGCGCCGTCATGGCCGCCCACAGAGAGTAAGCGGCGCTGGACGCCTGGCCGCCGTTGCCGCCGGCCATGGCCGCCAGAATTTCCGACTCGATCCCGCGCGGCGGCTCCTCGCCGGCAAGCGCGCCGTCCAGCCATTCCTCAAAGCGGCGCAGGATCATCTCCCGGCTGATTCCCCCGGTCACTTTCCTTTCAGTACCTCCAGCCACGGCCGCGGCCCGGCGAACCGGCGCTGCCGCGTCTTCACGTCGATAACGGAAACAAACGGCGCGAAGGCATCCACGGAGACCAGCCTGTCCCGCATGCGGCGGCGGGGATCGCGCAGGCTATCGTAGGCATCGCGGATGCGCTCGAACTCCTCCGGCGAACGGTCGGGCGGGTGCTCCTTCACCTTGCGCACGTAAGCGGCGCGGATCTCTTCTTCGCCGGCATCCGGGCCGACACCCAGTACTTCTCCGGGACCTATCATCTCCGTCTTCCTTTCTTGCGTTTCCCGGCGGGCAGTGTCCCCGGCCCGAACAACCGGTTGAGCAGGGAATCCAAGGACTCGCCGCGGTCGAGGGCCTTGGCGGCTTCCGCAAACATCATTTTGGCGATCTCCGGCGGCATGTCCGGCGGGAGTGGCATTCCGGCGAACGCCGCGTCCATGTCCGATTCGTCGAAATCTTCGTCTTCGTCGAAATCGTCTTCGCCCTCATCGAATTCGAAATCTTCGAATGGAGCGACCGCCTCACCGCGCGCGCGGCGGCAGTTGGGGCACTGGCACGGACGCCCTAAGAATTCGCGATAGTCGGGGCCGGGACGGGACGGGGTGGGGAACGCCCGTTCGGCTTTCTCTTTTTTGAGCACCGTAGCTGCCTGTTCCGGGGTGAAGGAGAGCTCGCGAAAAGGCGTATCGGAAACCAATCCCACGGCCGCTTCCACTATGTCCATCTGGCGCGCGTGGCGCGCAAGCTGCGCCGCCGCCAAGGCGCACATGGCCCGCCGCTCTTGGAGATGCTCCGGCAAGGACCGCGCCCGCAGCAGCAGAAACCTGACTTCGTCCGTGCCGCCGCGCTCCAGCCCGGCCGCGGAAGCGGCATACGCCAGTCCCAACTGACGCAAGGACAGGCACGCCATCGCCAGGGTCTGGAGCTGGCCCGACTGGAGCGATTGGCTGCTGCGCGAAAATTGTTTCTCCGTTTCCGCCATCCAATCGGCGGGAATCGGTTGGATCAGGCGCATGTCCTTGGCCAGCTCGCAAACCCGAATCACGGCCTCGGGCAGGGCGGCGCGTTCGCTTTTGCCGAGCTGTGAGACGGGAGGCGGCGCATCGAGCGCGGCCTGCTTCGCGGCATTGGCCACGCCGAAGATCACCAGCGCCGCGGCCTCTTTGCTTCCGAGCACGCGCTCCACTTCGCGGCGATGCGCGGCAGCTTCGTCGTCAGCGTAGCGAACACGCGAAACCATGTAGCGCAAGGCCGCCAGGTATGCCGGCCGGTCGCCCTGTTGCGCCTGCGGCAGCGCCGCCATTTGCGCCAGCCTCTCCTCCGCCAGATGGGGTTTTTTCTGCTGGATGTGCCGCAGGGCGCTCGACGCCAGCAGACGCAGCCTCGCTCTCCGCACGGCGGGATTCACACCGTCGATGCGCTCCGCCTTCGCCAGATATTGGAGCGACGTATGGAACGCGTTTCGCTTCTCCTTCTCTTCCATCAGGAAGAGAATGGGCTCGATGTCCATCGGGCGGGCTTTGTGCCACGCTTCGGCCACATCTTCGGCCGTCCCCTTCCGGCCGCGCTTCGCCCATTCCATCCATTGCGAGAACGATTCGGTATGCGGATCGAGCGCGCAGGCCCGCGCATACAGTTTTTCGGGGTACAGGTAATACGGCTCTTCGGCGGTCTTGCTGGATTGGCGCAATGCCATCTTTTGCAACTCTCCCAGCAAATCGTGGGGCAGCGTTTGCAGCACGCCCGCCATGTGGAGATAGAGCGTGGCCGCTTCCGGGCCGTTGGCCGTAAACCATCCTTCGCGCACTGCTTGCTGGCGGAACTCCTCCCACATCCTGCAGGCCTGCACGATATTTTGGGGCTCTCCTAACTGCTCCATCCCGCGCGCGAATAACCTCCAAAAATAGGCGTCGTGCCGGGAATTCCCGCCAAGGGCCGCCTGGACCCTGTCCACGTTCAGATCGGCCAAGGAGCAGCGCACCGCAATGTGCTGTTTCAACCTTTCCATTTGATCGGGCGCAGTTTCGCGGCAAGCCTTGACGGCGTCGCGGATGGCGTTGAGAATGGCGCCGTGTTTGTCCGAGTCGAACGCCTTGTCCAATCCCTCGAGAGCCTTCCGCAGCACCCCGGGATCGGAAGTGATGGACGATACCAGCGCGGCCGCCGCGGCCGTCAGCCCTGCCGGCTTGCCGCCGAGCATCGCCTGCATCGCCGGAACCAGCCGCGCCGGCGCGGATTCCGGCTTAATGGTCTCGAGGTATCGCCGGCAGGCTTCGTCTTCGCCCCGATAGAAGCAAGCGATGGCGCGCACCAGCAGCTTCCAGGGCGCCAGGGGGCTGCGGTGCGAGACCTCCGCCAGTTCCACCGCTTCCTCGCCAACGGGCCCTTCCGTCACGGTTAGCAACGCGCGCTGCAACCCGGAAGCCGCCTGGCGCAGAGGATGTTCCGGGGGCAACGCGGCACACTCCGCCAGCGCCCCGAGGTCAGGCTCGCGCGCGATGGTGGATTCGATGGCGGCGCGGCGCTCCGCGCTCAGCTCGGGATCGTTCAAGGGCCGAACCAGGTCTTCGAGCCGGCCAGCTTGCACTTTTGCGGAAGCGCCGCACCCATTCAGCCGCTGCCGCGCGGACGGATACCGCTCGCGCACCAGCTCCAGCAGCGCCTTCGCCTCCAACCCCAGATTCCGATCGAAAAGCGCCTGAATCCGCGCCGCATACGCGTCCACCAGCAATGCTTCGGAGGCGGCCGTGCCCTGCGCCTTGTGAATCTCCTTGGCGGTTTCGACGGCGACCTTATCTTTGCCGTTGGCGATCAGTTGCCGGACGCTGGCCTCCGCCGCCGCACTGAGAGGGGGCTCTTTCAAAGCGGGCGCGGCGGCTGCGGCGGAAGACGGCCGTTCGTGCTTAGTTTTGTTCCACACGCAGTTCCAGGCTCTTTCTTCTCGGGGGGGGTGTTACCTAATTATGCATGGATTGGCAGGGAAATGTCACCTTCGCGGCCGGGAAAAAGTGGAGTAGGCCTTTGGCGTGCACTCCGGCCGGAGGATTCCATGGACCGCATGCCGATTTGGCCCCGTTCATCAAGGATTGGCCGTGGGTCAGCGTGAGCGCTGGCCAAAGGCCTACTCCGTTGCAGACGGATGAATTGGGCCGGCAGGGATTGGAGAACGGAGTTTTGCTGGACGCAGCGGAGCAAGCGGGGTCGATCTGCTGCTCGCTTGCGGCCAGAATGTCCCGTATCGGCAGAACTTTACGAGCCGCAACCTGGCTCTCGTCGTTCTCTCCTCAAATCGCTAGCCGCCCCTGGGGCGAATAGCAGCGCGGGTCGCCACTGCCGCTGATTTTATATAGCCCGGGCAGATCGTGAAGCTTGATGCAGGGTTATTGTAAGCCGAGTGCCTCTGCCGGCTCCGCGTGGCAGAAGGGCGTATCGGCGACAATCGTCCAAATGGATTCTCGAATCCTCGCCCGGAGGGTTCAGTTCTTAGTAAAGGAACAGTGAGGTGAGACCTCGTCCTGGATTCTGTCCACGTATTTGGCCGCGATCTCCTCACTCATGGCGCAAGGCAACCATTACGTCCACCCGCGTCGCACGGCGCGCCGGCATATATCCGGCCACCAACGCGAAACCGCCCAAGAGCACGGCGACCGAGGTATAAGTCATCGGATCAGACGCGCTGACTCCTACGAGCAAGCTGGAAACCGCCCGTGACACGGCCAGCGCTATCCCCAGACCGATCAGTACCCCGGTTCCTATTAACCTCAACCCCTGGCCAAGTACCATCCGGAGGATGTCCTGGCCGGTTGCGCCCAAGGCCATGCGAAGGCCGATCTCATGAGTGCGCTGGCTCGCCGCATAGGAGATTACGCCGTAAACGCCGACGGTGGTCAGGAACAAAGCGAGTATTCCGAGTCCCGCCGCCAGGTCTGCTCCTACGCGGAAGAGAAAGAAGCCCATAGTTCCTCCGAGGGATTCTTCCATCGTGCGCACATCGTACAAGGGCAGGTCTGGTGCAAGCGCACGGATCTCGTGCAGTACTTCGCGCTCAAGGGCCTTCGCGGGGCGTGAGCTGCGAACCTGAAGCGTCATCGGGGCTGTGTAGTTCTGCGATAGAGGCACATAAAAGTAGGGCTCTGCTTCGGGTGTTGGCCTCACGAATTTGGTATTTCGCGCCACGCCGACCACCTCCAGCAAGGGATTGGCCGGCTTCGTGATCCTAAATCGCTTCCCCACCGGGTCCTGTCCCGGCCATAAACGCTCCGCCATGGCTTGGCTGACAATCGCCACACGTGGTGCCGTCTCGTTGTCGGCCTCGTTAAACCCGCGACCGCGCAGGATGGGAATCCTCAGAGTCTGGAGGAGGGCAGGGTCGATAACGTTGTAAGACACTTCCGAAGGCGCCTCACCTTGCGAGAGCGGCCGGCCTTCGATGTGAACCGTGCTCAGGAACCGATCGTGAAAGAACGGGACCGAGAAGACGAAAGCGGCCGATTCCACGCCGGGCAGCGCCCGAGTCCGCGCCAGCAGTTCCCCGTAAAACTTCTTCCCTTGGGCTTCGTCATAGCCGATCTGGTGGACATCCATGCTGAGGTTGAGCACGTGATGGGGATCGAAACCCAGGTTCATCCGCTGCGCTCCTTCCAGGCTGCGGACTAACAGGCCCGCCGCAATCAGCAGCACCATTGATGCGGCAACCTGGGTAACGACCAGCACATTGCGGGCGCGATTTCTCCTCCGGCTACCGGATAGCGCGCGTCCGCCCTCATGCAACACGATGCTCAAATTGGAGCGCCAGGCACTTCGCATGGGGCCAAGGCCAACCATGAGACCGGCCAGCAACGCGACCCCGAACGCGTAAGCAAAGACTCGCCAATCCGGGCGAAAATCTAACTGGACCATCGGGAGATCGATCGGCGTGCAAATCGAGCTGAGCACCATGGAAATCCACGTGCTTAGCAAGATTCCGGCCGCGCCTCCCACAATCGCCAGCAGCACGTTCTCAGTAAGCAACTGCCGCACCAGCCGGCCGCGCGCCGCGCCCAGGGCGCTCCGGACGGCCATCTCGCTTTCACGGGCGTTCCCTCGCGCACGCAGAATGCTGGCGAGATTCACGCAAGCCACCAGCAGAACGATGAACGCCAGAGTGAGGAAGATGCCCACCATGGCAGGCCAGGAGCCGGCCGAATCGGGTTGAGGCCGTGCCCGCCACTCCGGATAGGCTTCCATCGAAGTGTACTTGTTCGTTTCGGGATACTGCTCGGCGAGGCTTCGCGCTATTACTTGAAGTGAGGCGCGTCCCTGCTTCAGGCTCATCCCAGGCTTGAGCCGGGCAATGGCTCGGAGTTCTCCCTTGCCCCTTGCCGTCCAGAAACTGCTGTCCTCGATCGCAAGCATGCCTGCCGGCAGGTAAGCATCCGTCTCCGCCAATGAGAAGGTACCGTGGAACTGTTCCGGCGCTACGCCCACGATGGTGACGGCGTGCCCATTCAGCCGCGCACTCTTGCCGATGACTCCAGGGTCGCTGTTGAATTGCCGCTGCCAGCAGGTGTACCCGAGCACCAGTACCGGTGCAGCGCCGGGGGTCTCCGCTTCCGCCGGCTCGATAAGCCGCCCGAGTGCCGGCCGCACGCCCAACATCGAGAAATAGTTTCCCGTGACATAACTGGTAAGCACTTGGTGGGGCCCCTGATCCACGGCTATCCCATCCATCCCAACGGCGAAGCCCAGCATGTCCGAGAATGCTCTGGCGTGAGCGCGATAGTCCCGATAATCCGGGTATGAGAGATCGTGGAACTCCGAAGAGCCTCTTTCTCGTGGGGCCAAGACAACCAACCGATATGCGTCTTGGACCGGTAGTGGCCGAAGGAACAAGGAGTTCACCACGCTGAAAATGGCTGTGTTCGCCCCGATCCCTACTGCTAGCGTCGCGATCGCCACCGCCGCGAAGCCCGGGTTCTTCCGGAGCCCGCGAAACGCGTAGCGCACGTCTGCCACAACGGCATCCAACGATGTCCACTGCCAGGTCTCCCGCGCGTTCTCCGCGGCCAGCGTCAGGTTGCCGAGTTCTCGCTCGCCCGCGATCTGCACCAGCGCGTCCAGCTCCTCCTGCATATCACGCTCTTCTGCGCGCCTGCGCGACAGAAAAAGATGCTTCAGCCTTCTCCAAATCATCGTTCCACCTCGCCGGGAGCGGTCCCCATCACCCGGGTTATCGCGTCCACAAACTCCGCCCACTTGGAATGTTCCCGCGTGAGCTGCTTCCGCCCCGTGCGGGTAAGCCGGTAGTATTTTGCGCGCCGATTGTGCTCGGAGGTTTCCCACTTCGAAGCGATCCAGCCCTTTGCCTCCAACCGCTTGAGCGCCGGATACAGCGAGCCGAATTCAATCTCCAGCGTCTCGTTGGATGTGCTGCGAATCGCCTTCGCGATGCCATATCCGTGAAGGGGTCCGAAAAGCAACGTTCTCAGGGTCAACATGTCCAGAGTGCCTTGCAGCAGCTCCATATAGAGTCATCCTATATGAAGGTGTTCTCTAGATCAAGGTCGTAATCAACCGTAGCGCAAGACTACAGGGGGGGCTTGGCTGATCATGGGCGGAGACGAAGCGTCAGAACCCAGAATCCACGCTGGCGCCGGCGAGCTTCTCGCGGTAGTTCCCGGGGCATCCATGGCGCGGGGTTGGCGCCGGTTCAGGCACTCCTGGCCATAGCGGACCCTCCTTTCCCTTGCCCGGGCGAAAGGCCGACGTTACCAGCTACCGCGAGGTCGAGTCACGCGCGCTCGCCGAAGGGACACAATGCACTTGGCCGTATCACGCCCGACCCGTGGATGTGCACCAGCCGGCGCGGCCGGCTCTGAGAAGTTGGACGCGGGACTGCGGACAGGACTGTCGATCCAGCCGGACAGGATTGACGCTCCAACCAACGAATTCCGCGTCCGCCCCACTTTTATGGAAGCTTATGGCAACTTATCCGTAAATGCCGCCACAGCCGATGCGCGGGCCCAGAACAAGCCGGCGCCGGAACCGCTGCTGCCGATCGCGATTGCCGTCCCCATCAGGCTGGGATTCGGCGCCGCCGAGGCCGCATCTTTTTGTAGGGTGGGTAACAGCAAACCGCAGACCCCGGCCACCGTCGTGGCGCCCAAGGAAATGCCGGTGGCCACCTGGTTGGTGGAAAAATTCCCCTGTCCTTTGATATAGGCCCCGATAGCCGCGCCCACCGCGGCGTCCGTGCAGACACGCAGGACCTTCGAAGCCACGCTCTTGCCCGTGGCTGTGCTCACCAACTGTGCGGCGGTCGAGTTCTCGATGTGCCCCAGCCCGTGGGCGACAGCCACCGCCCAGATCTGCGCCGCAGGCACATCCTGCCTGGCCCCGCTGACATCCACCTCCCACAGGGTGAGCGACTTTCCCAGGCTCACCTGTGGGGAGAAGGTAACCGTCTGGGCGTGGACGCCAGCGGCCAGCGCCACACCCAGGAGGATCCACTTGTGCATGTCAGGAAACCGCTGGGGCCGGAGTTTTGACGGTCCAATAGTTATTCGGCCCAAAAATGGAGTTCATCGAGACCAGCACATACACGGCCCCATTGCTCGCGGTATAGGTCTCGCCGGCCGTGGTATAAACCGTCGGCGCGGCATTGTTATAGTATCCGTCGCCCACTGCGGCGCCCACTGGATTGGAGACAACCGGCGTCGGCGGCGTGATCGAAGTCGAATTGGGAAGCGGTTTCGGGTAGGCCTGCCCCGTCATCTGACAGAAATACTGCAGGATCGAGCTGAGCAGTTGCTGCGATGTCCAGGCAAAGGTTCCGAACAGACAGTTCGCCACGTAGAATGGCGCGGTGGGATACTGCGGCGACAAGACCGTGATCTCGTCCACGTAGCCCAATCCGGTATTCGGATCGACGATGCCTTGGAGGTTTAACTGGTTGACCACGGGGATGAGCGTGATCCCGTACTGGGTTTCGGCTAATCCCACCGCCTGCATGACCCAGGCGTAAATCTGGTCGTAAATGGTCGCCGCCGGTGCGGCGCTTAGGTTGTTGGTAGACACGATGTTTTTCCTTTACCTCTTTTGAAAGTTGTTTTGCCTTTTTATTGGCTGTTGAATTTACGGATGGCCGCCGGCTTGCCCATGAGCTGCCGGCAATCCCCGTAGAGCTTAAGCTCGGCGATCCCTTGCGGCGGAGTTTGGTAGGGCCGCAGCCCTGGCAGTCCGCCCGCCGCCAGCAGCTCCGCCACCAGCTCCGAGCACACTTCCTCGCGCGAATTGGGCTGGTACCAGACCGGCAGGTCCTGCACCACCGGAATCATGCGGGCGATGTAAGCGCCCAGCTCCAGCACGTTGTAACGGTCGCGGTTGACGCGCACCATGGCGAACGCCCACAGCCGGTCCCAATTCAGGAACCCGCGAATGGCGTCCGACAGGCATAGCGCCCATACCCGCTCGCCCGGGCCGCACATGGCGAGCCGCGCTTCGAGCGGATTGATCTGCGCCCCGTTTCGACCGTTGAGAATGGTGCTCTCGACGATTTGTAATTG
>Ga0187868_1002042_pt1 | contig 13565 bp, 13 predicted proteins | sample June2016WEW_13_4_FD_133014 | JGI IMG/M metagenome (GOLD analysis project Ga0187868, IMG submission 133014) | Peatland microbial communities from SPRUCE experiment site at the Marcell Experimental Forest, Minnesota, USA - June2016WEW_13_40 | ecosystem: Environmental > Terrestrial > Soil >... | reverse complement strand
TCACCTGCACCGTCTTGCCCAGGTAGTCGCCGCGCCGTTCGCGGGTGATGATGGTCTCGTAAATCCTGCCCGACGTCACATTGTTGCTCTGCGTCAGCCGCGCGTGGGTGAAGCGTTCGTAATGGCCCAGATCGAGATCGGTCTCCGCGCCATCGTCGGTGACGAACACTTCGCCGTGCTGAAACGGGCTCATCGTGCCCGGATCCACGTTCAGATATGGGTCGAATTTCTGGCAAGTGACCTTGATCCCCCGGCTCTCCAGCAGGCACCCGATGGATGCCGCCGCAATCCCTTTGCCCAACGACGAGACCACCCCGCCGGTCACGAAAATATACTTCGCCATCCCCCTTACCTCCTCTCCATGGACATTTCAAATAGACGCGCCACGCACTCCAGGTCCGCGGGCGTATCCACCCCGATCGATTCGTACTCGGTTTCCGCCACGCGAATGCGGAAACCGTTTTCGAGTGCCCGAAGCTGCTCCAGCCGTTCGGTCCGCTCGAGCGGCCCTACCGGCAGCCCCGGGTAGGCGCACAAAAAATCCGTGCGATAGACATACAGCCCGATATGTTTGAAATAACGCGTATCGGCCGCCCGGTCGCGATCGAACGGAATCGGGCAGCGCGAAAAATACACGGCGTCGCCGGCCAGGTCGGTGACCACCTTCACCACGTTGGGATCGTCGATCTCGCGCGGATCTTCGATGCGTTTTTTGAGCGTGGCCATGGCCACGTCGGGGTCGTGCTCAACCGGCAAAACCGCGGCGTCGATGGCCGCCGGATCGATCAGCGGCTCGTCGCCCTGGATGTTCACCACGATATCGGCATTCTCGGACGCCGCCACTTCCGCTACCCGGTCGGTTCCCGAGGGGTGGTCGCTCCGGGTCATCCGCACCCGCGCGCCGAACTCCCGCGCCGCCTGGTAAATGCGGTCGTCGTCGGTGGCGATCACGACCGAAGTCAGATAGCGGGCCATGCGCGCGCGCTCATAAACGTGCTGCAACATGGGTTTTGAGGCGATGGGAGCGAGAGCTTTTCCGGGAAAACGAGAGGAACCGAACCGAGCGGGAATCACGCCCAGAATTTTACGCGGCACACGCTAGGTTACCACAAAAATCCGTGTGCTAGACTTGGGAAAGAAAGGATGGCTAGCGGCCATGCTGCCCTCCCTTATGAAGCTGTCGTGTGCGGGCATCTTCGGCCTCGGATTGTTGCTTTCCCTGAACGCCCAGGAGCAGTCCGTCAGCATTCCGCGCACCAAAACTCCTGAGAAAGCCGAGGTTTTGCCCAAGGCGAACATTAGGGTGGACAGCACCCTCGTGCTGATCCCGGTCACCGTGACCGACCCCATGAACCGCTTCGTCACCGGTCTGGAAAAAGAAAACTTTCGCCTGTTCGAGGATAAAAGGGAACAGGATATTTCGCAGTTCTCGAGCGAAGACGCGCCCCTTTCGGTGGGGGTGATTTTCGATTGCAGCGGCAGCATGGGTCACAAGCTTGAAAAGTCCCGCCTGGCGGTTTCCCAGTTCTTCAAAACCGCCAATCCGGAGGACGAATTCTTCCTGGTGCAGTTCAACGATACGGCCAGCCTGATTCAGCCATTTACTCGAAACCTGGAGGAGATCCAGAACCGTCTTACATTTACACAGTCCAAGGGCCGTACCGCGCTGCTCGATGCGGTGTATCTCGGGCTGCATGAAATGAAACGGGGCAAAAACCCGCGTAAGGCGTTGCTGATTATTTCCGACGGTGGCGACAATAACAGCCGCTACACCGAGAACGAGATCAAAGATCTGGTCAAGGAAGCCGACACCCAAATCTATGCCATCGGCATTTATGAAGATGCCGGCGCGCGCGGCCGTACGCCCGAGGAGGCCAGCGGGCCGGCCCTGCTCACCGAAATCGCCGAACAGACGGGTGGCCGGCAGTATTCGGTCGACAACCTGAATGAGCTGCCCGACGTCGCTGCCAAAATCGGCGTGGAGTTGCGCAACCAGTACGTGCTGGGATACAGCCCGCTGAACGCGCAGCGCGATGGCAAGTACCACCGTGTCCTGGTCAAGATCGTTCCGCCGCGCGGGCTGCCGCCGCTGCGGCCCTTCTGGAGACTGGGATATTATGCTCCCGTTCAATAAGCAAGTGAAGGTTATGATTCCGCTGGCTGGCACGCTGCTTGGCGCCGTTTTTCTGGGCACAGCTTTGTTGCTTCATGGCCAGCAGAAACCGCCCGCCGGCGCGCCCGACGAATCGGGAGCGGTCTTTCGCGCCGATACCCGCCTGGTGGTGTGTCACGCCACCGTGGTGGATAGAAGCGGGCACCTGGTAACCGACCTCAAGCAATCGGCGTTCACCGTCTACGAAAACGAAATTCAACAAACCGTCAAGGTCTTCAAACGCGAGGACGTGCCGGTTTCGCTCGGCCTGATCATCGACAATAGCGGCAGCATGCGCGAAAAAAGGGCCAAAGTGGCCGCCGCCGCCCTGGCCCTGGTCAAGGCCTCCAACCGCGACGATGAAGTCTTCGTGGTGAACTTCAACGATGAGGCTTTCCTCGACCTGCCGCACGGTAAGGACTTCACCAACGATACCTCCGAGATGGAGGAGGCGCTCAGCCGCATCGATGCCCGCGGCGGCACCGCCATGCGCGATGCCATCCGCATGTCTATCGATCACCTCAAGGAGAAAGCCCACCGCGATAAGAAAGTCTTGGTAGTGGTGACCGACGGGAACGACAATTCCAGCGTGATCAACCTGGAGAACCTGGTCAAAGCCTCGCAGCAAAGCGACGTGCTGATCTACGCGGTCGGGTTGCTGAGCGAAGAGGAGCGGCGCGAAGCCAACCGCGCCAAGCGCGCGCTGGAAGACCTGGCCACCGCCACCGGCGGCGAATCCTACTTCCCCCGCGAGCTGGCCGAGGTGGACCAGATTGCCCAGCGCGTGGCGCGCGACATTCGCAGCCAGTACACCATCGAGTACACTCCCTCGGACCAGGCCATGGATTCTTCCTATCGTAAGATCCGCATCGCGGTGAATGCGCCCGGCCACCCCACCGTCCGCACCCGCAGCGGCTATTACGCCACCCCGGACCAGGCCGCGCCGCCCGCCAGGGCTTCCTCCGAGTTCCAGCCGCCCGCCAAAAAAGAGCAGCCATGATCCTGTTGCTGTGGCGGTTGACTCGCGGCTACCGCCTGCGGCCCTGGAAGAGCCCCTATCTGCGCTGGCGCCTGGAAACGTATTGGGGCGTCCACGCCGATCAGGTTACGTTTCGCGAATTCTGGTCGCTCACATGGCGCGAGCGGAGAGCGTTGCTCCGCTATCTTCGCTGGGCCGCCGAAATGGACCGCGAGAGTCACCGCGTCCCCAGAGTTTCGTAGCCGTGGGACGGCCGGCTCCTCGTGGCGCGGCCTGTCAAGGCTGCAGAGCCGAGATTCGTCTCGGCTTTTCTTGCCGTGTGCCGAACCGCGTGGACCCCATCGGCCAAGCGCAGCCCCGCACATTCAACAAAAAAGGGGCAGCTTTCGCCACCCCCTCTTTCCTCCGAGCTCCGCGAGACTTACTTCGAGGTTCCGCTCGCAGCCGTCTTGGGCGCGGCGGTCGAATTCTTCTTGGTTACCGCTTTGGTATGCTTCTTGGTCTTGGTAGCCGGCTTCGCCGTCGTCGACGTGCTGGGCGTGCTGCCGGCGGCGGGCGGAGCGGTCTGCGCGGCGAAAGTGAACGGCACCATGGCGAGTGCCAGTGAAAGGGTTGTCAGCGTCTTTTTCATTTCTTTTTCTCCCGGCGGGCCTCACTGCCCGCTCACAATTCCATCTTGAAGGAACCGGCAAAATATCCGATAGCCTGGCCGGGCTACAAACCCTACCGAATTTGGACCATCCGCGGTTAAGCTTTATTTAGGAAACTGATAACTGACGACTGACAACTGATAACTTAGCCTTAGCTGTATGCTCTCCCGCGAGATCACCTACCGCAACGTCTTCATCACCCTGATTGCCGGTTTCGCCCTGGTGATCCTGCTGCTCGTCGCCGCCGCCGTGGTGGGCGCGCGCAACATTCACTCGATTCAGCTCAGCGCCGCCAGCCTGGTGGAGGAGCAATCCGTCACCGCCCGTCTAATCGACGAATTAGAGCGCCAGCAGGCCAGCGTAAGCGACGTTTTCGCGGTCCTGGCCCGCGATCCCGATTCGGTCGATATGGGCCAAATCCTGAAACAGCTCGACGAGGCCGATCGCGATATCGACCGCATCTCGGCCGAAGGCGCCAAAACCCAAGAGAGCGCGCTCTGGTTGCGTTTGAAGCAGTCCTCGCTCACCTTCTCTGCCGAAGCCCGCGGCATTTTAGCCGAAGACGCGCCCGAAACATTTGCTCCGGCCGAGCTCTTCCGCGACCATGAAGCCTTTCTTTCCGTAGTGGCGCGGCTGGTCGAGGCCGAATACCGCAAGGTCGGCGCGGCGCAGGCCGAAATCGACCGGCGCTCGGCCGGGCTGCTCTTCACCACCGTGGTCTTCACCGCCGCCAGCGTGCTGCTGGCCCTGGTCTTTGCCGCCGTCACGGTGCGCATGGCCGGCGGCCTGATTCGCGGCCTGGAGGCGCAATCGGCGGAGCTGGCGCGCGTCTCGTGGCACCTCATGGAAGCGCAGGAGGCCACCGCTCAGCGGTTCTCCCACGAGCTGCACGACGAGCTCGGCCAGTCGCTGACCGCGGTCAAAACCAATCTAGCCGCCCTGAGCGCCAAAGGCAGCTCCGAGCGGCTTGAGGACTGCGCCAGGCTGATTGACGAAGCCATCGGCAACGTGCGCCAGATGTCGCAGCTCTTGCGCCCGACCATCCTCGACGATTTCGGTTTGGAAGCCGGCGTCCGCTGGCTGGCCGAAGGTTTCGCCGCCCGCACCGGTATCGAAGTCGAAGTCCAAGCGAGCCAGTCCGGCCGTCTGCCCGAGGAAACCGAAACTCATCTGTTCCGCATCGCCCAGGAGGCGCTCACCAACGTCGCCCGCCATTCCGGCGCCACCCGCGTTGCCATCCGCATGGACCGGCAGGGCAGGGAATTCCGTCTCACCATCGAAGACAACGGCCGCGGCCTTCCCGCCGCGCCCGCGAGCGGCGGCATGGGCCTCACCGGCATGCGCGCCCGCGCCCGCAGCGCCGGCGGCGCCGTTTCGATTCGCTCCCGCCCCGGCCACGGTGTACTAATTGAGGTGCGGGTCCCCACACCGAGGAGCAGTTAACGCTGGCGCAGCGACTGGGACGGCGGCTGTGAATTGGCCCACCAGGCGTTCCTCAGCTTCTCTCAGGCGCGCCTTTTCGGCGCCGGGCAGCAGCACGTCCTTGTCGATGAGGCGAAACGCCTCTTCGATTCGGCTGGATGCCGATTCGTCGCCGGATCGCGATCGCGCCAGGGCCACGGTGATGAGGCAGCTTGCGGCGTCGGGATGCTGCCAGGGGCCGAGCACATCGGCGGCCTCGAGTGCGAGGGTTTCGGCTTCGGCAAGATTCCCGGCGGCGAGGAGCGCCTGGGCGAGAAGCGCTTCGGCGGAGGCAATCTCGGGTTCGGGCGCGCAGGGGTGCGCGCGCCAGAGGGCGACGAGTTCGTGGCCATCGGCCATGGCAAGCTTGGGACGGCCCGCCGCGAGGTTGAGTTCGGCACGCTCGGCGAGTAATTGTCGCTTCAGGATGGGCGCGAGCCCTGGCTCCGCGGGCAGTTCGGCGAAACCTTCCTGCGGCCGGCCGAGTTGGCGCAGCACGCCGGCAAGCTTGATGCGGTATTCGGTCGCAACGGGAATGGCGCCGCCCGATTCGAGCTGAGCGATGCCCTCGCGCAGGAGCTCGACGGCAAGCGTGGATTCGCCGGCACGCCACAAGTCGTAACCGAGGTTGGCAACGTTCTCCCAGCCCAGGTTGCGGCGAGAGTCCGCGGTCTTGGCGGAACGGTAGAGAGCGGCGGCTTGTTTGGCGACGGCCAGGCCGGCATCGGTTTCGCCCAGATTCAGACGGCATGCGGCCTGGACGCGCAGCAGGCGGGCGCGCCTCAATGCGTCCGATTTCGGCGGAAGCGCTTTCAGTCCCCGGTCGATCTCGCCCAGCGCGGTTTGAAAAGCGCCGCTGTGCTGGTGGATTTGGGCGAGCATGGTGAATGTGGCGGAGGGCCCAGTAAGGTCGCCGCCGGTCGTCTTTTGCTTTTCCAATATGGCGACGGCGCTCGCATAGGCCGGCCCGATCGCGGCGGGATGATGGCGGAAGCAGGAAACCAGATGCAGGCCGCACCAGGTGTTGGCGGCAAGGCTCGGGTTGGCGGCGAGCTCGCCTTCGAACTCCAGGCACTTGCGGTAGTGCATCTCGGCCGAGGGCCAATCCCCGACATTCGCATACCCGGAGCCGAGGGCCTGGTGACAGGCGGCGATGGTGAAGGCGTTATCCTTGCCGGACGCGACCGCGCGCGCCAGCATGGCCTCGTGCAGCTCGATTTCTTGGTAGAACTCGGCCCGGCCGTGACAAGCCTCGGCATCTTCGGCGATCTGCATGATGCGCTTGTGCTCGAGCAACAAGCGGCCGGCGGGCGTCCCAAGAATGAGATGGAAAAGCATGCTGCCGTCGCAGTAGCCGAGCGGGATCAGGTTGCCCAAGGCTAAGGCGAAGGCGAGGCGCGCGTTCAGAGCCGGGATCCACCAGTACTGCTGCCAGGCGGTTCCGGGCAGGAGGAAAAACGCGTCCAGACAAACCAGGCAGGTCAAAACGTTGGCGATGGGGCCGGCGGCAATGACGGCAATCTCGTTCCAGCGCAGATTGCGATCGGAAACCGGAACTGCGCCCATATATCCCCCGAACTCGAACAGACGCGCCAGATCGAAGCGGAATCGGAACCGAGCGCCGTCCCGCCAGAAGGTGAAAGGCCCGATCGAGATCACCCGCAGCTTAAAGCCTACCGCCCAGGCGGCGAGCGCGTGCCCGGACTCATGCAGGCTGGTGGCAAGGAGAACAAACAGGAAGAACCAGAGCCAATACGCCTGACCCCGATGCAAGCCGGGCATGCCGGCGCGATGAGCGTGGATGGCAAACCAGGCGCTCGACCAGAACACCGCCACCCATACGACGATGCCCATCACGATCGGCTGCAGTTTCGACTTTCGTTTGGATAACCAGAAATCCGTAGTCGGCTTCACGGTGGCGGGCGTGGCCGGCGGAGCGGCGCTGGAGGAGGAGGCGGTGAAAAAACGCAGGCCGATAGCGCCGGCGATGGTGATCCAGGGGAACCCCAAAACCAGCAGACCGGAGGCGAAAATGCCAACCGGGCGGCACCAGCCCTTATTTCGCTTCAAGCCGGAAGCGGTGAGCCAGCAAAGCAGCGGCGTCGCCAAGATATAGAAGTACACCGCGGCCATGAAGAAGTAATAACCGGCGGTGCGCTTGGCGAAGAACAGTCCGGCCCAGTAATCCGCGTGCAGGACGGAGTAGACCGTGAACCGGTGGCCAAACAGGAGCAGACAAGCGACTGCGTCGAACATCCAGCGGATGAGGATGCGGCGCTCGGGCAGAGTTGGCATGGCGCTCCGACTCTAGCAGCCAGGAGCGGCGCAATTGAAGGTTGCAAAACGTTAAGCCAACTCTTACTGCAAAAAGAAAGCGGGGAAATGAGAATTCTTGCGACAACCGCGGTAAGGGTCGAAGGCCATCGGTTAGGGCGTTTTGCCCGGCTTTGTCGCCGGCCCCTTCATTGCCATGAAACGTGAAAAAATCACGCGCTTCTACATCATATAGAAACCGCGTTGGGCGCACTTCCGGCGGCAAGGGATGTCGAGGCACTGTTGCTAATGCGTATATATGGTAAACAACATGCCCGTCAAGCGCAGTCTGCCCCGCTGGCATCGTACCGTTGGGACTTGCTTGACAGATTGCAAGCGAGTACTCTGGGCTTTCGGATCCTGACATCTCGTTAGCCTGTTGGCGAGAATCGTTCGTGGATTGCTGACTAACGAGAAGGCCCGCTCGCCATTTCGGGCTGTGCCGGAATAGGGCAGCCCCCGGATAGCATAGGACAGCCCATGATGGCGCTACCGGATGAGGAACTCGCCCAACGCGCAGCGCGAGCTGGGGATAACGAGTGCTTTGCGGAACTCTTCGCGCGATACCGCAAGAAGGTGTTTTATGCCTGCCGAGCCTTCTTCTCCAACAGCCAAGCGGCGGAAGACGCGACCCAAGAAACATTCCTCAGGGCCTACAGGAACATCCGTGGTTTTCACCAAGGCGATTTCTCGGGGTGGTTGATGCGCATAGCGAAGAATGTGTGCATTGACGAGTGGCGAAGACGCCGCCGTGAGACCGGCATCGATGAGATAGATTTGGCGGAATGGTCATCGCCGAACCGTCTCGATTCGTCCTGTGAGGCGCACCTGATGGCCGAGCGGGTCTGTCAAGAAATGAGGTTGCTTCCCAGCGAGCAGCGGCAGTGCTTAGAGCTGAAAATCGAAGGTTTCTCTTATGAGGAAACCGCAGAGCGGACCGGATTAACGATCGGTGCGGTGAAATCCCACATTCAGAACGGTCGGCGAATGCTTTGGCGAAAGACGGAAGGGGCGCTCGCGGGAAGCGGATAAGGCAGCTCGCGAGAAGGGGAGCCTTTTTTGCCCGCAGGTATGGAATTCAATCCCTTCATCCGTTTCTAAAGTGGAACGTAGTCTCTGTCGGATGGAAAGACTGAGGATGCCCCGATTGCAATGACCGGTTGGAACGAAGACAACTTCATCGAGAAGGTCATCCCGCTGCTGGGGCCGCGGCCCGGCGCCGCTCCCTGTCCGGAGGCTGTGGCATTCCTGGCGGCTTCCGATGGCGACACCGGCGAGATTTTGAAAAAGGCCATGGCAGAACACGCCTCGGGATGTCCCGCCTGCCGGGATCTCCAGCAGCGCATGAAGGGATTCGATGCCCCCATGGCCGCCGGTCACGATGCCGAGTGGAAACAGGCGGAAAAGCGGCTCGACAACTGGTTCGACAGTTTTCTGGCTTCAGAGGCGGCCGTTCATCTCGAACGTGGTCGGATCGGAGCATCCCGCCCGCGCCTTTGGACGTGGCTGACAAGCCCGCGTTCCGTACGGCAGTTGCGCTGGGCGCTGGTCCCGGCCGTCACCCTGGCACTGGTGATTTGCTCCTTCCTGGCCGGACGCATTTCCGTTCGCCGCTCCCCGCGGATAACTGCCGAGGTCAATAGATTGCCCGCGGCTACGACCCCGCCACGGACCGTCGTAGAGCAAAGGGGAGAGTTAACCGGGAAATCGCCAGTTTCCCGGACTCCCCGGCTTCCGCCGCGGTCGCTGGGAGAAACCGCCAGCGCGTCAAGCGCGCCTGGACCCATGATCCCGCCGCCGGATTCCTCTACCGCGCCAGAAAATGGCTCCCGGCCAACTGAAACTGCGGCCCTTGCGCCGCCGGAGCCGCTGCAATCCCCAACCGGAAGTTCGACGCCGGTTTCTCCATCGGCGCCAGGCAGCCGCGCCGTCGCAACCGCGGAGAATTCCGGCTCGGCCCTTTCGATTGGTCCAGCGGGGCCGGCCGTCCCGCCTTCCAGCCGGACAACGCCGTCTGGAATGAGATCGATATTGGCCTCTCGGGGAGTTGTCCGTGCGCCGGAGGCAAGAGAGGGGCGCCCACCGGCAATTTCTACTCCGTCCGTGATTACGCTTGACGCTGGCACTCGTGTGTGGATTGCATTAAAGTCCATCCATTCAGGGGCGGATGGCGAGTCCGAGTTCCGGGGCGTGGTGCTTCTGCCGGTTACGCAGTCTGGTGCGACATTGCTCGGTCGAAACACTGAAGTTTCGGGGACTGTGACTGTAAGAAATGGCAAAAGGTCAGTTCAAATTCTGGAATTTCTAACACCGGGGGCGCATTATAGGTTGAGAGGCGCGAGCGGCGAGGCCAATCTGCGCCTGCCGGGAGCGGGAGAGGCAGTGGAGTTCGACACCGGCAGAGTGCTGGAGGCCTGGATGGCGGCCATATCGACATATGAGAAGCGGTCTGGCGAATCTAGGCCGCCCGAGTAAGAAATTTGTGCGGGGCGTATGGAATTGTGCGCGAGCTTTCGTTCTATGAATTGGAATCAAGAATACGGAGTTCCGTTGGAGGCAGCCGTGAAATTGAGACAAACAGTTACGAATATATTGTATATGGGAGTCATCCTCGCCGTTGCATTGAGCGGGACGATCAGAGACGCTCAGGCCTACCAGAAGAAGCCATCCAATACCAGTAGTCAGAGTGCCGCACCGGCGAGACCCGCGCCTGCGCCAGCCAAACCGGCTCAGCCCGCGGGAGGCAGGCCGGCGCAGCCCGCAGTCAGACCCGGAGGTGCAGGACCGGCTGGTGGAGTAGGTAACACCGGTCGCGGCGGCGTGGGAGTGACGGGAGGTGCTGGGGGGAACGCTGGTCGAACTGGCACGGGTCTGTCGGGCGGCGGTGGAAACGCCGGCCGCAGCGGCGGTGCTGTCGGAGGAAACGCCCGTCGCGGTGGCGGGGGTTTGCCAGGTGGCGGCGGAGGTCTCAGTGGAAGGGCAAGCGCGCCTAACGTTGGCACGGGTCCCGCCCATTACATGAGCCGTCCGGGAGACCAACCGAGGTCCCTACCGGGCGGGCGAACGGAGTACCACAACGCCAATGGTCAGACGGTTACGACGAACGCGCGCGGCGAGGTGCATAGGATCGAAGCTCCCCGCGGCCTGGCCGGCGGTAACAAGATGGTGATCAATCGCGGACCCGGCGGCGGTAGGATAGTGGAAACCGGGCGTCCTGGCGCCCGTGTGGTCAGCTACGGAGCGCACCGAGGATTCGTGGAGCGTACCGTTGCCGGGCGACCGGGCTACATTTCACGCACGTACGTCGTCGGCGGGCGGTCCTACGCGCACGTCTATCGTGAATACAGCTACCGCGGCGTCCGCTATTACGGCTATGTGCCTGGGGTATACTACGGCCCGCGGTTCTACGCCTGGGCCGTCGCTCCGTGGGGCGTCCCCGTGCGCTATGCATGGTTTGGACTAGCGACACCGGCACCCTGGTTCGGTTTCTATGCGGGCTACTTCACTCCATATCCGATGTACGCTTCCCCGGATTTGTGGTTGACAGACTACCTGATCGCGGAGAACCTGAGGCTGGCTTACGAAAACCAGCAGGCGGGTAATGGAGATCAAGCCCCACCGCCGCAACCTTACGCGCAGCCGGCCGCCGCTACGCTTTCGCCGGAGATGAAGGCGTTGGTCGCGGACGAAGTCCGGCAGCAGCTCGCGGCCGAGGAGGCGGCTGCGATGGAGCCGACGTCATCCAGCGCTCAGCAGCCTGCCCCCGGAAGCGGGCCATTGCCGCCGGCGTTGAGCCAGAGATTTTTCGTCGTTTCCTCAAATCTCGACCTGACCACCGCGGCAGGCCAGGCGTGCTCCCTGACTCCCGGGGACATTATCCAGCGAAGAGGTCAGGCTGTGATGCCCGACGGCGGCGTCGACATGGAGGTTGTGAGCAGCAAGCCGGGCGACTGCGCTGCCGACTCCCGAGCCGCGGTTCAGCTTGCGGACTTGCAGGAAATGCATAACCAGTTCCGGGAGCAGATCGACTCCGGACTCAAACTGCTGGCCGAGAATCAGGCGAGAGGTCTGCCGAGCGGACCGGTCGCCGGTGCCCGTAACGTAGCGGAAGGAACCGCGGATCCCGCCCCGGATGCGGAATCGCAACTCATGGCACAAGAGAATGATGCCGCCGGGCTTGAGGCTCAGGTGAGACAAGGCGGAGGCGCCAACTAGCCGAACCCTGAGACAAAGGTGAGTAGATCGCGTTGAGGAGATCACACATGCAGAGAACATGGCTATTCGTCGCAATCATCGCCTGCCTAACTTTCAGTGGAACGCTGTCACTCCTCCGAGGCCAATCGCCAACCTCGAGTGTCCAGCAGCAGCTTCGCTCACAATACCGCATCTCGTCCGTCGACGGCACCGGTACGGTTGTGCGAGCTGGCTCCGTCCTTGTCGTTGCCCAGGACGGACTAAAAGCGAATCCCCCGTCGGCCGCCGGTTGCTGGTACAACTCGCACAAGCCAGGTAATGGCATCAAGTACTCGAAACTCTGGGAGGCAGTAACGCCCGCCGATCTGAGGAACCAGGTGCGGCTCCTCCAGGTCGGGGAAAAGGTCGCCGTCATTCAATTAGACGCTAAGCCGTCCGAAGTGGTTCTCTGCGTCCAGAGCTACACGGACCCTCCCTATAGGGCAGGCGTCGCATTCCAGTTCCAGCAGAAGGGCTACGTGCAGCCCGCCTACTTGAAAGCGATCCAGGACTCGATCGCCGAGGTCTTCTCTCTCGACACCTCCGGCCCGACGGAGAGAGCAGTCCCGGCTCCCCAGTTGGACAAGGTTGCCGGCCTGTACGTGATGGCTCAGGCGACGGATAATCGCCTTCAGCTGTACGCTGATGGATCCTTTTCCTTGGTTCAGGAAGGACAACACTACTCAGGCACTTTCAGGATCGAGGGTAACAAGATAATTGGTCGGACAGGGACGGGTGCGCCACAACAGGAAGGTATTCTACAAGGCGATACTATAATTGATCCCAACGGGTCGGCGTGGGTCAAGCAAGGGGCTCCGCCCGCAGTGGCGATACCGTCGATTGCGCCGCTGCGCCTACCATCAACTTATGTCAACGCTCAAGCCCCGGCGGACCAGATCCAGTTGAACGCCGACAAATCATTCTCGTTGCAAGAAGCCGGGCAGGCCTATCAAGGTACCTTTGTCCTCAATGGCAGCACCATAGAACTCAATATCAGCGGCGGCCCCAAGACTACGGCCACAATCCAGGGCAATACCCTCACTGACAGCGGCGGTCAGACGTGGGTTTTGCGTGAGCAATCCGCAGGAACTGCTCCCGCCGGGTCCTTGCTCAAGAACGAAGACATCGCCAAAATGGTCAAGGCCGGTTTGGACGACGCGATCATCATCGCGAAGATCGGCAGCTCCAAGTGCCAGTTTGACACCTCAACGGACGCCCTGATTCAGTTGAAGCAAGGTGGTGCCAGCGCGGCCGTGCTGAAGGCAGTAGTCGCCGCCGGGAGATAGCCTCTTCCGTAGAGAATAGACCATGTTTGCGAGGTTCTTATGACGAATAGAGTCGCACCAATTATTGGAGCTATGGGCGTGGTGATTCTAGGTGCAAGCCTGCAAGGGCTGCAAGGCCAAACGCCGAGCCCGAATATCGAGCAACAGCTTCGCTCCCAGTACCGGATCACACGTGTTGGTACCAATGGAACGGTTGTGGGCCAGCCAGGATCTGTCTTAGAGGTGCACGCTGATGGACTGATTGCGATTCCAGCGTTGTATACCGCATACTGGTACAACACCTTAAAGAAAGATGGCCGCATCAGACCCAACGCCTTGCAGCACGTCGGCAGCCGTTTTCATGATGCTATGGCTGATCGGAGACCCTTCCACCTGAATCCGGCGTGAAGAATGCGATTTCAAACCTAAATCGGCTTCAGTCGGTTAACCTTGCGCAGGATGCCGTTGGCCAGATCCTGGAGCAGTGGCGACTCTCGGAGGCGAAGAACCGG